>Ga0209755_10002152_pt1 | contig 27705 bp, 28 predicted proteins | sample TergutCo191P1_FD_187301 | JGI IMG/M metagenome (GOLD analysis project Ga0209755, IMG submission 187301) | Cornitermes sp. P1 segment gut microbial communities from Petit-Saut dam, French Guiana - Co191P1 (SPAdes) (version 2) | ecosystem: Host-associated > Arthropoda: Insects > Digestive system...
TTTATGGGGGGGGGTACAAAGTCCTTTCCACAAAAGAACTTGCGGACTGCGAAAAACTTGGAAAGTATTTGGCAGGCTCAGGCTATGAAATCCAAACGGGCGGAGGCACCGGATACCCTTACGCAGTAGGCAAAGCCGCGGTGCAATCGGGCGCGCGTGTTTTCGGACGGTCACCTGCAATCAGTCAAGCCGAACACATCGAAAAATTCCACTTCAAAATGGACGGATGCACAGATTACATTTACGTCACCAAAAAATTCGATACTCCCGCGGAAGGTCTTATCGCCCGCATGCAAGACATGCAACCTTTTTCCGACCTTGTGATTGCGATGGGCGGAACTTGGGGAACTTTGTACGAATTGACGTTAAGTTTGTACTTTCGCAAAACCATAATCTTGATAACGGGGTTCAAAGGCGCGACCAAAGTCTTCCGCGACGCACACCGATACTTTGGCAAAGGCAACTTCAACCCCGTAATTCACCAAGGCGCAAAAATTATTACCGTCAAAACAGTTGACGAAGCCATACAAGAAATGGCAAAATTAAGTACGTGAAAAAAGTTTGGGGGATAGTACTTGTTTTGGTAATGGTTTGCGGCACAGGTATCGCAACTTTGTTTTTGTCATCCAATAATACTTTGGGCGTCAAGGCAAATTCCGACCCCGCATTTAACGGTTTAAACATCCAATATCGCGACAACAACATGTACCAAGGCACCCGTCGCCAAGTCAACCTTGCGGGCAACCGCGCAAGTTACAAACTTGCACGCCCCGCACATCCGGGGCAATCGCTTGGTGCGAATGTCGACGTAATCTCCTTGGCGAACTATGAAGGCTTTGGTACGCATTGCGACGTTACTTGGAACCCAAGACTTGGCGTCATGGAAGGCACGCGCGCAACATTTATAATCGACGTCCCCGCAGGACACAGTCGAACAAATTACGCATACAATTGGCGCGTCAACCGCAACAAAGCCGACGTTGACCCCGCGGAAGAAGAAACCGTCATCGAAACCCGCTCACACAATATGTGGCTTAACATTGAATACGTACCCTATGCAAACGTAGGCACCGCAACCGACGGCGTAGGTACTTTCAGCCAATGGCGCTATACCTCGATGGTGCAAAGTTCCCGCACAACTTGGATGAACGTATCCGACAATGCAACGGTAAGCGGAAACACCGTCATTTACTCGTTCACAAGTCCGGGTGTGTATTATTTCACAATTCGCCACGAAGACATTACCACAACCTATGACACCGAGTTCGCAATGATCGTCCGTCGCCAACCTCCGTCATTTCGCGCACACTTCCCACAAAACGTCATCCCATCACATAGCAGAAACACGCTTACAATGCTTTCAAATAACATCGTCGACAAAGACGAATTTTACGCCGAGTTCCGTCAACCTTTAACCCAAGGTGGCTTCCGCGTAGAAAACCAAGCCCGCTTTAAAATCAACAAAATCAACCCATCAAACGACGAAGCAATCGGGCTTTCGGGCTTGCCTAATTTCCTTGAATACCGCGGTCACGTAGGTCGCAACGACCCACTTATGAACAATGCTTATCCACGTCTTACGTTTGGTAAAGCCGCGAACAAAGACCTTGTAAACGGCGTGTACGGCACAGGCGGACTTGGCATAATAAGTTTCACGGTTTTGTATCCGTCATATGAACGCATCGACGCGGTGACAGGGCTTGCGATTCCTGCGTCCGCGGGCGGAGCATGGCTTGACCCAAGCAACAGCGAATATTGGTTAACGGCGGAAGTGCTTGAAATGACCTTGACCTTGCGCGACCAAGACCGCGGACCGGGCTTCCCGTATTGGGTTTTGTTCGGCGGTATTGCGATAATCCTTGTGCTTATGGGCACATGGTGGGCAACAAATAGGTTCAGTTTATTCGTGCAAGTTCGCGACATCAAAAAGCGTCGCAAAAAAGAAGAAGTCGACGACATGGCGCGCATGGACAACTTGGAAAAGATGCGCCAAGAAACCGACAGTCAAACACCCCCTAAATAAACATATATATAACCATGACCGTCTTTTGGGCTGTCGCCCTTTTCTTGCTTGGTCTGTTCGCCATAATCAAAGGCGGCGATGTTTTGGTGCGTTCCGCGCTTGACCTTAACAAAAAGACCGGCATAAACCAAGTCATCATCGGCGCAACGTTCGTCTCCGTCGCGACCACGTTGCCCGAGGTTTTCGTGTCGATATTCGCGGTAGGCGCCGGCAACCACGGCATAGCGGTGGGAAACGCGTTCGGCGCCATGATTACCAACATATCGCTTGTGCTTGGCGTGACGCTTGCTTTCACGGCGGCAAGTATCTCGCGACGCGAAGTCCTTGCCAAGACGGTATTCCTTTTAATCACCACAATCGTCGTGTTTTTGTTCAGCATCAATTTGTTAATCTCGTGGTACGAGGGCGTAATTTTGTTGGTCGCGTTCGGGCTGTTCCTATTGTTGAATGTCAAGGAAAGCAAAAAAAGTTCGCCAAAATCGCTTATCCCTCCGTGCGGTGCGTCGCAATGCAAGCACAACTTCACGGTATGCAACCCCGCCCAATGTGAACGTACTTTCTCGTGGACCAAGATTTTGGTGGGCTTTGTCATGGGGCAACTTATGCTTGGCATCGGCGCATTTATCATTGTCAACAACGGAGAAAAACTTGCCAACATCATCGGCATAAGCGAAACCGTGGTTGGCTTTACGGTAATCGCCGTGGGCACAAGTTTGCCAGAACTTATAACCGCAATATCAAGCATCCGTCGCAAAAGCGGTGGATTGGCGCTTGGCAACGTCATAGGTGCCAACGTGATAAATTGCACGCTGTTGTTTGGCATTTGCGGGATTATGGGCGACATCAAGGGCGCAAGTTTGCCTTTGTCAATGCAAACCGTGTTCATCGCAATCCCCGTGCTGTTCGCCATGACTTTGATTGCGGTTGTGCCCGTGATAATAAAAGGTCGCGCCTATAAATGGCAAGGTATCGCGTTGTTGCTGTCGTATCTTGCGTTTGTTATATATCTGTTCGCGTGCCAACCCCTATAAAGTTTTCCACATTTGTGGACAACCCTGTGGAAAAGTGATACAATTTTTCTATGGAACTATTTGACGAACTTAACGATAACGGCGAATACACGGGTCGCACCGTCACGCGCGAAGACGCCCACAACAACGGCTTGCGTCATCGCGGCGTGATTTTGTTCATTGTGAACAGCAAAAATCAAGTATTGATGCAACAACGAAGCGCCACAAAGCGCCAATGGCCCAACTGTTGGGACGGCGCGGGCGGCGGACACGTTGACGCGGGCGAGTTGGGCATGTTTGCCGCAATCCGCGAACTTTACGAAGAACTTGGCATCAAGGTTAAACCAAGCGAAGTCCGTTACATCGGCGCGTATCTGTCGGAACAAAAGACCGACAAAGTTTGGAACAAACATTTCAACGAATTTTACGTCGCGCACAAAAACGTCAACCCCAAAAAAATCAAAATCCAAGAAAGCGAAGTCCAACAAATCCAATGGATTGACTTTCCGCGCTTCAAAGAATGGACGCGTTCTCGCAGCCCCGAATTAACGGAAAAATACGTCGCATTTGACGCATTAATCCACTATATAGAAAAATATGTTTTGAATTAAATCTTCTTAACCATGAAGAGGTCAAGGTCGACAAATTTTGGTTGCCCGAACATTGTGACGGAGATTGTGCACTTGCCGGCTTCGGCGTCCACCGCGGTGACGTTGGCGGTTTGACCTGCCAAAAGCCCGTCAATAACGTGAACTGTGTCGCCGACTTCGACACGGGTTGTGATTACGTTTACTTTCTTTTCCAACTTCAAATCGGCAACTTCTTTATTCGACAACGGAAGCGGACGACCTTTTGGTCCCACAAAGCCCGTGATGCCGTTTGTACGCGTTACGGTGTGCCAAATGTCGTCGCCGTAAATCATTTTTACAAACATGTAAGACGGCATTGTCTTTGATGGCACGAAAACTTTTTGCCCGCGCTTTTCCACAATGGTCTCTTCCATTGGGATGAAAATTTCAAAGATACGGTCTTCCAACTTATCTTTTTTGATAACCTTTTCCAAATTGTCTTTGGCTACTGCCTCGTAATTCGAAAATGTATGCAACACATACCATTTTGCTTTTTCGTCCAGATTTTTGATTTCTTTGTCTTCCATTTTTAAAGCCCCTTTGTTAATAATTTGAAAAGTTCCGCAAGTCCGTAATTTATACCGAACAGAACCACCGAAAAGATAAGCACCATACCCAACACGACACCGGTTTGTTTCAATGCGTGTGGGAACGTCGGCCACTTGACGCGCTTTAATTCGGCAAACAGGTCACGTACGCGTTGACTGAATTTTGGTTTGTCTTTACGAAGTTCTTTTCGCTTTTCCTTGCGTTTCGCCTTTTCTTCTTTGATTTCTTGCTTAATCTCTTGTTTGGTAGGTTCAACCTTGACTTTCTTTTCTTGAAGCCCGCCGGTTTGAGTTTTAAACTTCTTGTTATCTGCCATTATTTAGTTTCCTTATGTGGCGTGTGCTTCTTGCAAAAAGAGCAGTACTTTTCCATTTCTTGTCTTTCGGGGTCGTTCTTCTTGTTCTTTTGGCTTGTATAGTTAATTCGTTTGCACACTGTACAAGCGTATTGAGTATTCACGCGTGCGCCACCTTTCTTTTTAGCCATACCAAATTATCTCCTTTTTCAAAAAAAAGACACCCCTTACGGGTGCTTGTCAATATTATCGCACTCTTTTTCCTTTTTGTCAACAGGTTCTTTTTGTTCTTTCTGTGCCAACATGGCACGTTGTCGTCTCAAATAGGCTTCAATATCGTCACTTACCGTCTTTTTCTTTGGTGTAGTTTCCATGGGAAAGTATGCCACAGATATTGCAATTTGTCAAGGCATATGATATAATGGGCATATGATATTGGAAAATCTTGATAGCGTAGTTGACTTTATTACCGAAAACCATTTGATTGCCAAAGGCGACAAAGTTGGCGTCGGTGTAAGCGGTGGAGAAGACAGCATGGCGCTTCTGCATTTTTTAAATTCTATATGTGAAAGTTTCGGGATTGAAATCGTTGCGGTAAACGTCAACCACAATATTCGCCCTGCGTCAAGAAAAGACAGCGCGTTTGTTGCCAAGTTTTGTCGCGAGCACGGTATCAAATACATCTGCTATAACGTAGACGTGCCATCGTTCGCGCGCGCCAAAAAAATGGGCATCGAAGCCGCAAGTCGTGCCAAGCGCTATGAATGCTTTGCCATGGCTGTAAAGAAGTTTAAATTAAACAAATTCGCCATCGCGCACCACCAAAGCGACCAAGCCGAAACAATCCTTATGCACATCTTCCGCGGGTCGGGTCTTGCCGGCGCTTCGGGTATGGAAGCCTCACGTATGTTGGGGTACGATACCAATACTGTGCCCGGCGTCACGCCTGTACCGTTGGTCCGTCCGTTTTTGGAAACAAAAAAGACCGACATCGTGGCATACAATTATCGCAACCAAGTGCCAAGTGTCCGCGACGAAAGCAACCAAGACGACCAATACGCGCGTAACTTTTTGCGCAACCAAGTTTTCCCGCTTTTGCAAAAAGAATGGCGCAACATCGAAAAAAACATTGTGGACTTCGGGCGCAATTGCCGAAGCGACGACGAATATCTTAACAGCATCGTAAACTTGGACGCCTTGTTGGGTGATGAAAACCACGTGCGGGTACCGCTTAACTTCTTTGCTTATCCGTATGCCGTGATTTCGCGCATCTTGTTGGCGGCGTTTGAAATGATTGACGAACACGAAGACATCGAAAAGAAACACATCGACATGATTTTAACGCTTGCCAAAAGCGGCGAAAATGGAAGCCGTGTAGACCTGCCCGGCGGAATCCACGCAATCCGCGAATACGAATACATGGCAATTATTAAACGGACGGTGACCGCAGACAACAAAATCTACTCGTTCAAAATTGGCAAAACGAATTTCTCGGGCTATGGTGTCATCATGGTTACAAAAACAATCTCGCACAAAGACGCAATCTCCCGCGGTCTTATGGTCATCGACGTGGACAAACTCCCGCGCACCGCAAAGTGGCGCACACGTCGCGACGGAGACACCTTCACCAAATTCGGCGGCAACACAAAGACGCTTAACGCCTACCTTATCGATAAAAAAATCCCAAGCCGTCTGCGTGACAAACTTCCTGTACTTGCACACGGCAAAGAAATCTACGCCGTGGCTGGGCTTGAAATCTCCGACCGCGTCAAAACCGACCGCGTGACCTTGGAAGCCTATGTCATCGAATTTGTGAAAGATTGATTGCGTTTTTTGTCGACCTGTGGTAAAGTTCAAATATGAAATGTATTTTTTGTGGATTTAATGACAGTAAGGTTGTGGACAGCCGTTTAAACGACACGGGTTCAAGTATTCGTCGTCGCCGCGAATGTATCGGTTGCGGCAAACGCTTTACAAGTTACGAAACAATCGAAGTCGTGCCCCTTTTGGTTATCAAACGCGACGGCACCCGCCAAGCCTTTGACCCGCAAAAAATCAAAGCCGGTCTTGTCAAAGCCTGTGAAAAGCGCCCCGTCACAATGGCGCAAATCAACGAACTTATCGAAGGCATTGAAAAGACATTAATGAACAGCCTTGACCAAGAAATCAGTTCCAAAACAATCGGCGACATGGTGATGAAAGAATTGAAAAAACTTGACGAAATCTCATACGTCCGTTTCGCCGCCGTCTATCGCCAATTCCAAGACGTCGCAACTTTCATCGAATTCGTCAAATCTATGGCGAAATAAGCGTATGTACAAAGAATTAATACTCAAACTTAAAAAGGAATGGTTCGAAGACATAAAACCATTTATAGAGTTTGATAAGCCAAACCCAAGTTTAGGTATTGGGGATACATGGAAGTATTTTAAACCTTGGACACCAACCGAAATGGATTACCAATTCCCAAGCCAGATGTTATACGAGTATTTAGAAAAGCAAAAATTTGCGAACATCCTGAATTCGTTGCGCTTGCAATTTGTTCAAAAAATCTCCGCCGAAGTGAAACGATGTGTATTAATCATTTGTTGCGAATTAGGTCACCAAGGCGACGACTTTGGTATGTGCGATTTTTTCAGAATTTCCGGGGGACTTAATAAAGTAAAACGCTTGAAAGAATTTGACGCTTTCAGCAGTCTTGTTCGAATCGATAATTTTTTAAAGCACCATACTTTGCGTGCATATAAAGAACTAAAAGAAGATTACCCCGACTTTTTATACCCCGACAAAGAAGAATACGAAAATGGTATGTATGCGGGTGATTGGTTAAAACTTGAAAACGATTATATAGATGCATTATTCAGCAAACTAATAACCTTCCTTGACGCTTGGTGCAAGCATATAAAAAAATTGGTGGAGATGGCGGTATCGAAACCGCGTCCGTAAGGTTTGTTGCACGTCTTTCTACATACATAGTCACTTTGCTTTTGCGCGAACCAAACTTCCGTGAAGTGACACTCGGAACTAGGGTCGAATTAACTTTGTGACGATACGTCGCGCTAATCAAACAAACGTACCCAGAGTGCTTTTCCGTCCTATATCACTGCAAAGCACAAAAACTTGCGATACAGGTCTGTTGGTTAGCAGCCGTTAGGCAGCGTAAGCAACAGGTGCGACAGTTGTTTTGCCGTCTAAATTTGTTGTGTTTAACGCCCACATGGCGGTATGCCGGACATGCCTTCTACCAAACGTCGAAGCCATTCACCCCCGTGTACAATAAGTATACACCAATAAGTTGACAAAATCAATACAAACATGTATATTTGTTGCATGAAAAGAGTCTTAAAAACAATGTTACTTGCACTTATCATTTTGCCCGTCGCGATTACGTTCGCGGCTTGCGGCGGAACATCAACCCCGCCAAGTTACGAAGCCAAGGCAAAAGCCCACGACTATTATGCCGGTCAAACCCATTACGTCAAATGGGGCACGGCTTCGTGGTTCAGTTACACGGGTCAAAGCCTGCAACAAATCTGGGACCAATATATGGAAGTGTTTGAAGACGAATACTATAACGTCAAATTGAACGCCACAGACCATTTGAAAATTACGCTTGGTGAAATCGGCGATGGAATTGCCGACGTAGTCAACAGTTTTATAAATGGTCAAGAATTTCGACTTTTTCCCAACGAAGAAGACAAACACACCGGCACAATGAACATCAAGGTCGGTTCCGAACAAGCCACCGGCATCGCGTTTGAAATAAGCCCAACAAACGGAGCAATGACGCTTGCGGGTGCGCCGGCTCCTTACGGGGAAAGTTTTATCAAGTACTCGTACCGCAACGGCATGATGACGATTGAAATCGATTTCAAAGCGGTTGCAAGGTCACTTATTTACACGGCGGGAATTACCGACATGGGAAAACTTGGCACAATCCCCGCACTTACGGTGCAATTCTACTTATCATGATAATCGCGGCATGCGTTAAACACGGAAACTATATCGGCGTTGGGCACTCTCACTCCAATGCTATTGGTTGGTTGATGGATTTCGACTACTTTGAATACACCCCCGAATTGTTTTACGAATACGGCTTCTTGGACGACAAGTTCAATTACCTTACCCGCGAACAATCGCACGAAGTCGCGTTCCAAAAACTCGGAAGATTGACAAGCGAAATGATGAACTTCACCGAAAGCCAAATCTCCGTCGCGAAACAATACGCCCGCGCCCACAACGAAAAAGTAAAACAAAATGCTATTCCCGAACTTGCCGAACTGTGATACAATCTTGTATGTTAAAAAAGAAAACCAAAAAGCCCGAAGTATCCAACGCCGACCCACGATTTGCGGACATCACGTTCCGTGGCAGTTTTCGCGAATATCAACAACGCGTCATCGACAACAGTTGCAAGTACTTTGAAAAAGACAACCGCATCCACATTGTTGCGGCTCCGGGTTCGGGCAAAACAATTTTGGGTCTTGAACTTGTGCGCATTATCGGCGCGCCCGCATTGGTACTGTCGCCCACAATTGCAATCCGCGACCAATGGCGCGAACGCTTTGAAGAGATGTACATGCCCGAAAACCGCAAAATCGGCGAGTACGTTTCGTGCTCCTTAATAAAACCAAGCCTCTTGACTTCAATCACTTATCAAGGTCTGTACACGTCATACCGAAGATTGGTCGACCGCACAAAGCCCGAGGAAACCGAAGGCGACGACGGGGAAGCGGTGGTTGAAAATTACTCCGGCGTCAATATCATCGAACTTATGGAACAAAACAACATCTCGACAATCGTGCTTGACGAAGCCCACCACTTGCGCGCGGAATGGCAAAAAGCCTTGACCGAATTTATCGCCATGGTGTCACACAAAGTCAAAATCGTGGCATTGACGGCAACCCCGCCATACGACAGCAAAAAATCCGAGTGGGACAAATACATCGCGGTGTGCGGACCCATCGACGAAGAAATCTTCGTACCTGAACTTATCCGCGCGAAAAATCTTTGCCCGCACCAAGATTTTATCTATTACAACTTCCCGACAGAAGAAGAAAGTTGCATAATCGAAAAATACCAACAAAACGTCGAGCAAACAATCAAAGACGTTTTCGCCGAGGGCAAGTTTTTGGAAATTATTAAAAACGCGCCATGGTACAACGACCCCGACGAATTCGAAGACGAATTGCACGACCGCCCCGAATTTGTAAAAGCATTGCTTGCGTTCTTGCAAGAAAGCAATGAAAAGCCCCCCAAGGCTTTGCGCAAAAGTCTTGAAAAAGACGACCGCGACATCACATGGGACACAGGCACCGCGCAACTGCTTTTCCAAAGCATGATTTCCGACGACCAAATGTTTGGCGTAAAAGACCGCGACTTTGTAAAGGGCTTTTTAAGCCGACTTGGACTTGTCGAAAAAAGCAAAGTAAGTCTTATCACCAACGAAGAATTGGAAAAATTATTGTTCTCGTCCACAGGCAAGTTAAAAAGCATTTCCGCAATTATCGACCAAGAATTTAAAAACCTTGGCGACAAAATCCGTCTACTTGTACTTACCGATTACATCCGCGTAAATTCTGCGGTACTTGGCACCGACAAAGAAATCAAGGAAATGGGCGTCGTGCCAATCTTTGAATTGATACGGCGCGCGCAACCCGAACTTAAACTTGCCGCGATTTCCGGCAAGATTATCATCGTACCAAACGCATCGTTGGACGGCATCCGCGAAGTCGCCAAACGCGACAACGCCCGCTTTAAATCGGTGCCAATCAAAGACACGGAACACAGTGAATTACGCTTCGAGGCATCCAACAGTGGCGAAAAAATTGGCGTCATCACGCGCGCCTTTAACGCGGGCATCATCAACGGCATCGTGGGCACAAAATCTTTGCTTGGCGAAGGTTGGGATTCTCCGGTCATCAACACGCTTGTACTTGCAAGTTTCGTCGGCAGTTTCATGCTTTCCAATCAAATGCGCGGGCGTGCAATCCGCGTCGACAAAAATGTCCCCGACAAGGTCAGCAATATCTGGCACCTTACCGCGATTTTGCCCGAACACCTTTTGCCCGACGTCAAGGGCGCAGTCCCAAGCGCCGATTACGCGACGTTGGAGCGACGCTTCCACGGCTTTATGGGGCTTTGCTACCAACGTGACGTCATCGAAAGCACACTCCAACGCGCGAATACATTGGACGCACCTTATGACGAAGCAAGTGTCGCCCGCGCCAACGAAAAGACCTTCGAAATCGCGCGCGACCGTGACGCAATTCGCACGGGGTGGGAGGTCGCGCTTGCAAAATCTTCCAACGAAGTCATCATCCAAAACGAAATCCCAAAACCCAAACGCGGCTTTATCCCCGCACTTATCATGAAGCCTACCCATTACTCCACCGTCAAAAAAATCTCGCACGCCGTGATGAAAACTTTCAAAGACCTTGACCTTATCAATCGCAAAGCCAAAGTCGTGTTGGAAAAAAACTACACGCAAAAGACAATCGACGTGGGTACAATACGTTCTTCAAAATATGAAAAAAGCATTTTCCACCAAGCCATGTCCGAAGTCTGCGGTCCAATCGACGCGCCAAAATACGTCCTTATAAAGGTCAACAAGCAAAACGGCAAACTTGATTACCGTTGCGCATTTGCCGTGCCCGTGATTTTTGACAACAACAAAGCCACCGCGGAAACTTTCCACAAGCGTATGCAAAAACGCATAACGGATTTTGAACTTACGTTCACACGTAGCGCCGATGGCAAAAAACACATCGGCATGGTAAAGCGTCGCGCCTACGTCAACAAAACCAACAACGAAATCCAAACCAAGATGAAATTGCGGGAGGGCAAAGCATGAGAAACATCGTCGAACTTTTGCAACACGCCGCCGGCAAGTGGCGCGACAAAGTCTATTTCGAAGAAGAAAACGAAAAAATAACTTTTGGCGAGACTTACACGTTGGCAAAAAAAATCGCCACCGCGGTCGCAAAAATCGCCCAACCAAATACTCCGGTGGTTGTACTTTCGCAAAAATGCGTCCAAACCCCCGCATACTTTTTGGGCGTTTTAATGGCAGGGTGTTTTTACGTTCCGCTTGGCACCGAAAGCCCTGCCGCCCGTTGCAACCACATTTTGGAAACCGTGGGTGCGAAAATTCTTTTAACCGACATCAAAAGCCAACAACATCTTGACGGACTTGATTTCGCGGGCGAAGTCATCATCGCGGACAAGTGCACCAAAATCGATGAAGCCCTTGTCGCGAACCGTTGCAACGCAATCGTCAACACCGACCCGCAAACCGTAATTTTCACGTCGGGAAGCACCGGCAAGCCCAAAGGCGCGATAACTCCGCACGCGGGCGTAGCCGACGTAGCCACGGCGTTTGCAAACGTCTTCGAACTTGGCGCGGGCACCGTGCTTGGCTCGCAAACTCCGACCGAATATGACGCGTTTAACCGCGACCTTGTGGTACCACTTGTTTGCGGAGGTCGCAGTATAATAATCCCGCGCCACTTTTTTACCGAGCCCCAAAAATTGTTCGCCTACCTTAAAACAAAAAAGGTCAACACAATTTGTTGGACGGCTTCGGTGTTCGCGATGTTCCACGACCTTGACGTGTTCGCGACAATTGCGCCACCCAAACTTGACCGCGTGTTTTTCATCGGCTCTATCATGAAATCCAAAGTCTATGATTACCTGCGCAAATATTTACCCAACACGACATTGATACACCATTACGGACCCACCGAAGTCACCGGCACAAGCACCTACTTTATCACCGACAAAAACGCGGACTATGGCGCAGGCATCCCAATCGGCAAAGCCTTCGCCAATCGCAGGGTTTTTCTGCACGATGACGAGATTCACATCGGCGGTCTTGGCGTTGGCAAGGGCTATTTCGGCAACGTCGAAAAAACGGCGGAAGTTTTCATCCAAAACCCCACGCACAATAATTACGTAGACATCGTTTACAAAACGGGGGATATGGGCAAATTGGACAAAGACGGCAACCTGATATTCGTGGGACGTCGCGACCGCCAAATCAAGCACATGGGGCACAGAATCGAACTTGGCGAGATTGAAACCATCGCCACACTTATCGCGGGCGTAGGCGAAGCGGTGTGTGTCTTCGCGCCCGAAAAAACATTGCTTGCGATTTTTTACACCGGCACGGCGACCGAGCGCGAAGTCGCACTAACCCTGCGCGACAAGTTGCCCGCATACATGATTCCGCGCAGATACATAAGACTTGAAAAAATGCCACACCTTTTCAACGGCAAAATCGATATGCAAAGCCTTTTAAAAACATTATAACCCGTTTTGATAGCCCAAACTGTCGTCTATCGCGAACGCCGCGCCATGCTTTAACGATGTCAAAAGTTGGTTGGTTTCGGGCGTCGAAGCGCGCGTCGTTTGGTCAAACAAAGGCGCAACCTCGTTTGCGTCCAACGTTGTGGGGCGCTTGAAATACGAAAGGTACTCGGGATTCAAACGCGCCAACTTCATCGCGCCTTTGCAAAGCCCGTATTTGAAATTGCTTTTTGTATTAAATATGTTGTGAAAAAAGTTCAAATATTTCATACTGTCTAACAAATCTTTTTTTGAAAAGTACTCGTTATGAATTTCCTTTAACAACGTTTGATACATCCGCGCGACGGGAAGATACGCCCGTGCGTCCCTTTCATAATGTTGAAAGACCTTAAAGTTTTGTACGTCGTGCCCCGTTTGATGCTTGTACATCGCGACGTCGATTTCTGCTTCGATTTTGGTGTGCGAAGCGCCCTTGGAAACATGCGCCCCGACATAAGGATGTATCGTCGCGTCCAAATGATAATGTGACAAAGCCCCCGCGATATACGCCGTCAAAAACTCGCGATGTTCCTTGTCATGTAACGCGATGTCTTGCATGCACAAAAATGCGGGATTCGCAGGCTCGCTGTGCATTACCGTGCCCATATGCGAAAGAAGTTGCGTGCCATTGCTTGCATACGAAACATACAAAAAGTCCGGACCTTGCACCCCCAAATCAAAAGCGGTGCGGTTGTTATTTACAAGGTCTTGGTGCGTGCGGTCTAAACTTCTAACAAGGTTGTCACCCGCCAACCAATGCGAAACAAAGTGTGGCATAAATCTCCTTTGAAATACTATAAACCCGCTTGCAATCCGCGTCAAGTATTGTTATAATATTTTCATGACAGAAGAAAAAAAGAAAAGTAAAGGAAGAATTATCGCCCGTGTAATCGGTCCAATTTTGATTGGTGTGGGCTTGTTATTGATAATCTTGGGCTGTACGGTTTTAACCTACACCCCGTTTGGCGACGACTTTTTTGGCGAGCAACCCAACATGGGCGCAATTATGCCCGGCGCGTTTATGTGCTTTGTCGGGCTTGCTTTGACGGTAGGTTCGTTCGCGAAAATGCCGGAAAACGGAATTCATGGAGGCGTGACTTTCACAATTGCACCGGGCGGAGCCGCCGGTACAGGCGTACTTCAACAACAACAACCCGAAGAAAAATCGCAAAAGCCAACGCGTTGCCCCGGATGCGGCGGACCCGTTACCGCGCAAACCGGCAAGTTCTGTGACTTTTGCGGCACGAAACTTTGATATTCCAAATAACCCTTGACAAGCCCCAAATAAAGGTTTAATGTTACCCCATTCATAAAATAAAAGGGGGTGAAAAATATGGAATTTTTAAAGAAAAACTACATGAAAATAATCATCGCTTCTTTGTTATCTGTTGCTGCGGTTTTGGTACTTGTTTTGCTTGCAATGTTCAAAATGGGGTACCACGGCGAAGGCAATATGCCAACAGTAATTACGGGCGGTGATGCAGATACACTTAACGCGTTAAGTTACTTGTTTACTTATCTTGCAATGTTTATCTTCTTTGCAGGAAGCGCCGCAGTAGTAATCATGAGCATGTTCGCACCAACCAAATGCGCAAGCAAATGGGCAATGCTTGGCGTCGCAATCGCATCTACAATTTTTATGATTGTATCAATCGGTTGCGCGTTGGGAAGCGAAACAACGGCAACTCTTCAACAAGCCATCAAGGATGTGCCAACCAAGGGTGAAATCGCCGAAATGATTTCCGCAACCACCGGTGGAGCAATAAGCGCCGCAGACGTCCCAACAAACGCTGCGACCGCAGAAACGTATGCGACTTATGTTGCAAACGCAAAAGCCTCCAAGGACGCTTTGTGCTACATGTACTACTCACGTGTCGTATCGTTGTTGACTTACCTTGTAATCTTCGGTCTTGCTCCTTTGGCATTCGCAATCCGTAAATTGTTGCGTTGCTGTTGCAAGAAACACGAAGCCGTCGCACCTGTCGCACCTGCACCTAAAAAGTAACAACTTTTTAAAAACACGAAAAAACGCTTGGAAGAGCGTTTTTTTGTTGTATACTTATCGGTATTCATGGGCAAGCAACAAGAAATCAAAATTAAAGACAAAGGCGCGAAAAAACAGTCTTGGTTCAAAAAGCATTATCGGTGGTTTATCTTTATTATTACCTTTGCTTTTGCAATGGCGCTTACATTTGGACTTGTAAGCGAACTTTTGCTTGGCGGAGTCGCGAATATCATTGTTTGTGTTGCAATTATCGTGGTGCTTATCGCGATTGCGTTTGTCGGCGACATCTTTGCGGTTGCGGGCGCATATGCCGAAGTCGAAAACTTTAACGCCATGGCAAGTCGCAAAATTCGCGGCGCCAAAATGGCTATAAGACTTGTTAAAAACAGCGACAAAGTTTCAAGCATCCTGTCCGACATCTTGGGCGACGTTTGCGCAATCGTTTCGGGCGCCATGGGTGTGTCGTTGTCGCTTATAATCTTAAACGGGGGAGACTATTCAATTTTCATGCACGCCCTAATTATCGCGCTTGTCAATGCGTCAATCGCCGCCGTCGCAATTACCGCGAAATCCGTCGCAAAAAAGATTGCAATAAAAAACAGCACCAAGATAGTGCTGTTTTTAGGTAAAGTACTTGCAAAGGTTTGGCGTAGGTAAACTTTGCGACTTTGGTTCGGTTGGGTTTCCCTGTTTCTTACAACGCGTTACCTTGTTGCCCTTTCGATTTAAAAGACACATACCGGCATTACTGCTCGGTCTACCGAATTGCCACTTAGCCTGCACTTTAATCTCTGCGCCAACAGCCCGGAAGCGTTCAGCCTAGGAGTTTTCCTCACGTTAGTCTAATGACGAACTAGGATACTGCACCTTCGCAAGTAAAATAAGTATATGATACTTAAAATCGTTTTGCAATATTTTTGCACAATGTTATATTTAACCCGTGGCAAAAATTAACAACGATATAGATTGGAACAAATTGACGTTTGAAGACTTGTACAATGCGACAAGAAACGACGGCAACGGTGAATTCAACCCCAATATTAAAACTGCCGACGAAGTAATCAAAATCGTCGCCGCGGTAAAAAACGTATCTCTTATAGAATCTGGTATAAGACTTATTACCGAGAAAAGTCTTAACGTCGACGACTCGCAACTTGCAACACTTGTGGATTTGGCAACCAAAGACAAAGAAAACCGAAGCAAAGTCGCGTTGGCTGAAAATTTTGGCGACCGGCTTTCCCCCAAACAACAAAACGAATTGTATTCCGCAATCGTCGCGCAAACCGGCGACATGCAACATTATAAACATTTGACCGCCGAAGCCCGCAGATTCAAACAGTTCTGCCCAAACGTATCCAACAAAAAAGTCGACGGATACGTCGCCGAAAATGAAAGATTGCACTCGGAAGCAACTTACACAAACGAAAAAAATATCGGCAGATTCATCGACTTGCTTGAACGCACGCACGCGTTCAGGTACACTTCACCGGGTGCAATAGACTTCCCAAGAATAATTGAAGAAAACTTCGGCAAATCAATAAGCCCTAAACACATGGCGACATTGATAAACAGCGTGCTTGGTTCCGGCGCGCAAATGGAATTCGGCTTTATAGACAGGTTCAAAGATTCAATGACCAAAGACCAACAGGAACGTGTAATAAAAAGCATCGCCGCCCGCAGAATAGGGCAAAGCATGGTCCCAACATTGGAATTAATTGACAAGTTATTTGCAAATCATAATGACTTGGAAAAAGATTTTGGAAGCCGTCATTATATAACCGAACTACGCCGCGACGTAGAAAAAGAAAACTCGGCATCGCGACAACCCGAACCCGAACAAGCATCGCCGCACGTCACCGAACAAGAATGGTACCAACGCGCGCGCGATTACCTTTCCCGACAAAAAGCCGTCGGTCAAACAAAAGAACAAATGAAGCAAGCCATCAAAGACCAATTCGTCACCCGTTGTCCAAACCACATCGAAGAATTGTACAAAGAGTTTGAACTTGAAGCCGACCTTGAAATCGAAAAACCCGAGCCCGAGCCCGAACTTTTGGTCGACACCCCGCTTGGCAACATTGATTTCGCCGGATTCGGTGAAACTGAAAACAACGACACTGATTTCGACACTTTATTTGGACAATATTGGAACGATGACAAAACCCCCGAAGCCCCCGCCCCAACCAACGAATTGCAAGAAAGACAACAATTCTTCAAAACCCAATACATGTTAAACTTGACGGCAAACGCGTTTTTGCGCAAAGAAAACCAAATGGGTGGACACGACACAAAAGATTACGACGAATACATCGCCGGCTTGGCGCCTTTTATCGCGCAAATCGACAACGCAAAAACCTTGGACGAAGTCTACGCAATCCACAAATCCGTACAAGCCTTCATCAAAGAATACGACAACAGCGGCGATATAAGGGAAGCCACAACCCGTCTTGACGACATGGACAACCTTTTAAAAATCACTGGTGTATCGCGCAGACTTGACGAAAAAGCATTTAAAGAACTTGGTTTTTCGCCGCAACAAGGCTCCCAACTTGTGGATGCGTACAACGCGTGCTTTGCAAACGGAAGCACCGCCACCTCCGACGAAAAACGCGCCCACCGTGACAATGCAATCGACCTCGCCATGGCTTTTGGTCGAGGCATCGTCGAGCAAGAAAAGTCCGAACCTGCAAAAGTGTTAAGTTTTAAAGATGCTATTTTCGACGACCCATATTTCCCATCAGATTTTGAATCGTCTTTTTTCAAGCATGGCATGACTGATAAAGAAAAATATGCGGGCATTCAAGAGTTCACCCAAAAAAATAATGTTACACTTGATGATGAGACTATAAAGTATTTGGCAGAGAAACAAGGATTGTATGTAACAAACACAGGGGCGAAAGACCTAAACATAACCCAAGAAGAAGAAATCGACCTGACACCCGAATTTGAAGAAACCGTCGCCCCCCCCGCGGAATCTCACCCAGACATATGGCTTGACAAAAAATGCCCACCGCTTGCAATCCCCGTCCAAGGCAACGCAAAATACGATACCGTTGTCGTACATTTTTGCAAGGCTGTTCCGTTTGATCAAGACCTCCTTGTCAAGCGCTTGAAAAACGGTGTTCAGGTTGGTCCCGACGAAGTAATCAAAAAAGCGAAATACGTCAACGAAAGAAGGCGTGACGATGTGGAATACGTCAAAGAAATATTGGGCGACGTGCTTGGGCTTAACGCCCTCGCGCCCGAAGTTGAACCCGAAAATGTCGATCCCGCAAAAGCCAAGGCGTTCATCGAAAAAATGCGCGTGTCGGCTTTGCGTGACGACCTTGCGTCTCAAAAAGCAAGTACCGCACAAGACCGCGAACAGTTTATCCGTAGCGCCAAGTTTAAAACAAGCGCCGCAGAAGCGTTGGAAAGTGGCAAGATGACATTTGAACAATTAAAAGTCCAACTTGAAAGTTTCCGTGGAAACGCGAACTTCGTCCTTGAAAACGCGTTCAAACAACAAGGCTTGCGACAAGGCATGGTGGTGCAAGACATCTCGAAAATCGTAGTGGACGACTTTGACAAAACCGGCGCCACAATGCAATTCGCAAACAAATACAACCCTTACTTGGCGGGCACCGGCACCAACACAAACGACATGTGCCTGCGCGCGCAAATGGTCGTCGACCCCGAATGCACTCCAAATGACCTTGAAGCCGCCAAACAACTGTACATCCAAATGGGCGCGCACAGCATGGAAATATTAATGTTACAAGAAGCAGAGTTACTAAATGGACTATGACAAAAACCGAAAAATAAATGCCATATCGTTACTTGGCACGCATGTTTGTTGGGCGGCGCTTGACCTTTTCATTTCTACATTTTTAATCGCGCAACTTTTGTTCATCACCGACGGCAACATGGCGGTGGTGTGTTACTTTTACCTTGTCTTTTTCACCGCGCTCTTCGTGTTCTATGCTTTGGGCGCATACGTCGTCAAGCGTTTCGGTGCGGTGTGGGTGATAAGGTTCGGGGTTTTATTAAACGTCATCGTCATCGGATTACTGTGCGCATTTTACCAAAATCTTGAAAGTTTGTACCTAATCTTTGCGGCGACAAGCGGAATTTCCGCGGGCGTGTTTTGGATTGGCGCAAACGGCTTCACGGCGCAAACTATGGGCGGCACGGCAATGTTGCGCTTCCAAACGTATTACAACATCGCAATCTCCGCGGCAAAGATTGTATTACCGTTCACCCTTGGCTCGATAATCCATTACGTAAGTTTCTTCGTCGCAATCATTATCGCGGTGGTAATCGGTGTAGTGTTGGTCGCGTTCACGTTTTTGATGCGCGGAAAACATATTGAACGCGGCAACCAAAGCCTATGCAATTACTTCAAGGTCATCCGTCGCGACAAACTTTGCAAACCCGTAGCCTTAAACTTTGTAATGCAACTGTTTCGCTCGCTTACTTGGGGCGGGGGATTGTGCGTCGTGATTTTGATTGCATTGTACTTCGGCGACAGTTTCTCTTTGGGTTATCTTACAAGCATTTTCGCGGCGGGCGCAATCGTGTTGCTTACAATATATCGCCTTATCAAAAGCCGTGTAATCAAAAACAACGTCTTTTTGGCGTGCGTAATTATCGCGATAGGATTGTCGCTTGGTCTGCTTTTTGAAGTAAGCAAAACCACAATCATACTTTTCCAACTTGCAAGCGCCGTCTTTTTAATCGTCGTGGGCGTCGAAACCGGCAAGATGCAAATGGACGTAATGAAAGACCTTGGCAAGCCCGAATTGTCCACGGAATCAATCGTAGTCTTGGAATTTGCGTACCTTATCGGGCGCTTGACATATGTGGGTCTGATTTTGCTTGCCTACGTGTTGGACAGTTTTTTGATGTTCACAATACTTGCGGCAAGTTTCACCGCGTGCGCAATTGTCGTGTACATTTTGTTCCGCCTTTGGTGGAAACATTACCGCAACGTTATCCCGCGCATTCCGTTCACCCCAAAGCAAAAGAAGATTGACAAATCCAAGACTTTGGGCAATACTTAAAACATGAAAAAGTTTTTAATGATTTTCGTAATCGCACTGATTGTCCCAATGGCGTTTTTCTTGACGGCTTGCGGAGGCAACCCTTGTAACGATTCTTGCAACAAACACAGCGGCGCAAACGCCGACAATTGCCATTGCCACGGGTCTTGTGGCACAAGCGGCTGCAAATGCCACGGAAGCCACTAAACTTTTTTCACGCGCCTGTTATGTAACCAAATAATTAACGAACCCATGCCGACAAAACACGTCGTCGTTATAAAAATCCCCAAAGGAAACAAAACCCAACTTGGACGGAAAAACGGATAAGGATACCAATCGAAAATCAAACCTCGGATTTCTGACAACACAAAATACGCAAAAGGGAACACAAGCCAATAAAGTATCGTACCCCATTTAATTTTGCGCGCAGGCTTGACACAAAACCAAAGCGCAATCATAAACACCGGCAAAATAAAATGATTCCACATGTCGATAATGTTCGCCCACCAAAGGTCCAACGAATACGACCCAATAAACCAAAACAAGAACACACAATACACAATCCCAACCGTCGCGATGTAAAGCACAAGACCCCCATGCACTTCCGGCGCCGTCAAAAAGCGGTTCAACTTGCCCAACTTGCAAAGAACCGACACACCCACCATGATAAGCCACAAGTCCACCAACAAATTTGTAATCACGGTGAAAAAAGCCAAATAGTTCCATTGATTGGCGGGATAACACCATTCCTGCGACAAATGTGTTTCGTACATAACGATTTGGGTAATTTCAAACATAATGCCCAAAAGCCCAATAACAATCGCCACCACTGCAAATCGCTTTGTATTCATGTACTAGTTATATGCGATTTTATTTAAATAAATCGTCCATCGATTTGCAATCCAAATCTTCAATTTTGCTTATCGCGTAATCAAGATGGTCTTGCTTAACACCCTTGTCATGCAATAACGAGGTCAAAATTTGTTGCTCTTGCTTCGCGTCTTTCAAATACAACCTTTTGATGTCTCCGTTTGGAAAGCCCTTCCTTAACACAAACGATTGCAAAAAGCGCGCCGTGTTCTCGGGCAAATAAGTGTAAGGCTTGTCACCTTGCAACTTGTTAAAGTCGATAAAGTTAAATCCGGCTTGTGGATGATGAATAATGTTGTTGGCGCTTATGTCCGGACGAACGCGCGAATCCATTATTTCCATAAAAGTGTCCGTCACTTCGTCGTAATGCGAAATCGGTCCTTTCAATCGCTCTTGTGTTTTGTAATACCAACGTTTTTTTGATGAAGTGTCGTTCAATTTATGACCCGGCGCCCGTTGCACAAAAATTACGTCACGATAACCAACATTGTTGTCGGGAGTATAATGCTCATTTGGTACACCTTTACCGTCTTTCCCACGCACATAACCCAAAATAGGCGAAACCTTTGCACCGCCTTCGTACATGTTCCAAATTTCGTCGATTGTCTCTTTGAACTCGTCAACAGAAACATTGTTCTTGAACGCCAACGAATACAAAACGCCCACGTTATCATCATAAGGCAAATACAAACTTGTCCCGCCCTTGCGCGGTTTGCGAAAATCCGCATCGCGGTCATACCCATCTTTGTATCCATTTACAAAGTCCGCCTTTTGCGCGAACGATAACAATCCGTCTGCAATGTTCGTGGGAATATGCGGCAAGTAAACTTCCATCAAGAATAATATACCACAAAACCCCCGATTTTGTCAATTGACTTGAAGCACTTTGTAAATGTAATCAATCGACGCTTCCGGCAACCCAAGCCCCGGCACAAATATCGCTTCGGTGTTTGCTTCACAAAAGACAAAGTCGTCCCCGTCAAACATAAAGTCCACACTCATGATTTCGCCTTTCAAAGCCTTTGCAATTTCGACCGCGGTTTGTTTCAATTTGTCCGGACAAGCATACTCCCGAACCGTGCCCCCTTGCGAAAAATTCGAACGGAAATCTTTTCCGCCCGCGCTTTGACGTATCACCGCGCCCGCAACAACATCCCCAAAGACATGTACGCGCAAATCTTTACCAAAAGACGTCTTGATAAACTCTTCAAAAAACACACCCCGCGCATCTTCATACTTCGCGATTTCTGTTTCGTACTCGTGCTTGTTGTTCACAAGAACCACACCTTGCCCACCATTTCCGTAACGCGCCTTCATAACAAAAGGCGACCCCACATTTTCAACAACCTCGTCATATCCGCACTTTTCCGCTTTGTGAAAATACTTCGCCTTCTTTACGAAAGGGCATTTATCAAGCAACTTGTGCGTGCGAATCTTGTCGTTGCAATTCACTCGCGCAAAGATACTGTTGACGCAACGTATACCCGTGCCAAAAAAGTACTTGTTCAAATCTGCGTTAAGCCCCCTAGTATAAATCAAATCCGGCTTTTCTTGGACAACCGCATTGTTGTAAATAAATTCCCCGTCTTTGATTTGGATACCTTCTTGATAAAACACTTTGTAATTCAACCCAAGTTTTTCCGCACGGATTATCATGCGCTCGTAATAAAATTCGTTTGCACAATAGCCCTGAACAACTATCCACAAAAGTTTTTTCATAACAACCCCTTAATATATTGCGCCGAAGCCCTTGCAAGGTCGCTTTTGTTGGCAAGCGTCTCGGGCACCGTAAATCCCGGTATTGCGTTGGATTCGCAAAACACCAACTTGTCCCCGTCAAGCAAATAATCCACCGACAAAATATCCCCGCCAAGCACCTTTGAAATTTCCTCACTTTGCAACTTAATCTCGTTCGAAACTTGGTAAGGTGTCCAGCCCCCGCCTTGGTGCAAATTACTTTTCCAACCGCTTGCGGATTGGCGCATAGACGAATCAATCGCCTTGCCGCCCCAAATGTAAACCCGTACATCCCGCCCAAAAGACTTCGAAATATATTCTTGAAACAAATATTGCCGCAAGTCCAAATCCTTGGATACTTCGACGTACTCCTTTTCGTTATGGACAAGAAACACTCCATGCCCACCACCGTCACCGAATCGCGTCTTCAAAACAAAAGGCGCACCCACCGCCGCCACAACTTCGGCATAAGTAATTCCGGCATTATACGCCAAAAACTTGGGTTGCAAAATGTTCTTTTTTGCCAAAAGTTTATGCGTCAACAATTTGTCGCCGGTACTCATAAGCGCCATACGATTTGGAATAGTTGGAATATTGCCTTTCACAACAAAGTCATAAAGCTCCTTTTTAAACGCGCGATACATCACAAGTTTCGGCAAATCCGCAGCAAGAATCTCGCGCACCTTGCCATCTTTTATAAAAAACAACCCGTCGTTTTTCGCTTCAAAATACGGCGCCCCCAAAACTTCATTACTTATACCCAACTTGTCAAGCCAAAACTTTATTTCTTGGTGGTAAGTCCTTTCTATACTACCGTCTTCTTCGCAAATTATCCAAACGTCGGGCCTTTTGTTCATAGCGGCATTTTAACAAATAATATTGACTATTGCAATGCTAAATGGGTACAATACACCTATGAATTTTTTGTCGGAAACATTCATCATTTTTCTTGTGGTGGTTTGTATCCTCTATTACTGTGTCCCGATTAAACGTCGTTGGATTGTTCTGCTTTTGGGAAGTTACGCCTTTTACATCATGTCTTGCTTCACACTGATGATTTTTATAATGCTTACCACCATCACAATTTACGGCGCCGCACGGCTTTTGGAAGCAATCGACGAAAGCCGTCGCGCCCTGTTCGACGGAAAAGACGAGCAATGGCTTGAAGAACACCGTGCCAAATGGCGACAAAAGTTTCAAAGACAAAAAAGGTGGGTACTTACCGCCGCACTTTTGTTCAACTTCGCCATATTGTTCGTGTTCAAATACTTCCAAGTTTTCACAAGCGCCATCAACCCAATCTTCCGCCTGTTGAACTTCTCGGAAATCGGCGTCTGGTCAACCGTCATCTTGCCGTTGGGTATCTCGTTTTACACTTTCCAAACGGTAGGATATTTGGCTGACGTCTATTGGGGCAAAGTCAAGTCCGAAAAAAACATCTTCAAATTCGCCCTGTTCACCTCGTTCTTCCCGCAACTTATCCAAGGTCCAATAAGCCGTTTCGACCAACTTGCCCCCCAACTTTTCAAAGGCAACAAATGGAATTGGCAAAACTTTAAAAAAGGTCTTATGTTGTGTGCTTGGGGCGCGTTCAAAATGCTTTGTATTTCCACACCGTGCTTTTTGATTGCCAACTCGATAATAAGGGGCGACACAGGTTTCGGCGGTCCAATCATTTTGTTGGCGTACTTTTTGTGGGGCGTGTATTTTTACACAAGTTTCTCCGGCGGTATCGACCTTGCGCGTGGCATAGCCCAAATGCTTGGCGTGCACATGGTGGAAAACTTCGCCCGCCCATACTTCGCCACAAGTTACAGCAACTATTGGTCGCGTTGGCACATCACTTTGGGTAAGTGGATTGCGGACTATGTTTACTATCCAATCGCGCTGTCCAAATGGTTTGGGCGATTCTCGCGAAAGTTCGCCAAAAAAGTCCACGGCGCCGCGGGCAAAATCATCCCGTCGCGTATGGTTGCGTTTATATGCTTTTTGATGATAAGCCTATGGCACGGCGGCGACCCAAAATGGTTTTTAAGCGGTGTCTTTGTCGCATCGGTCGTCACCTGCGAAGCCTTCTTTCGCATGGGCACAAGAAAGTTTTTCGAACGCCACCCCAAATTAACGACACAAAACCTTGCAATAAGAATTCTTACCATTGTGTACACGTTCTTTATGGTAAGCATAAGCCGTTGCATATTAATCGGTAAAAACTTGGGCGAAAGTTTGTCAATCTTCAAACGCCTTTTCACATACGGTATCCCCGACAACGTCACCGTCACAAACGAATGGGAAATAACCGCGCTTGCAATATGCCTGTTCATCTTGTTCGTGGTGGGAATTCTTCAAGAACGCGGTCACAATATCCGCGACTTTGTCGTAAAGCAACCAAGTTTGGTACAACTTGTCTATTGTATCATATTTGTGCTGATGATTATATTCTTTGCAAGTTGGGGAGAGGGGGTAGTATATGTTTACGGAGCAGTCTGAAAAAGAAAAAGAAAAACAAGCCGTCATTGTCGAAGACAAACCCATGACGCGGAGCAAAGCAATTCTCGAAGCAATTTGTTGTTTCGTACTTATTGGCGTAGTTTTGACAACGTTCATTTTACTGACACCCGTACTTAACAAAAACCTTGTGCCGTTTAACAACATCAACTTTAACAACGCAAACTACCGCGTCATGCTTTCGTTGCCGACTGAAAGCAAAATCGACGTCGCGGTACTTGGCACATCACGAAGCATGGACGCATTTAACACCAAAAAATTGTCCGACGAAACCGGCAAGTTCTGGTTCAACGCATCCGTTTGGAATCAATCTTTGGAAGAACGTGTCTTCTTTATAAACGAAATGTACCGCATGGGACATCGCCCCGAACTTTTCATGGTTGAAGTCGGAGCCGGCGCACTGTACGGTCGCGACATCAACAGGCGCGAATCAATCCTGAAATACGTCGAAACCCAAAGAAGCGGCGGAATTCTTGCCAACATGTTGCACGAGTTCGCCCCATGGCTCGGCTTCACCCGTAACATTATGAAACCCAAAGCGCGCGCAAGAATCGCAAGCGACAGGCAAGCCTTTGGAATCCAAGACGGCTTTGCCTACCTTTTGGAAAACCACGGATACTTTCCACGCGCAACACAAAACGAAACTATGGTTTGGAATACTTATAACATAAGACCCGGCGGAACAAGCCAAAACATAACCAACGGCGACATCTTCGATGGCGAAAACATTTGCGACTCTTTTTACGAAAGCATTGAAAAAATCATCGAAACCGTCAACGCCAAAAACCAAGAATACAACACAAACGCAAAAGTTGTTTTATACAACACACCGCGCGGCTATTTCAACCTTATGCGCCAACCCGCACAATTCCAACTGTACGTAGAGTTCATGAACGACTATGCCACAGACCTTGGTGTATCGTATTACGATTTCTCCCTTGCCCGCAACGACAAGTTCAACCATTGGCAACGCCCAACCCAAGCAAGCCGTTTCGACCACTACTACCTTGACTTCCACCATTTAAGCAAAACCGGCGCGGACGCCTTTGCACCGTACTTCATTAATTTCTATAACGACGTCATCGTAAACGAAGGCGACCCTTTGGCTTTGGATTACTTGCTTGAAGACGTCTACAAAGTCTTGGACGACGCGTCCTACGTCTATTACGCTACAATGGATTGGGACGCAACATACCGTGAAATAAACATAGGTTGGGTCGCCGGCAACGCAATCAAAGACAACTTGGAATTCCGTGTTGTCTACCGCTTTGGCGACACGGAATTTACATTGCAAGATTGGAACGACGGCGCAAAGAAAACATGGACGGAAGCCGAACTTGTGTCACACTTTGACGGGAAGCGCGGCGCCTTCACAATCGAAGTCCAAGTCCGCGAAAAAGACGGCGACGGCGGAATTGACGCCCTTGGACGTCGCGACCTGCACGTTTCACGCCACGGCACGATAACGCGTTGACTTTTGCCCCAACATTTGGTATAAAGGGGCAACACGCTTCTATAGCACAGCGGTAGTGCAATCGCTTCGTAAGCGATAGGTCATCGGTTCAAATCCGATTAGAAGCTCCAACATCAAAATATCAAATAATCCACGGGGTCTTGCGTGTGATTTGGGCTGTCGGTGCCGATACGTACTTCAATGTGCAAGTGCGCACCCGTCGAATTCCCCGTATTACCAATCCAACCAAGCATCGTGTCTGCGGTGACACGCGTGCCGGCGGAAATGAATGGCGCCTTCACACCGTTAATGACCGTGCCCGTCGGCGTAAGGTGTTGATAGTTCAAATAAATGGGCTTGCCGTCCAAAGTCGTCGCGTCAAGTTTAATAGCCACATAATAACCGCCGCCGCCCGCTTGATACGTCGCCCGCAAAACTACACCGGGCGCAACGGCATACACAGGAACATTTGTGTGCGGTCCGTTGCTTCGGGAGTTGTGACTGTTTATCCCCGTGCTTGTCCCATAGTTCCCACTTGGCGCAATGTCAACCCCAACGTGCATGTACTTGTTACCCCTTGTGTCGGTGTACTCGGCACCATAGCCCCCCGTCACGACGTAATTGCTTCTTACCGGAGGCTTTTCCCCAACAATGTGCGCCTGCGTGTTTATGCTTTCAAGGTCGCTCACCAAAACCCACCCAGAGCCCGTGTGGATGTCGACGGTGCCGCGGTCGGGCACAGACAAGAACGACACGCCCAATATTATGCCATACAAGACAAAGACGGCAAACACGGCGGCACAAGAACTTAAAAGACGCTTACGGGCTGTTGCGCGTTTAGAATCATCGGACGCCAACCAAAACGCAATGCCCATCCAAATCGCCCAAACAATGGCAACTGCGCACAAAAACGGACCTATATATAAAACCATAATCTCCGCCAACTGACTTCCAAATTCGATAAGTTTCGGCGTAGTATTATCAACGACATCCATATGGTTATCGTTTGGGTCGGTAGACAAGATTGGGCACATATAGCACATGCAATAATTATATGGAATAACAAAAATAATAGCAAATTAATTTACCAAGTCGGGAAAACACGCTATACTGTACATTGGAGAATGCTATTTTAATATCCAAAAGTGCGCCGCCCACTCTTATGATTCTAAACGCGCAACAGCCCGTAAGCGTCTTTTAAGTTCTTGTGCCGCCGTGTTTGCCGTCTTTGTCTTGTATGGCATAATATTGGGCGTGTCGTT
>Ga0209755_10002153_pt1 | contig 27691 bp, 20 predicted proteins | sample TergutCo191P1_FD_187301 | JGI IMG/M metagenome (GOLD analysis project Ga0209755, IMG submission 187301) | Cornitermes sp. P1 segment gut microbial communities from Petit-Saut dam, French Guiana - Co191P1 (SPAdes) (version 2) | ecosystem: Host-associated > Arthropoda: Insects > Digestive system...
AGGAAAAGCGCAATCCCATCTTAAGAAAGACCATTCGTCAGAACTAAGATTTACAGGCATGGAAGGTTCAACTACCCTGCCGTCAACTGCATAATATTGATCCGCAGGCTTGTTCGATTGAGGAATTTTTCCTGCCGAGCTTCCGGAACCTGTACCCAGGTGGTATCTGACTACGAACTCCCGTTTCTTCCATTGACCATACAATGAAATACTGGATGTTACTGTATCTGTATCAAAGTTCCATGATCCAGAAAAATTCGAATTTTTATACCAGCCGTCCAGAGCTTGCCCGGCAGGTACGGTTATTTCAGGCGCTTGAGCTTTTTCGCCATGTACAACAGATTGAGTTGCGACTTGAGAGCCGCCTACATAAAACCTTACAGTGTGAGGATTCATAGTCCACTTAGCATACAGATACATTGGATCCAAACCGATAATTTCATCCGGCTGCGTTACCCTGTCTGTTGTAAAGTTCCATGAATTAATACACTCCGGTTCTGTAAACCAGCCGCCAAAGGTGAAACCTGTTCTTATCAAAGTGCCCGGATCTAAAATTCTGCCGTTCGCTATTGATACAGTGCGGTTTGGAAGAAAATCCATACCGCTTGTTGTAATTCCGCCGTTTACCTGGAAATGCACAGTACGCGTCTGCGGCACATAATTCGCGAAAAGCGTCATGCTGGAGGTAACAAGATTGTTAAAATTCCATTCATTTATACACGCTTCTTCTGTGTACCAGTTTTCAAATATGCGTCCGTCTCCCGGATTCGGGTTTACAGACGGCTGCTGTGCGTGTTCGCCGTGAAGCACAATTTGATGATCAAACGCAGAATCGGTAGAAGTGGAAGGTTTTATCGAAAAATTAACAAAATATTTATTTCTCTCCCACTTGGCGTAAAGTGTAAGCGGTTCGTCTGTTGGAACATTAGAATCCGTTACTTTCTTTGTGGCAAAGTTCCATGCCGATATTTCGCTGAACGCAGGATCGTAATACCAGCCTGCAAATGAATAACCGTCTTTAACAACAGGACCGGGGTCTTGAACAAGTCCATCCTGCGGATGATTGCCTAATGGTACGGTAAATTGATGATTAAGTTCCGTATAACTATCAGGTCTCCTTCCGCCGTTTGCGTTAAAAATAACAGTACGATATGTATAATCCCATTTCGCGTACAATGTTAAAGATGTTGTATCGGAAGGAATTGTATAATCAAAATCAAACCGGTAATTGTATGTTTCATCTGTAAACCAACCGGCAAAACCCCGGTTGTCAGGTAACACAGGCGGCTGAGCCGGATAAATAATTTTAGAACCTTGAGCGACATATTGATCAGGTATTTTTACAGAAGAAGGAGAAGTATCAAATCTAACAGTACATATAGGAGCGACGGGAGTATACGGTTCCCATTTAACGGTAAGCGTAATAAAGCCGTCTTCGTCCTGATCGCTATTCGGATCATCCTCAGGTTTTAAGACTTTACGTGTTTCAACATCCCATGGATCACCATTCTCGTCAACCCAACCGATGAAGCCATCTCCTCCGCGGGTTATAGGACGAAGTCTTCCCACTACACTGCCCCAAGCTACTTTCAAAGCTTTAGGCTGAGGAGTGCCGCCATCTGTATCAAAAATAACAAAACCGAAATTTTCTCCGCTCCCTTCATTTTCGCCGGGTTCGGGTGTTGGTTCTACAGATGGTAAAAACTGCCATTTAGCTGTGAGGGTAATAAAGCCGTCTTCGCCGACATCGTCTTTTGTTACGGGACGCATTTCAAAATCCCATTTTATTTCTTTTTTGTCATACCAGCCGAGAAAATTAAAACCTAAGCGGCTGACATATCCAATCGTACCAATTACTTTACCCCATTCCCGTGATAAGGCTTTAGGCTGAGGAGTTCCGCCATCCGCATCAAATACTACAACGCCAAAAGTTTCTCCGCTTTTTTCGGGTACGAAACTTTCTTCAACCCACCATTTTGCAATGATCGGATTATCACAGGTTGTAAAACATGAGCAAAATAATATTAATAATACAAAGATAATTTTATTTTTCATATTAATCTCTTTAAAATATTATATTATATATTTATCTATTTTAAAAGAAAAATATATAATTTAAAAACACCGGTTTTATTTTTATTATATTTATTTTTAATAATATACAATAAGTTCATTTTTTTAAAAGTTAATTTTTTTACTCGGTTTTAAAGAAATTATTATAATATACCGGTAATATTATATTATAACCTTATATTATATTGAAAACTTTAATTAAAAACCGTATTATTCATGTATGAACTCAATTGAACTTGCGAAAGCTTATGACCCCAAATCATTTGAAGACCGTATTTATAACTTATGGAAAGAAAACAGCGCTTTTGCTCCTGAAAACGCTTCTTCAAAAGAGTCGCCTTTTACCATAGTGATTCCCCCGCCTAATGTAACCGGTGTTTTGCACTTAGGTCACGGGCTTAACCTTAGTTTACAAGATATAATTATCCGTTTTCACAGAATGAGGGGAGTTCCTACCCTATGGCTGCCGGGAACGGATCATGCAGGCATTGCAACTCAAAATGTGGTGGAACGCAAACTCAAAGAACAAGGGAAAAGCAGGCGCGAACTTGGAAGGGAAAAATTCCTTGAAGAAACATGGAAAGTAAAAAAAGAACATCATGCCATTATCACAAAACAGCTTGAAAAAATAGGGGCTAGCGTTGACTGGAAGCGGGAGCGTTTTACGATGGATGACGGCCTCTCACGGGCTGTGCGCGAAGTATTTGTAACTCTTTATGAAAGGGAATTATTGTATAAAGGCAATTACCTTGTAAATTGGTGTTCATCCTGCGGCACCGCCCTCGCCGATGACGAAGTGGATCATGAAGATACAAAAGGAAAAATGTATCATATACGCTATTATTTTACAGGAGAGGAAAACGCCGTATCTAAAGAAGAAGGCAAACCTTGTTTGGGCAAATATATTGAAATCGCCACAACACGCCCTGAAACTTTGTTAGGCGACAGCGCTGTCGCTGTCCACCCTGAAGATGAGCGTTACTCATCATTTAAGGGAAAAACACTCCGCCTTCCTTTGACAGAAAGGGATATACCGCTGATCTTCGATACATACGTTGACCGCTCTTTCGGGACAGGCGCGTTAAAAGTAACTCCGGCTCACGATCCTAACGACTGGGAACTCGGAAAAAAACACGCTTTGGCTGTAATTAATATTTTAAATCCTGACGGGACGCTCAACAATGAGGTACCGGAAAAATACCGAGGGCTTACTGTAAAAAAAGCAAGGGAAGAAGTAGTCGCCGATCTAAGCGCAGGCGGTTTCTTTGTTAAAGAAGAGCCTATCAAACATTCAGTCGGGCATTGTTACAGATGCCATACAGTAATAGAGCCTTTTCTCTCCGAACAATGGTTTGTAAGAATGAAACCCTTAGCGCAAAAAGCTCTAGCCTGCTGGCAAAATGGCGAAATTATTTTTTATCCTAAAAAATGGGAAAACACTTATAAACACTGGATGGAAAATATAAGGGACTGGTGCGTTAGCCGTCAATTATGGTGGGGGCATAGAATCCCCGCATGGACTTGTCTTGATTGCGGCAAACTAACAGTTTCACGAAACGATATTATCAACTGCCCTGATTGTAACAGTAAAAATATCGAGCAAGACCCTGACGTACTTGATACCTGGTTTTCAAGCTGGCTTTGGCCCTTCAGTACTTTAGGATGGGAAGGAAATCAAAAAGAGAAGACTATAGACCTTTCGCGTTTTTACCCGACAACGGCTCTTATAACAGCTTACGATATTATCTTCTTCTGGGTTGCAAGAATGATCATGGCGGGCTTGGAGTTTACAGGAAAAGCGCCTTTCCGCGACATTTACATACACGGACTTATACGCGATAAACAAGGCCGCAAGATGAGTAAATCTTTAGGTAACGGGCTTGACCCTCTTGAACTTGTAGATGAGTTCGGCGCAGACGCTATGAAGTTTACCCTCGCCTTTATGTGCGCGCAAGGACAGGATATTTTAGCGGATAAAGATTCTTTTAAGATGGGATCAAAATTTGCAAATAAGGTGTGGAATGCAAGCCGTTATATTTTAATGAATCTTGAAGGAAGGCAATTAATAGAAAACCCAAAATTAAATGCTACCGATAAATGGATTTATTCTCGTCTTAACAGCGCGGCTAAATCCATGCAGGAAGCCTTTTTATCTTACCGTTATAACGATGCGGCTCAGTGTTCTTATGAATTTTTCTGGAATGATTTTTGCGATTGGTATGTGGAAGCGACAAAACTTTCTATGAAAAGTATAGAAAGCGGTAATAATTCCGAGAAAGACCGCGCAACAACAGTTTTATTAGATGTACTTGCAAAATCCTTACGACTGCTCCACCCCCTCCTTCCTTTTGTTACAGAAGAAATTTATCAAAAATTACCTGTTATACAGGAGAATGAACTTTTAATTAACAGCAGATACCCGCAATACGATGAAAAACTGTATGCTCCGCAGGAAGAAAAAGATTTTACATCCCTTCAAACATTAGTTGGGATAATTCGTACTTTACGCAGCGAATGCGGCATAACACCTGATAAAAAATTGCGTGTAACAGTATGCCCCGGTAAAGAACAGGAAAAACCTTTCACAGAAAACGGACAGCTTATAAAACTTCTTGCCGGAATTGGGGAATTGTCTTTTGAAACAACCGTAAATAAGCGTCCTGAAGGTTCTATCGGCATGGCGGGTAACGGGTTTGAAGTTTTTGTTTTTATCGCGGAAGCTGTAGATATGTCGGCATTAAAGAAAAAATTCTCAAGCGATCTTGAAAGAGATCGAAAATATATCGAAAGTTTACGCGCAAAATTAGCAAACGAACAATTTGTAAACAATGCGCCAGCCGAGCTTGTGAACGAACAAAAAAGTAAGCTCTCAGAAACTATAAAGCGCACCGAAAAACTGGAAAATTATTTAAGGGATTTATAGTGAATACAGAACAAACAAATCAATTAAGCGGGACACGCCTTGCTCCTTATATTCAAGTCGCAACAAGTTTAATAGGAAAATCACGCGAAGGCGGAGGGAATATGTTCCGCCATCAGCTTGATACCATGTCAATCCTTATCGATTATAAATATATAGATTCTATACTTCTTAAAGCATCTTTGATTCATGATGTTCTTGAAGATATTCCTGAGTTTAATCACAATTTATTATTATCAATTGATATTGAAAGCCACGCTGTGTACAATCTTGTTCTTGAAGTGACACGGCGGCACGGAGAGAATAAACCTGATTTTCTTACACGTATAATAGAAACAGGCTCTCAAAAAGCGAAAATTTTAAAAGTTGCAGATCGTATTTCCAATATGATATCTTTAGGATTTGTAAATAATCTGGAATTTGTAGAACGTTATATAAACGAAACAGAAAAATATCTGCTTCCGCTTGCAAAAGAAGTAAATTTTAATATGCATATAGAACTTAACGACCTTGTAAACTCAAGACGGAAATATCTTAAAGACTTCCGTAATTTCGGAAACGAAACATAATAACCTTAGAATATGTATGAAAAATAAAAAACGCGGCAATCAAGATTGCTTGTTAGATAAAATTAAAACCCCTTCAGATATAAAAAATTTTTCCATAAATGAATTAAACCAGCTTGCAAACGAAATAAGGGAAAGGATTATTTCTACAGTTTCAATTAACGGAGGGCATTTATCTTCCAATTTAGGTGTTGTCGAATTAAGCATTGCATTACATCGGGTTTTTAATTCACCGGATGATAAAATTGTGTGGGATGTCGGGCATCAATGTTATGCGCATAAACTGCTTACAGGCCGTCTTTCTTCTTTTTCTCTTCTTCGTAAACAAAACGGGATAGCAGGATTTCCAAAACAAAACGAAAATATTCATGACGCTTTTAACACTGGGCACGCATCCACATCAATTTCTGCATCCCTCGGTATGCTTGTAGCAGACAGATTAAAAGGAGGCTCTTCCCGCTCAATCGCCATTATCGGGGACGGCGCTCTTACAGGAGGTCTTGCTTACGAAGCGCTTTCCCATGCAGGGCATTTGGGTTTACCGTTAATCGTAATCCTCAATGATAATAAAATGTCCATCAATCGCAATGTCGGAGGGCTTTCAAAATATTTAAGCCGCCTTTCCATGAAAGCGAATTATCAAAGTTTCAGAAGATCATTTGATTCAATGGCAAAAAAAATCCCTTTTTTCGGGGAAGCGTTTTTTAATTTGGTTGTCAGATTAAAAAGAGCTGTAAAAGCTGTTTTTTATAACGATAACTTTTTTGTCGATCTTGGCTTTGAATATGTAGGGACGATAGGCGGGCACAACATTCAAGCGCTTATCGAAGTTTTAAACGATGTAAGTAAATTAAACCGCCCTGTAGTAGTTCATGTAATTACGCGCAAAGGCAAAGGTTTCATTCAGGCTGAAAATAACCCTGACAATTATCACAAGGTTTCGTCTTTTTCAATTGATGAGAGGATTGATGAAGAACTGCAATCATCTTCAGAGAAAAAAAGTTTTACGCAAGCCTTTTCAAACGCCATATTGGAAATTGCACAAAAAGATGAACGCATCATAGCGATAACTGCGGCAATGAAATCTGGCACGGGTTTATCGGCCTTCGCGCAAAAATTTCCAAAACGTTTCTTCGATGTTGGTATTGCAGAAGAACATTCTGTTACATTTGCCTCAGGGCTTGCAGCTCTTAATTTAAAACCTGTTGCTGCTATATATTCAACTTTTTTCCAACGAGCCGCCGATCAGGTTATTCATGACGCTGCGCTTCAAAAACTTAAAGTAGTTTTCGCGCTTGACAGATCGGGTTTTGTAGGCGCGGACGGGGAAACTCATCAAGGTCTTTTTGACATAACAATTTTTAGAAGCGCCCCGAACATAACTATCCTTGCTCCTGCAAGTGAAAACGAACTCAAACTAATGTTAAAATATTCTATTGAAGATGAGAGCATAAAAGGCCCTGTAATAATACGTTATCCGAAAGCTTTATGCCCGCAGGAAATCCCGGCTTTCTCCCAGACAATCGAATACGGGCGCGGAGTTTGGGTATCAAAAACAAATGATCTTTGTTCCAAAGAAAAGGTTTGCATAGCTTTTACAGGAAGCCTCTATCAGCAAGTAAAAGAAGCGGCGGAAATATTAAAAATAAAAGGTATCAACGCAGATTTGTATAACTTACGTTTTTTAAAACCTGTTGACGAAAATTACCTTGCAGATTTAATGAACAATTATAAACTGACTGTTTTCGCAGAAGAGGGAATGAGGGAAGGCGGCTTTGGCGAGTACGCCCTCTCCCTTGCTTTAAAGAGAGGGGTTAAAAGTAAAACAGAAGTAATAGCTGTGGAAAGCGTTTTTTTAGAAGAGGATAAGGCGCTCGGCACAAGGGAAGAACTGCTTGCGATTAACGGTATGGACGGTGAAAGCATCGCTAAAACCGTTCAAGATATTTGCTCAAACAGGATTTGCTCAAACAGAGTTTGCACTAACAGCGAGCTCAAAAAAAGCGAAATAACTGCTTAAAATCTTATCCGTTGCTTATCATATCGAAAACTAAATATTGCCCGCCGCTTCTCTTGAAGAAAAGCGTTATATCCAAAGGAAAGCGGTAAATTTCCTGCGCTACTCGCCTTACATAATGATCAAAAGTCACCCTGCATGAAAAAGTATCGTTTTCTCTTGCGAAAAATTCCGAAGCTTTTACATTTTCAAACCAATTATCAATATGAGGCGTGTAAAAATAGACTTCTTGGATTCGTATCTTTTGATAAATTTGAGTCTCTGTTTGAAAATACTTTTGCAGTTCTCTGATATTTGAATTATCTGTCATGAACTCCGCATAAGTTTTTGCGGCGGCTATCGCAATATCTTTAAGCTGTATCTCAAGCTCGCGGTCAGAAACAAATTCCTGAAAGAAACTGAATTCGCTCTTTTCGTTTATAATGCCTTCTTTTCCTGCGATACTTACTATGCTGATATTCGGCGGCTCGTTTGAGCTAAACGGAATACGGTAAAGTTTACGGTGCAGCATCAGCCTGTTTGTTTCATCTGTTTTTATTCCGTCTTTAAACAGGAAAGAATCGTCAATTTGGATTCCGTTTATATGCAAGGTAAAGCTGTCGATGATGTCAGCGATGAGTATGGGAATCGCAGAAAATTCATTTAAGTCGCTGTCAAAGACTATATTCTTTGAATGTTTATTAATTTGCGCTTCTACTACAGGTATGGCAATTAATTCAGATACTGTATATATATCATGAGTTCCTGCCATAACGCATTTTACGCTGTCACCTGTTTTATATTTTTCACCAACCGGTTTATTGTTAATAAACACATCGCATTGCGCCGGCACTACAATTTTAAACACATTGTTATTATCATAAACAGTGCGGACTGAAGACAATTCCCAAATATTACCGAAAAATCCTGCCCGTTCTGCCAGAGAAAACTCGGCGAAGCCTGAAGTATCGGATAAAACAACATATTTTTTAATGCCTTGTATGTCTTCCGATATGCTTAGAAAACTTTTCTCGCCGCTTCCGGCTCTGTCAATTAAATAAACGGTATAGTTAGCTAAAGTTTCAAATTCTGAAACAGAAGATTTTTCCAGCTCGAAAAGTTTTTCAAATGCAAGTTCTTTAAAATACCGGTTAAAAACTTGAGACGCTACGTTATCCGGTTTGGATTTTTCAAATGTGTCAAGGCGAAGCCATACAATCACAAGCCAGCATAAAATTCCTGCCGTTAAAACAATCAACGAAGTAAAATAAATTTTTCTGAACTTATTGGTCAATATTTTTTTCATTTTTCCTCACCATAAAAAATGTAGGTATTCTTCTTGGCCCGTAAAGATTAGAGAATACATTTACAAGCTCGTTATTGTACACAAGAGTGGTAGATGTACCTCCGTCAAGGTTCGACGCATTAACAGCTCCGTATCTGAGCATAATTTCTATCAAATCGGAAAAGGACGCTCCTAAACTGTGCGCCATACGCCCTTCCACGCACAGTAAAATAACAGTCCCGTCCTGCCGCTGCCCTATGGCGCTTCTTGGGTTAAGACCGCCGCCAAGCCCTTTAATCTCCATCGGTTCGCCGTTAACGACAAGGGTCGGGCCGAAACATAAAGCATCGCGGATACCCATCTCTCTCGCCATTTTTACTGAAAAATTCCCGACTATTAATACATTGTTGTTATCAAAACCAATAACCGATGAATAGACAGTTTCCTCGTTTCCCCAAAGCCGCCGCCCTTTTGAAAAGACTAAACCTATAGGAACATCTCCGGCCCCTACTCCGTTCACGTCTGGAAAGCCGCCGCCGTTGATCCCCGCTATAGCGTTTTCCCTTCTTACAACTTCGAAGATTCTAAGCCCGGGCTGCCCGCTTGTAAAATCTGATGAGGTGGCGACATATAAGCGCGAAGGATCGTTTACAAGCATTACATAGCCTCTGTATGTACCGCCAAGCACTTTTTCTATACGGATGCCTTCGGGATAATCAGCCCATTCGTCATCGTCTTTATCAGAAACATTTATATTATTTTCTCCGAATGAAATAAAAGATATATCTGTTATCTCTGCTGTATTGACGACTGAATTATATTCGATGATTTTATTTACAGCTTCATGGGTGATAAACAGCGCAGGCACAAATTTTAATGCGCTTGTTTCCAGCATTGATAAAGTGAGCATATTTCTTGCAGTCGGGCTAGGCCCGCGAAATGTAACATAAAGAGTTCCAATGAGAAAAATAATAATCAAAGCTAATAATGAGAAAAAAATTATTAATCCGCGTTTTAAAATCATTTAAACACCCACTTTCTTTGAATATAATAGTTCATAACAAAAAGCCCTATATCCACAACGATTTTAATCAAAGTGACAAAGACAGCGGCATTTGCGTGGAACAGTAAAGATAAAACGGCTGTTAAATTTCCCGACAGAATCATTGATACGCCGCATAAAAGATAATATTTTAAAGCCGCTTTTAATACGCTCTTTCCTGAATACTTGAATACCAAGTTTTTATTAAAAAAGAAATTGAACACTGAAGAAAGAATACGCGCCGCAACAGTGCTTATAAAAATTACATTCCATGTGCCTGAAAGAGAATGCCCTGAGATCAAATTTAAAAAAATGTAAAAACATAATAAATCTATGGCGCAGGAAATAAGAGAACTTTGAGCGAATTTTACAAATTGAAATATTATTTTAACAGAGTCTTTTATAGGATTAAAATGCGTGTTTTTATTTCCATCTATATAAACAGTGTTGATGGGAATTTCTTTTATGCTGAAGCGTTCCTTCTTTGCCGCGATTAGCATATTGGTTTCATATTCAAAACGGTTTCCGGGAACATTTATAAACGCGCTTAAACAATTTCTAGGTATCGCCCTTAATCCAGTTTGACAATCGCTAAGATCAAGGCCGACACTCGCGCTGAAAAGTTTTGCAGATAGCCGGTTGCCTATGCGGCTTTTAAAGGGTACGGATGATTTATTAAAGTCTCTTGCGCCTAGCACTAAAGCGCCGCTGTCAAGCATGGTTTGAGCGCACAAGCCCACATCCTCAGGCAAATGCTGCCCGTCATCGTCTATAGTAATAATGCCTTTCCCTTCAGGGCGGTTTTCTAAAAAATAAGCCATGCCTGTTTTTAACGCCGCGCCTTTTCCCATGTTTTCGTTGTGATGAAGCACGGTACAGTATTCAATCTTTGCAGCTTCGTCAAAAATTGGTAAAATCTCATCCTTGCTTCCGTCGTTTATTACTATAATATCGGTAAAACCCTGATTTATAACACGTTGAATTACTGAAATAATTTCCTTACTGGGGTTATATGACGGCAACACAACAGAAATTAAATTTATTTGTTCCATATCACTCTCTCTTCGCTTTTCTCTTAATAAAAAATAACAGCAACAGCGTTGCAGCTAATATAACGATAAACGCCGGAATTAAAAATTTTAAATGCACAAACAGAGTTTGCTTCTGCGCTGTTTTTGTATTTTCCATCTCGTTGTAAATATCTGCATAAACAGGGTTTACAATTTCTATGCTTTCAGCATCTTCAGAACTTTCAATAAGGCCTCCTGCGGGCCTCCCTTCGATAAAATCCTTGATAAGGATAATATTTTCAAAAAAATCTCCCGCGTCTTGTGAATCATCGCCGACTAGTGTTCTGTAAAGACCGAATCTACCAGGCTGATAAATCTTTATTTGTGTTGAACTTGTAACCGGCGCTTGCTCTGTGCCATAAAGCCATCTGTAAAACCAAGTCCAGTGCTGCGATTTATGGAAAGAAAATCCATGCTGAGAAACTTGAAAAGCGGTCTTCCCGTCAAAAAAAGGAAGCGGTTCGTTTATTGATAATATTATCAGGCGCTCTTTCCATAAGTTTATATACGTTTTAGGCGTATCCCAAACACCATATTTATCAAGAGACTCGCCTTGATAAGAGTTGTCGCCTGCAAGGACGACGGCTTTCATCAAGGCTGCAGAACTCAACATATGGGTGCCGTGACCGTACTCGCCGTTACTATCGTGCCCGACTGCCACTTGAGGTTTAAATCTCCTAATATTATATACACAAAATTCGATAAAATCATCTTCTGAAACTCCCCTGCTCTTATAAACCCGGATCGCATCTGCAAGCGATTCAGAAAACAAATCGGGGAAGGGTGATATTACAGGGTAATTCGTAATTCCCACCGCCCAAAGACCGTTGATTAATTCAATGTTACGGATGGGATTATCGTTGTGGTTTGTCATATATACAACCTGCACCTTGATTCCCTTAGCCGCGCAGTAGGGTAAAATTCCTGCAAAAAAAAGATGTTCATCATCGGCATGAGAAGAAAACAACAGCAGATCTGCTTTTTCCAAAGGTTCATTCCATCGCTGCGCGGATACTTCCCCATCATTATCTTCAGCAAAGATAAAACCGGCAGAGAAGAAAAAAAATAGAAAAACAGACAGAACTAGGCAAACCTTGTTTGAGCGAAAGAAGTTTATAAAGACATCTCCTTTAATAATGTTTTTATATAAAAACCTAATAAATATTATAATTTATATAAAAAAATGTCAATAAATCCAGAAAAAAGTACTACTTACAGCGAGCCTGTAAAAGCGAAGCTTCCAGTTCACCAAGTTAAAAATATATGGTATATTTAACTTAATGTCATTTTTTCAATGGATATACTCAATTTATGATTTTATCCGCCCTGTCCTGGATGTCGCACTCCTCGCTTTCATTCTTTACAAAGCTTATGAACTCCTTGAAAAAACCCAGGCGCTGCCTCTTGTAAAAGGCGCGGGCTTTTTGGTTCTTGTTTACGGCATCGCCTTCCTATTAAACCTTACAACCTTAAGATGGGTTCTTACTCTGATAGCGCCGGGGCTTTTCATAGCAATCGCTATTGTATTCCAGCCTGAACTTAGAAAAATCATCATGAGGCTCGGGCAGACAGAATTTTTCAGACGCAACGTAACAGCTCAAATCAGCCAACTTGACGCTGTAATAACCGCCTCAGAACTTCTTTCACAAAGAAACAGAGGGATGCTCATCGTCTTCCCAAGAAAGATCAATTTAAAAAATATTATCGAAACAGGAACCAGAATTAACGCTGAAATTTCATCCAGCTTGATTATAGCGATTTATGAATTTGACGGTCCTCTGCATGACGGCGCTATGGTTATCCAAAACGGAAAAATTATCTCCGCAGGCTGTTTTCTTCCGCTTTCTGAAAGACAGGATATCCGTAAAAATTTCGGAACCCGCCACAGGGCAAGCCTCGGGATGGCAGAACAATCGGATGCTGTTACATTGATAGTTTCAGAGGAGTCAGGCGCTATTTCTTTGGCTTATGATGCGAAACTTTATTACGATTTATCAACCGCAGAAGTTACGCGCAAATTAATGGAACTCTTAGACAAAGGAAGCAGGATAGAATCTGAACATAAAGAAGCGTCAAACGAAGAAAGGGAGGTTCTTGTTGATTAATAAAAAATTTATTTCTAAATTAATTGAAAAATGGCCTGTAAAAGTTCTTTCTTTAGCGGCAGCTCTTATCATATCTGTATTCTACAGAATGAATACTTTAGAAACCCGTTTTTTTTCCGCGCCTTTGCAAATCGAAGCGAGCGAAACCTTACTTCCGGTAAACACGCTTGCCACGGCTGTAAGAATCTCATTAAGAGGGGAATCGGATGAAATACAGCCGATTTTAGAAGAAGATATCGAAGCGTTTATCGATCTTGAAAGATTTACAAACGAAGGTGTTTTCAGAGTGCCTGTACAGATTAGAAAAAAAGGCAGCGCTCTAGGGATTGAACCGCTTGAAATATCCGTCCTCCCTGTAGAAATAACCGTTGTACTTGAACAAAAAATAACCCGCAGTATCCCGGTTTTCCCGGTATTCAGCGGAACAATAGCTAGCGGTTACGAATTGACAAACCAGCAAATTTTACCCGATCGTGTAAATGCAGATGGCCCGCGAAGAGACCTTGAAAGTACAATAGAATTTAATACAGAAATAATTGATTTAGACAGACGCAATGATAATTTTTCTTCAAGAGTAAACATCATTAATAAAAACCCATTAATAAATATTCACGGCGACAAGATGATTGAATACCACGCAACTATCAGCCGAATTGTACGCGAAGAAGCGCCTCGTTCAAGATTGGAAATAACCTTACCGAATAACGTGCAAGAATATAATCTTGAGCGGCATGAGGAATTAGATTCAGAAGGAAATACCCTCCATACAAATGAAACTTTGGATTAAGGATACAAACAATGATAATCGGCATCGGGGTTGATATTGTAGAAATAAAACGTATGGAGCGCTGGACAGAAAATAAAAATCTTCTTGAAAGATTTTTTCACAATGATGAAATTAGTCTTGCATCATCACGGAGAAACAATGAAGCGCAAACCTTTGCCTCAAGATTTGCCGCAAAAGAAGCGTTTGGCAAAGCTCTGGGAACAGGGCTTTCTAACATCGCGTTAAAGGATATTGCGGTTATCAATAGCGAGAACGGAAAACCGCAGATAAAATTATACGGAACAGCGCAGAATGAATTTAATAAATCAGGAGCGACAAAAGTGCATATTTCAATTTCTCATGAAAAAGAAAATGCAATTGCAATGATCATACTGGAAAAGGAATAAGAAAATGACAAGAAAGAAACAACAGCAAGAAGAAGAAAAAGAATTAAAAATTACGTTTCAATCAAAAAAAGAATATAAATGCCCTGTATGCGATACTGTTTTCCGTAAAGAAGAATTGCTTTCCGGCGGCGGCAGATTGATTGCGGGCAAACTAACAGATGAACTGCACCGTCTTTACGAACCGTCTGCAAGATACGGTGAAATTTTCCCGCTTATTTATCAGGCGATTGTTTGCCCTGATTGCTGGTATGCGTCTATGGAAAGCGATTTTTCGCTGTTGCCTCTTGAGAATAAGGAAAAAGCAAGAAGCGATGTTGATAAACGAATAAAAGAAACAAATTTAATTTTTCCCAATATTGACTTTCATGAAAACCGCACCATTATGGAAGGAGCAGCTTCCCAGTATCTGACATTACGCTGTTATGATTTTTTTACCAAACCTAACTCCCCGACAATAAAACAAGGCCTTGCCTCCTTACGCTGCGCATGGCTCTTGGACGAACTTCATAAAAAATTCCCTCAGCAAAACTATGACTGGATTGCAACCCTTTTCCGCAAAAAAGCCCAATACCTGTATAATGAAGCTTTAGCGCGAGAACAAACAGGAAAAGAAACCCTCTCTGGGATGAAAGCTTTCGGTCCTGACACTGATAAAAATTATTCCTACGAAGGAATGCTCTATATTTGCGGCTTATTACGCTACAAGTACGGTCCTGCAGAGAACGCCGAACAACGTAAAGCTTCGCTTGAAGATGCAAGGCGCACAATCGCAAAACTCTTCGGTATGGGCAAATCCTCCAAGGATAAACCGGGCGCTTTTCTGGAACAGGCCAGAATCTTGTATGACACGCTCAATAAGGAAATCACAGAGCAAACCGCGACATAAAGCCGTTAATATAGATTAAAAATAGCGTGTTAATTTTACAGATTTTCTGTGTTTATTTTAAAATATTTTTTAATTTCCTCTTGACATAGTATCATTTTATGATATCATATTACTGTGAACTCCAAACAGAAGAAAACGCTTAATGAAATCTTTTATGACCCGATAAAAAGTTCGATTTTATGGTCTGACATAGAAAGCTTATTTAAAGCGCTAGGCGGTTACATAGAGGAAGGCAGCGGTTCAAGAGTTTGTATTTTATTAAACGGAGTTGCGGCTGTTTTTCACAGACCTCATCCCCAAAAAGAGACAGATAAGGGAGCATTAAAATCTGTCAGAAATTTTTTAAACAATGCAGGAGTAAACAATAATGAAGTATAAAAATTATACCGGTAAAGCCGAATACGATGATGAAGCCGAAATTTTCTATGGGGAAGTTATCGGTTTAAGGGATGTCGTTACTTTTAAAGGTACAAGCGTTAAGGAATTACAAAAATCATTTAGAGAAAGTATTGATGATTATCTTGCCTTTTGCGAACGCATGAATAAAGCTCCTGATATTCCGGCATCTGGAAAATTGATACTTAGAATACCTCCCGAACTTCACTCTTATGCCGCAATAACTGCAAAAACCGAAGGAATGAGTCTTAATTCATGGGTGGCGGAAGCTGTAAAAGATAAATTGTACGGAGGGGATAATTTTTAATTGACCAGAAACATCAAACTTACAATCGCATACGACGGCACTGATTTTTCAGGTTGGCAAAGACAGGAAAACGCCAGAACCGTTCAAGAAGAAATCGAACAAGTTCTAGAAAAAATGCACGGCAAGGAAGTAACTCTAACAGGATCAGGCAGAACCGATGCAGGCGTTCACGCTGTCGGGCAAGAAGCGAATTTTAAAACAGATATTGACAGCATAGCGGCAGAACGTTTTACCCCAGCATTAAACTCACTCCTCCCCCATGATGTTCGCATAACAGAAGCAAGCGAAGTAAACGGCGATTTTCACGCCCGTTTCAGCGCAAAGTCGCGTCTTTACCGCTATCAATTTTTATGCAGCCCAAGCGTAACAGTTACTCCCCTGCCCCATGAAAACCGTTACAACCTAAGACTATACCGTTTCCCGCGCATCGATCTCATGAACGCTTACGGCAGACTCTTGTTAGGTGAAACTGACTGCACAATCTTTGCAGGCGCAGGAGATACAAGTAAATCTAAAAACCGCTTCATTTATAACGCATATTTTTATCTGGAACGAAACAGCCTAATCTTTGAAATCCGCGCTAACGCATTTTTAAGAAACATGGTGCGTTCTGTTGCAGGAACCTTCCTCCATTATGAAGAAACCAATACTTCCCCTGAAAAATTACGTGAAATAATTGCAGCAGGGGAACGCTCTTTAGTCGGACCTACCTTGCCGCCTCACGGGTTGTTTTTATGGAAAGTGGAATATTGAATCGTAATAAAAAAAAACGCTTTCAAGAATTTTTCTATAGCCCCTAGGAGAATCGAACTCCTCTTTTAAGATTGAGAATCTCATGTCCTAACCGATAGACGAAGGGGCCCTCTTTGGTTAAATATAGCGATTTCACGTTTCTTTTGTCAATTGTGCAAACAAGGCTTGCAGAGTGTGTCAATACAAACAATGATTTATCCGATAATATAAAAGTATGAACGCTCTTTCAATTTTATATACCGGAAATCTGTCTAAATATGCCTTTGAGCCGCTTTTTAAGGGGCAAAATTCGTTAACGCTTGCAGTTGAGCAAGCGAAAAAGTTCCCCGGCGCGGTAAAAACTGTATTATTAGCGTCTCAGGGAGATTTTTCTAATCTAAACGGGGTTGAAATAGAACAACGCGATGTATGGACAAAAAAAAGCCTGCTTTTAAAAATCTCAGAACTTCAAAGCGGATTTGACCTTATCTATTTCGCCTTTGCAGATTGCCCCTTCCTTGACAGCGAGCTTGCAGGTTTAACGTCCCAAAGGCATCTGCAATACAGAGCGGAATATTCTTATGCGGACGGCTTCCCCTACGGGCTTGCTCCTGAAACCCTTTCCCCCGGAACGGCAGGCATCCTCGCGCAAATTTTAAGTGAAGACGGTCCTGTTGAAAGAGACTTGTTGTTTTCTGTAATTCAAAAAGATATTAATAATTTTGACATAGAAGTAGAAATTTCAAATGTTGATCTTACCTTACACAGAATAAATTTATGCGCCGATTCAAAACGCAATTATTTATTATTAAAAAACTTTTTATCTGCGAATGCAAAGCTTGTCAGCGCAGATAAGATACCTTCTTCATCCGATGTTGAGCGTATCGTAGAAGAAAAGCCGGAAATCTTAAGGACGCTTCCCGTATTCTACCCCATTCAAGTTTACGGCGGCTGCCCTTCAAAATGCGCTCTTTGCCCGTATCCTGTTTATTCCGATATAGGGCGCAAGGATTTTATGGACAGCTTTAAATTTGAAAGCTTGCTTGATAAAATAATTTCTTTTTCCGGTGATGCGGTTATAGACCTTTCTTTATGGGGTGAATTAAGTTTACATCCTGAAAAATTAAAATTGATAGAAGAAGTTTTAAAAAGAAAAGAACTTGCATTAATCATTGAAACTACAGGTCTAAACTGGAAAACAGAAGAACTTGAAAAATGCGCTGCATTAAGCAAAGAAGTTTCACATAACATAAAAAGAGAAAACCCTCTGCCACCTCTTTCTTGGATAGTCTCCCTTGATACAGCAGATTCCTCTAAATATACGGAATTACACGGCAGCGGTTTTGCAGAAGCCGAGCAAAACGCAAAAAAACTTTTATCGCTTTTTCCAAATGATTGTTATGTGCAAGCGGTACGTATTAAAGGATCGGAAGAAGATACAGAAAAATTTTACCGTTATTGGAAAGAAAATTCACCTAACACAGAGAAAAACATCATCATTCAAAAATATGATGATTTCTGCGGCTCTTTAGAAAAAAAACAAGCATCGGATATATCTCCTGTTATCAGGCAGAGTTGCTGGCACATAATGAGGGATTTTCCGGTTTTAATTAACGGGGAAGTACCTTTATGCAAAGAAGATCTGTCTGTGTTTAAAAACGATAAAACCCGTATCTTAGGCAATGTTTTTAACGATTCGCTTGAAAGTATTTGGCAAAACGGACAGAAATATTATGAAGAACAATGTTTTTCAAACAAAACGCTTGAAAAAAACTACTTAGGGATTTGTGAAAATTGCGATGAATACTATACCTATAATTTTTAACGAAAATATTACACCTTACACTGCTGTAGGCGGAAAAGAACATATCGGCTCTTCCGGTATAACCGCTGTCGTACTTAACCGCTCCCCTCTTGTAAGAAGATCGTTTTTTCAAGAGATTGAAAAAACAGGCTTTGATACAGTTATTTCAGTTGAATCAAGCGCTCCCCATTATGATATTGAAGAACTTGCAGGACGTTTCCCTTTCGTGCGTTTTATAATCCCTGAAAGAGAAATTAACATAGGGGAGCAGATCAACCTTGCCGCCTCTGAAACGCAAAGCGCGCTTTTTTTTGTAATTCGCAGCGATATGAAAATTATTATCGGCGGAACAGCAAGACGAATTGCAGAAAGACTAAAAATCATCCCAGAAGAAAAAAATGAAAAAATAATTTGTTTTAAAAGGCTTTGCACAGTACCGATTTTAATGAACTCCAATTATGAAATCTTTCCGTCAATTGTAACGCCTGCAACCCAGAAGAAAAAAATGCACAAACGAAGTTTGCAACCAATTTTTATTGAACCTAAAAACGAAGGGGATTGCACCCTTTACCCCTTTGACGGCATCGGAATTTATGACAAACAAAGATTCATCGAAATGGGCGGATACGATGTCTCAATAAAAAAATTACATTGGCAATTGATGGATTTCGGTTTCCGCGCTCATCTTTGGGGAGAACAGATCGCATTATCAATAAATTTAAAACTTTCTTATGAAGGCGAACTGCCTGTTGAAAACAGCAGTATAGAAGAAAGTTACAGACGCTTTTATCTAAAAAATTTAGCCCCAATAATAAAAAATAATTACAATCAAAACAAAGAAGCCCATCTTCCTTTTTACAGATTTTTTTCTTTCATGAAAAACTCAGGCGAGGATATTTTTTCCGCATGGAAAGAATTTAAAGAAAGCAGGAGATGGGTTAATATTAATAAAAACAGATGGATCTGCGATGCGCGCGAACTTGCAAATAAGTGGTCTCTTTCTGTTTAGTTTTTGTTAAAAGGCTCTTTATCAATCACAGTCCTTTATGATAATATAAATACTTACATATTATAAAAGGAGTTTATTTTGACAGGCATAGTACTGCAAGGGCGCATCGATTCTTCAAGATTGCCTGGAAAAGCCCTGCTCCCCCTTGAAGGAAAAGCTCTTATTTACCGTGTAATGGAAGCGTTAAATCAAATTACAGAGAACAAAGAAAAGAGCGGCGGTTTTTTAAAGATACTTGCCTGCCCAGATGATTCATTTTCAGCATTTAAACCTCTTGCAGATGAAGCGGGCTTCGTTATTTTCTGCGGTTCTAAAGAAGATGTTCTAGAACGTTACTGCGCTGTTATTCGTCATTTTTCGCTTAAACGTGTCATAAGAGCGACAGGGGATAACCCTTTTGTTTTTTCAGATGCCGCTTTAACGCTTTTTTTAGAAGCTGAAAAACTGAACGCAGATTATGCCGTTTATTCAGGCATCCCCTGCGGCTCGGGGGTTGAAATAGTTTCCGCTGATGCCCTTCTTCTCGCTTCAAGAAATGACGCGCCGCATGGAAATGCAACCCCTTATGAACGCGAACATGTTTGCCCGTATTTATATAACCGGCCGGAAATTTTTAAACTTCACCGCCCTCTTGCGCCGTTTAACTGGCAAGGCGCAGGCTTGCGTTTAACAGTTGATACGCAGGAAGATTATGAAAAAGCAAAAAAATTATATGCCTCTCTAAAAAACGATCCTTCACGTTACTGCGGAGAAACAATAATCACACGGCTTACAAAGGAGATTTGACACCGCGTTGCGGTGTCTCCGATTTACGCCGCCGCGGCGAACCGCGGCTTACATAGGAGATTTGACATAAATGAACACAAACAGGGGTTGCAGCCGAGGTATTTTAATTGTTCCTGTATGTGAAATAAAGCGGGGCGGCGGGCATTTATGCAGATGTATGTCTCTCGTAAATGATTTACGCGCTTTAGGCAGGGATGCATATCTTTATTTACCTAAACAAGAAAAAAAATTAAAAGATTCATCTAAAGATATATCTTCTGAATCAATATACAGTGAAAGGGAAAAAAGTTTAATTAACTTTTTTCAATCATATAATTTTCCGGCGGAATTTCGTATATCAAACGAGAAGATCGAATTTAATGATTTGGAATTTATAGTTTTAGATCGTTTTCAAACACAGTTGGATGAAATTTTATATTGGAAAAAATTCGCGCCTATAATCGGGATTGATGAAGGCGGGCCTTATCGTGACAGGTTTGATTTTCTTATTGATATTTTAATTCCAGAAAAAATGGGAAAACCGCGTGCGAATATTTCTTCCCCCTCTCTTTTAAAATTTCCTTTAAACACAAGGTTTAAACATTCAAAAATAAAGGAAGCGTATAACAGACAGAAAACAATGAAAATTTTAATTTCATTCGGACAGGAAGACCCTGCAGGTTTTGGATTAAAAACCGCGCGTTTTCTTTCCAGAATAAGCGAAAAAAATTTTTTAGACATTACTTTGTTAAGAGGAGCTTTCATAAAATACAATGAACAGGAAATATTTGAAAATTTAGCTAATGTCAAAGTAGTTGAATCTATCCCTAATTTGGCAGAACATCTTTACAAATATGATATAGTAATAACCCATTACGGATTAACAGCATACGAAGCGCTTTATGCAGGCTCTGCCGTTTTGCTTGCATCCCCTTCAAAATATCATTCTAAATTATCAAAAGCGGCAGGTTTTATCGAAATTAATTTTAATAAAAAAAACGCTTTTTTAAATCAAAATACTGCTATTTTCAGTTATATAAAAGATTATTATAAAGAACTTGCTATAAATTTAAATTTATATTACGGAACAAGTTTAAGCGATTTAATAAACAGTTTTAATTTAGAAGTAAACCGACGCTGCCCTGTTTGCAGCTTTGAATCATTAAAAACAAAATCATCTGATTTAGTATCACTGTTCGGCGACCGCACCTACCGCCGTTGTGTTAAATGCGGGATTATTTACATGGACAGAACCTGCAAACCTTCAATCGAATATGAAGAAGATTATTTCTTTGAGTTATATAAAAAACAATACGGAAAAACTTATCTGGAAGATTTTGAAAATATAAAGAACGCTTCAAAAAAACGCTTGAAAATAATAAAGAACTTTTTTTCTTTAACAGAGACGAATGTTTCTAACGAACAGAGCAAAGAAGAAGAAAAACCTTCTCTTTTAGATATAGGCTGCGCATACGGCCCCTTCCTTTCTGCGGCAAAAGAAGAAGGTTTCTCTCCTGCAGGAATAGACCCTGCAGAAGATGCGGTACATTTTGTTGACAAAATTTTAGGCATCAAGGCAATCCATTCCCTTTTCCCTGCGCCATCTTCCCTGTTCACCGCAAAGTCCATTTGCGCTCCCTTTGATGTAATCACTCTGTGGTTTGTTATTGAACATTTTAAAGATTGCGTACAAGTTTTTAAAGAAGTAAAAAAATTACTAAAACCAAACGGTATACTCGCTTTTTCAACACCGTCCTTTTCAGGCATCAGCGCAAGAGCTAACATGAACAATTTCCTTTCATCAAGCCCTTCCGATCACAGGACAGTGTGGTCTCCCGGAATGTGCAAAAAAGCGCTCTCCCTTGCAGGTTTTAAAGTAAAAAAAATTGAAATAACAGGCCATCACCCGGAACGCTTTCCACTTTTTGGAAAATCGGCAAAAAACAAAAACAGCTTTATTTACCATATTTTATTTACTATCAGTAAACTTTTTAAATTAGGCGATACTTTTGAAGTTTATGCGCAAGCGGAAAAGGGTGATAGATTAAAACCTCCCCCGACCGGCCGGAAAACGGTTAATGGCTCCATTCAAAATCAATAAGTAAGAATTTAACCACAAAGAAAAGAGAAGATTTTCGTATAATAACCTCTGTGTTCCTTAGTGGATTATAATCTTTTTGGACAGCCCCTGTTGATTAACTCAAGATCATACATGTGCATATTTATGATAGAATTTCGATTTTTAACATAAAAGCGTATTCTCACAGAGCCTTTCACTGCCGCTTTAGTTTTTTGCCCATATCTTAATAACAACGGTTCTTAGATATGTTCCCGCTCTTCCTGCGTGATAATTGTCACTAAATCTCGGGAAAATTGTAAAAAGGAGAAAATTTATCCTCTTCAAAAGCGGGCAGAAAGCGGTTTAAACAAGATCAAGGGCAAAATCAAGGCAGGAAAGCGGTAAGTCAAGTCTCTGTGAAGCGTTTATAACTTGTATTTTACTAGGTATTATTTCAAAGAACAAATATAAAAGAAAAGATTAAGAGCGATCGGCGCAAACAGACTTTGCTCAAACAAGGTTTGCTCTAACAGGACTTGCCAATCAATTTGATTCTGCGAATTTTTGATTAAAATATAAAAAAAACAAAGAAATTTTAACATTTTTTTCATCTAACACTATCGACAAAAAAAACGCTTTGTCCTATAATAAAATAAAGGAGTAAAAAATGTCCGATGTTTTGTCCATAATATTAGGCGGCGGAAAAGGCACACGTTTATTTCCCCTAACCCAATTCCGTTCAAAACCGGCAGTTCCTTTCGGCGGCAAGTACCGCCTTGTCGATATACCTATTTCTAACTGTATTAATGCAAATTTAAGGCAAATTTACGTCGTTACCCAATTTAATTCCGCTTCTCTTCACTTACACATAGGTCAAACCTTTGTTTTTGACTCTTTTACCAACGGTTTCGTTGAAATTCTCGCCGCAGAGCAGACTTTTGAACATTCAGGCTGGTATGAAGGCACGGCAGACGCTGTCCGCAAGAATTTTTCTCATTTTAGAACGCAAAATCCGTCGTATTACATAATTTTATCAGGCGACCAGCTTTACAGAATGGACTTGCAGGATTTATTAAAACAACATATTACTTCAGGAGCGGCTATATCTATCGCATGTACGGGCGTTCCCAGGGACGATGCCAGCGGGCTTGGCATCCTTAAAGTCGATAAAAGCAATCGAATAACCGAATTTTTAGAAAAACCGGGTCCGTCTAAGGATATTTCCGATTTTAAGGCCCCTGCTCAGCTTCTTACAGAAAAAAATAAGGATGATTGTTTCCTTGCTTCTATGGGTATCTATGTTTTTAACGCTAAAGCGATGGATGACTGCCTTGCAAATGACCTAACCGATTTCGGAAAGGAAGTAATACCTGCCGCAATCAGCAGGCTGAAAGTAAACGCCTATCTTTTTGACGGTTATTGGGAAGATATCGGGACAATTAAAAACTTTTATGACACAAACCTTGAATTAACGACGGTAAAACCCCGTTTCGATTTTTATGATGAGCATAAACCGATATATACGCATATGCGGAATCTGCCCCCTTCTAAAATGAACTTTTCCAGTTTAAATCAATCAATAGCGGCGGAAGGCTGTATTATTACTAACGCTAATATTACAAATTCAATAGTCGGTATCCGCACCCTCATAGAAACAGGGTCAAGCCTTAACGGCGTTGTATGTATGGGCGCTGACTATTATGAAACAGAAGCGCAAAAACTTCAGAATGCAGAGGCAAGAATTCCAAATGTTGGGATAGGAAGAGGCGCGATAATTAAAGGCGCGATAATCGACAAAAATGTCTGCATAGGCGAAGGCTGCCGTATCGGAGTGGATGATCTTAGACGCTCTGACGGTAATTACGGTCATTATTATATCGTTGACGGAATAATTGTAATTCCAAAAAATACAATTTTATATCCTGGAACTGTTATATAATTTGTTTCGATTTGTTATTATATTTCTGATTTAAATCTGATTTTGAAAAGCGATCCTTATTTACGGATACTTGTAGATAAAGAAAACCCTCTGCCATTAAATTATATTCCTAAGTTATGAAGAAGTGACAGGTACAGTTGGGAATGCTGGCATTACCGCTATGTGGGCAAAGCCTTAGCTCTTTTTATTGACACTTATTTTGACGGGATACAGCAGTACGCGCTTGAGTTTTTATCTCATTATACTAAATAAATAATCTGCCGATGATCTATGTATGAAGAAATCATCATTTTTCACCGCTCAATTGAGCACAAATAGGATTTGCACAACCATGATTTGCATTTTATTTATCGTTATTTTATTCACAAACGCAGTATTCCTTACCGGCTGTAAAAGCGCTCCCCCTCCTTCAGAAATGACCATTTGGGAACTGCTTTTATCCCGCGATCAAAGCGCAAAGGGCTATTTTATCAGCGAGGTTGAAGTAAACACGACTGATGCTAACGGGAAAACCCCTCTTCATTACGCTGTTGAATTGCAGGATGTACAGCTTGTTGATTTCTTCTTAAAACAAGGGGCTAAACCTAATGTCCACGATCTTGATCTTCAAACCCCTCTTGGAATTAGTGTTGAAAAAAACAACGCCGCTATCACAAAACTTCTTGCAGAAGCGGGCGCGGATATCCATCTTGTTTTTAAAAATAATAGGACACCTGCGGATTTAGCTCTTAAAATGGATCCAAATCTTTTTAGAGCTTTGTTAACGCCTGCAAGCATAGAAAGCGCAGATCGGAATAACAATAACAGAACCGTCCTTCATATGGCTTCAATCGCAGGAAATATTCCGGCAGTTTATTCAATCCTCGCCTTTATTCCAATTTCATCGAATTTGATTAATAAGACTGACAGTTCAAATAAAAACGCGCTTGATTATGCTTTGGAAAAACCTAATTCAAGAAACCATATGGAAATTGCAGAACAGCTTATTTTAAAAAACGCATATTCTGATAATGTGATAAACAGCTACATAAGCCCCGCTATAAGAAGCGGTAATTATAATATCCGCCGCAATGAAGGGCTTACCGCTCTTCATTTTGCGGTTATAAACGGCTATACAGGTTTAATTTCATATCTTTTAGAAAAAAAAATTGATCTGGAAATAAAAAGCTTTTCCGGCGCGACCGCTTTACACGAAGCTGTGCGTATCGGAAGTATCCAGATTATAAATATGCTTCTTAATGCAAACGCAGATGTTAAAGCAAAAGATTCAAATAATAACACGCCTTTGCACATGGGGATTCCGCCCGATGTCCATAAAGAAATTATTACATTAATTTTATCAAGAGACAGGGACAGAGATTTATTAAATCAACGCGATTCCTTCGGCGCAACGCCTTTGCACATCGCTATAATTCTTGACCGCCCCTTAGATGTAATTCAAAGCCTTATAAACGCCAACAACGTATTTATCAGAAATTTCGAAGGTAAAACGCCTCTTTTTTTTGCAGTACAGGAAGGGCGTTCCTCATTAATCCCTGCGCTTATAGCAAGCGGTTCAGAAATATTTGCCGCGGATAACTCAGGGAAAACGCCTTTTGACCTTGCAATCTCAAATGAAAATATTTTTAATATGATGATAATCCCGGAAACTGTAAATCAAAGAGACAGCGAAGGGAACACCATACTTCATGCCGCAGTTAAAAACCGCGCAAATCCCACCCAAATATCAAAAATTCTTGATAACAAAGCTTTGGTTGACGCTATTAACAGAGACGGGGACACTGCTTTACATATAGCTGTTAGAATGAATCAAAAAGAAAGCGGGGAATTTTTAATTTCAAGAGGCGCGAATATCTTTTTATTTAATTCAATAAGGCTCAGCCCCTTACAGATCGCGCTTTCAAGCTCCCCCTTATGTGAATGGATCATTAATCCCGCTACTTTGATTGCAAAAGACGGCAGCGGGAATAATATGCTTCATCTTGCAGCCGGTTGGGAAATTGATAATGTAATACCTGTTTTAATCAGAAACGGTTTATTAATTGAAGAGCCTAACGCTATAGGAGAGACTCCTGTTTTCATGGCGGTAAAAGCCAGCAACTCTTCCAACATCAATGTCCTTGTAGCAAATAACGCAAACTTGTTTGCACGCGACGCATTGGGTTATTCCGTGCTGCATACGGCGATAAAATGGAACACAATAAATACAAAAGAAATAGTAGAATTACTAATCTCTTTAAAAATTGATATTAATGCTCATTCTCTTAACGGCAATACCCCGCTCCATGACGCAGTGCTTATCGGATTGCCGGAAATTGAAACACTATTGATCAGAAACGGTGCAAACCTCGAAGCGAAAAATATAGACGGCAACACGCCATTCATGGAAGCTGTAAGAGCTAATAATCTGGCTTCAGTTGAAAGACTGTACTCAAGAGCTGACACATCTACAAGAAATATAAGAGGCGACACACCCTTGCATCTCGCTGTTAATGAAAACCGTCTTGAGATGGTGACAAGGCTTCTTAGGATAGGAAATATTTCCATTCATGCGCGTAACACAACAAATAGAACGCCGTATCAAATTGCGCTTAACAAATCAACTGAAATGGTTTCGGCGATATTAACAACAGACAGAATTAATATTTCAGATGATATGGGAAATTCCGTCCTTCATATCGCCTTACAAGAAAGGGCTTCAAGCGATATAATAAATACGATTATTACAAAAGGCGCAAGGATTGATTCTGTTGACAGTAACGGCAAGACACCCCTGCGGCTTGCAGTGGACATGAATTCTTGGGAAGCTGCAAAATTAATAGCAGATGCAGGCGCTGATCCTTTTATTCCTTCGGTAGACAACAGAACAGCGGCAGAAATCGCTTTTTCAAAAGGCGATGACTGCCTAAGGGCGATTTTTTCAGGAAAAGCGATAAATTCTAAAGACAGCGCGGGAAACACAGTTTTACATATAGCGGCACGCCACGGCACTCCCGCCAACATTGCAATTCTTGTAGAGTTAGGCGCAAATAAAACCATAAAGAATTTTGCATCGGAAAGCCCCTATGATATTGCAGTAAGGTGGAACAGGTCTAATAACGCTGAAATTTTAAGGTTATAAAATATCCGCGGATTTTTTTATTTTACAAAATTAATATCCCTTTTGAGGGCGACAGTTAATAAGTGCGTTTATTAACCATACTCGCAAGCAGTTACCTGAGAACGGTTATCAGAGAACAGGTAACAGAGTTATTGTTCGTAATCTCAATTTTATGCAAAACGCTAAGCTCGCGAACCTGATACCTATTCGAACCTCCGTGGTTTTCTTTTCTTAAGTATACGTATATGGTGACAGGCACCATATGCGTTTACTTTCCATTTTTTTACCACAGAGTACACTCGAACCAGAGGTTCGCAAGTTTCACGGAGGAAAGAAGATTTTCGTACAAAAACCTCCGTGTTACTCCGTGGTTTTCTTTTCTTAAGTAAACGCATATAGAGTAGAGCACAACTGCGCATAACAAACGATAACAGCAAAATACCCTTTTTGAGTATTTTATTATT
>Ga0209755_10002154_pt1 | contig 27683 bp, 39 predicted proteins | sample TergutCo191P1_FD_187301 | JGI IMG/M metagenome (GOLD analysis project Ga0209755, IMG submission 187301) | Cornitermes sp. P1 segment gut microbial communities from Petit-Saut dam, French Guiana - Co191P1 (SPAdes) (version 2) | ecosystem: Host-associated > Arthropoda: Insects > Digestive system...
GGAGTAAGTCTCCGTCTGTCGCGCGTAAGCCGTCCGCTATGCGGGATAGGTAATCTGAAATCATGTTTCCACTCTCCTTCTGCTAAAGTATAGCATATTCCGCCGTGTACGGCATAAAATAATGTATCTGTATCGTCAAAAAATAGGAGGTAAGCATGGAATACACAGACTTATACCGCGATATATCAGAACGCACAAAAGGTGATATCTACATAGGGGCTTCTGTCATAATAGGACTAAGTCGAAGGAAGCGGGTTGGTGTACTAGCGCATGATATAAGAAAAGCCCCGGCGGATTCTTACCGCAAGGGCTTTTTTTCTCATCACATGTTATAAATTTTCGATTATCCGCTCCAGCGGTACTTTCAGATTCTTAATAAAATCAAGCAATAAATCAAAGGACTCTGGGCGCATACTGCCAACGACTGTATAGTCTAGCTTTTCTGTATCAAAATAGTAAAACTGCTCTGCTTTAATATATCCATCTTTACTATTACCGCCGGGGATTATTGTATCTTTATGCGTAATTTCAATATTTCCGGGATATTTCATTTTTTTGCTTATCGCTCTTAAATGAGGATAGGACGTTACAAACGATACTATAATCAAGTCCCTGTATTTTCCCTGCTTCATTGCTCAATACAACAAATGAATGTCTTGATAAATCACACCCTGCATGTTTGTAGCTTTCGACTAGAATTATATCCCCAATATTACACATGCTGACTCCCTACATAGTTTTATTGTTTGATAGATACGATTACTTTAGCCTTACCGCTCAGGACTTCTTCGCTCCACTCGATAGGCTCAACATCTTTTAAGGCTTCTTTTGTAGGGACAAATTTAGATGGCTTAGACTCAAATAGCTTTTTAAGGTCAAGTTTTTTATATTCTACTTTTTCCATAGCCTTCCCCTCCAAGCGAAAATAACATAGTGCGTGTTTACAGCTATATTATATATATCAAGGTCTAAAAGGTGTCAATGTCAAACGCTAAGCCGTTTCCAAGGAGTTTTTCCGCTACGCATCTGGCGCGAGTCGAACGCGCGACCTACCGCTTAGGAGGCGGTTGCTCTATCCTCTGAGCTACAGACGCAAATCTTCACACACTATACCATATTTTACTTATCAACGCAAACAACAGCAAATGCCCGGGATAAAGCCAATAAAACAGCCATTTCACAGCAGGCCCCTGCTCACCGCTTGCCAAGCCAACCACAGGCACCGCCGCCAATCCCGCCGCCAAAAACCACCATCCCGGCATAGGCAGATACAGCCAAACCATAGCTCCGGCTATCACGCCCATCTGCAACCATTTCCGCTCCCCGCACAGCGCTGTCAGGAAGATGAATAAAACCCCAACCATACCATAATCCGACCCAAGCCAATCCGCCGCGCCCGCCACCGCCAAAACGACAAGCACCCCAAGCACCTTACTATGCCGAAAAGCATAAACACAAAGCACCCCAAGCCACAGCGTATAGAAAATATTCGTGTTGTTAAAAAAATCAATATCGCGCCCTGTCGCTAAGTCAAACGGTATCTCCGAAAGGAGCGCAAACGCGCCCAGTCTCAGCAGATATTTCTCCATACTGCGCGTGTGGCGGCAGCCTTCGGCTATTAGGTATACAAACAGCGGAAAGGCCAGGCGCCCTATTATGCGAAAGCTGATGTCAAGCTCAAAGACTGCGCCCGCGTGGTCTATTATCATGCTTATTATCGCGATTAGCTTTATTGTGAATGCGTTCATGTCAGTGCCTCTGTTAACTTTGCCCAGTCCTCTAGGCTAAGCTCCTCGCCGCGTACGTTTTCGGAGAAACCGCAGCTTTTTATTTTCAGCGCCAGTTCTTCTTTGTCTAATGGGTACAGCTCTGCGCTATGCAGGCCGTTTACCAGGGTTTTTCTGCGTTGGCCGAAGCCTGCTTTTATGTTTGCGAAAAGTGCGGTCTTATCCGCCGTTACAGGGGCTTTTTCACGTACCTGCATGTGGACTACCGCGGAGCCTACTTTTGGCCTTGGCATGAAGGAGTTTTGCGGGACGTTGGCGGCTATGTGAGCCTCGGCGTGGTATTGTACCGCTAATGATAATGCGCCGAAGGACTTGTCTTTTTTGCCCGGATGGCTTACCATACGCTGTGCGACCTCTTTTTGCACCATTACGGTGACGGACTTGAAGCGGTAGTTTTCCAGCATCTGCATTACTACAGGCGTGGTGACGTAGTATGGGAGGTTGGCCACGACCTTGTTCACATGCGCGGGGATGGCGTAGTCCAAAATATCACCCCAAACGACCTCTGCGGCGGGGAAGTTAGCCGAAAGAATCTCCGCAAGGCGCTTATCAAGCTCCACGGCTGTAAGCCTGCCCGCAGCACCCGCAAGAGCCTGCGTGAGAGCGCCGAGCCCGGGGCCGATTTCCAGTACCGAGTCGTCTTTACCGATATCCGCCGCGCGTATGATTTTCTCCAAAACATGACGGTCAATCAGAAAATTCTGACCTAAAGACTTCCGCGGGCGTAGTTCGTATTTTTCTAAGAGGGCTTTTGTGCCCGAATAAGTTGCGATTTCCATGATGGGATGTGTCTCCTTGAACCTTTTATCTGTGTTCCTGCCGCCGGTTATCGGTGCGCTCATTGGGTATAGTACCAACTGGCTTGCGATTACGATGCTGTTCCGTCCGCACCGCGCGCTCTATTTGTTTGGGCGGCGGCTGCCGTTCACTCCGGGGCTTATTCCCAAGGAGCAGGCGCGTCTGGCTCGGAAGGTCGCCGCCACCATCGGCGGGCGCATTCTTACGCCCGAGCTGATTGCGCGGGAGTTGGTCTCCCCGCCCATTCTCGCGGCCATGGCAGACTCGCTGAAGACCGCCATCCGCGGGAACTTGCCGCAGGCGGCCGACTTTATCAAGCAGTTCGAACATCCGCGCATAGACGAAGAAGGGCCGGAGCTGATAAAAAAGCTCATAAACGAACATGTAGGCAGACTCGCAGGCATTTTCTTAGACCCGCAGAAAATCTTCACTAGCGTAAAGGAAGGTATCATCGAATACATTTCGCAGGAGGAAAACCTGGGGCTGATTGCAGACAAGCTCGCGGAGAGTATCGACAAGGCCTATGACTACGTTCCGGACGGGCTGCTCGAAAAAGTAGCCGCGCAAATCGCGCGGCATATAGATGTCGAGGGTCTGATTGAGTCACAAATTAACGGAATACAGCCGGAGGAAGCCGAGACACTTATTATGTCTGTCGTGCGGAGGGAACTTCATATGGTGATGGCTCTCGGCGGGGTGCTTGGGTTTATCATCGGTTGGATTCCCGTGTTATTCTACTAGGGCCAAAAGGTCGGCTTTTGAGACAGCGCCCACTACGCGCTTATACAGCTCCCCGTTTTTGAAGGAGATGACGTTTGGGATGCTCATTACTTGAAAAGCGTTCGCAAGCCCTTGGCTTTGGTCTACGTCTACCTTGCAGACCAACACCTCGTCGGCTTTTTCGCTCGCGATTTCCTCAAGCGCAGGCACAATGCGCTTGCACGGCCCGCACCAATCAGCGTAAAAATCCACGATTACAGGGATTTCACTGGCTTTCACTATCTCTTTGAAGTTATTGTCGGTCAGTTGTGTTATAGTCAATTCTGCTCCTCCTAACAAGATACTTGGGACATAAGTATAGAAGCTTTAGGGGTAGAATGTCAACGGACAACCATGGAACATTTACTTACAAAAAAACAGCAAGGACGACAAAATTATGATGATTGGAAATGTGCAGGTCGAAAACAATGTCTTTCTGGCGCCCATGGCGGGGATTACCGACCGCTCCTTCCGCCAGATTTGCCGCGAAATGGGCTGCGGGCTAAGCTACTCCGAAATGGTGAGCGCAAAGAGCATCAGATACGGGAATTTTAAGCAGCTGCTAGACGCCGCTGACATAGAGCGCGAGAACCCGTGGGCGGTGCAGATTTTTGGGCGCGAGCCGGAAATCATGGCCGATGCCGCGAAGAAGCTTGGGGATGAAGTTGACATAATCGACATAAACATGGGCTGCCCCGCGCCTAAGATTGTAAAGAACGGCGAGGGCAGCGCACTCATGAAAGAGCCGCTGCTGGCCGGAAGGATTATCGAGGCGGTAAGCAAAGCTGTCGCAAAGCCCGTCACTGTAAAGATTCGCAAAGGTTTTAATAACGAGAGTCTTAACGCGGTGGAAATCGCGAAAATTGCACAAGAAAGCGGTGCAGCGGCAGTAACCGTGCATGGCAGAACGCGCGAGCAGTTTTACAGCGGCTGCGCAGACTGGGACGCGATTGCGGAAGTAAAGGCGGCGCTTAGCAGGATTCCCGTTATCGCAAACGGGGACATAGTCTCGCGCGCGGCGGCAGAGGCAGCACTAAGGCATACTAACTGTGATGGAATAATGGCCGCGCGCGGTGCTATGGGTAATCCTTGGTTGTTTGCAGAAATATTGACGGGTGCGGAGGCGCCGGGGCGCACAGAGAGAATCGAATGTGCGCTTAGGCATCTGCGTATGTCGATAGAGCATAAAGGCCAACATGTCGGAGTGCTTGAAATGAGGAAGCATTTGTCGTGGTATGTTAAGGGCTTACCTTCGGCGGCCCGCCTGCGGACGCTCATAAATAAAGCCGTAACGTATGCGGAAATGGAGGAGCTGCTTACTTCAAAAACTCCAGAATATCAACAGCCTTAGGCGGGCAGCCTTTTACATGAGCAGGGAAGCCCGACGTACACGCGCCGATTCCCACAGACATAGAGCCGCCTTTGCCTTCCTTTTTCCCCTTAAAGCCCTGCCCTACGCAGAACTCGCGGTTGGTGCCCTTACCGCTGCGGTTAAGCGCGTGAATAAGCGCGGCATAGCACACCGAGCAGGCCTGGTCTTCTTCAATCGACGAGTAGCCTTGACGGTATTTATCAGCAAGCCGTGCGGTGGTTTGCGGAACGGTCGGCTTATTTTCGGCGTTAAGCTCTACTATTTTCGTGGTTTCTTCATCGTATGGGGTGCCCATTCCGTATTCCTTGCCGAACAGCAGGTAGCCTACTTCCTTGGGTGTGCAGCCGATTAGGCCGCAGCAGTATGTATCTAACTCCAAGGCATCGCGTCCGCACAGAAGGCGGTTCGTTTCGAGCGGTGTGCCGCCTTCTTCGAAGCTCAAATCGCCGCAGATTCCGTCCACTACATTATAATGTACCGGAAGAAGCGCGTTTAGGGCTGCGATTGGACGGTGAAGTCCGATTGTGTGGAAGCGTTTCATTTCGGCTTCTGGGATGCAGCCTTTCAGGTTCTTCATGCAGCAGGTAAAGAGGGTTTGGCTGTGTGCTTTTAAGACGGGTACGTTTATGAAGAAGTCAGTGTCAAGCGCTCTTTCGCAGATTTGCACCTCGGTGTCAAGCGCGCTGAAACGCAGCAGACGGGTCGGCGTGTCCTTCAAATCGATAAGCGGAACGCCGTATTTCTTCTCGAGCGGGAAGTAGCCTGCCAGGCGGAACGCGTTCATCGTGCTTTGACCTACGGACGAGGACTCGATTATCTGGATGTCCTTTACGCCGAAATCTTGAAGAAACTTAATGATACCCTCCACGACTTCGGGATGGGTGGTCGCGCCTTCGTTAGGCGGGCGGGCTACGACGAGGTTAGGTTTGATTGAGACGGACATTTCGGGTTTGAGGTAGTCTTTGATGTCTGAGGCTTCAAGTAGTTCGTAGGTTGCTTGGACGAAATTTTTTCCGTAATTTACAAAAATCATGTAATCACCTTCCGGGTTGAAATTTGCTGATTAGGTAGTATAGCATGATTTGCTTGCGGCGTGAAGGGTTTTCCGGGCTTGCGTATTTATTTAATATGAATATAATAGACATATGAGGATGCGATATAGTTTTGAATGGGATGAGCAGAAAAACTTGTCCAATCAAGAAATTCATGGTGTATCATTTGAACAAGCCCGCAGAGCATTTGATGACCCGTTGCATGTCATCCGCGATGACGAAGAACACTCGGAGAATGAACCTCGTTACTTTTTGATTGGTTTTGATGGTATCGGCGTGTTGACAGTTCGTTTTACCCTGCGGGGTGAAATTATCCGCATCATCGGAGCGGGCTATTGGAGAAAAGGCAGAAAGCTGTATGAAGGGAGAAACAGACATGAATGACGTTAAATATACCGACGCACCGGCGGACGTAGAAAAGGCCTTAGAGCGCAGCAAGGTCTTAGATATCTCTATCGATGATTTAATTGAGCAAAACCGAAAAGACCCGGTTATACAGAAGCAAGCTGCGATAAGCTCGTAAACCTTATTATACTTTCCCTTCAAATATCCAATAAAATGGGTAAGAAAAATGCCTATGCCGAAAACCATACCCCGTCTCCAACACCCCTGTGAACCGAACGGGCAAAGTGAATACCTCACCCGCGGCGCTCTCCTTGAACGCATAAGCCGCGCTGCGCTTCACGCGAAACAACTTTTCCTCCGCGGACAAGTCCCCGTCAAAGAGTCTCTCCATCTCGCGCAGCGCCCTGTCAAAAATCTCGCCTTCCGATATATCCTTCCGAATCTCACCCAAAGCCATAACCCAAGCAAACCGCCCCGCTCGCAGCACAAGAACCCGCTCCGAATCAAAGCGCAACCCGTCCGTTTCATCTTCAAGCCCACCCAGAAACCGCAGCACCTCCCCGTCAGGCTCATTTCCGCAATGCGCGAGAATCTTCTCCCGCGCACGCTTGTGCCCTGCCGTGTAGTCTGCCATAACTTCCTCAAAGCGCTCGTCAGGATAATCAGACTCCGTCATCGCGAAATGCAGCGCGGCAATCTTCCACTCATCGTTTTCCCAAATCATCATCCCGCTAAGTTCGCTAGGCCATAAATACTCGCGTTTACCGGCTGTACGCCTGTGGAAATGTATGCCAAGCACCCAGTTTATGAAAGCCAGGCGCTGCTTTGGGCTTGCTGCGTGCTTTTCGGTGAGTGATTTTATGAAGTCAAGGTACCTTGCTTCGTCGCCGCCGCTAAAGGAATATTTCACCGTGCAGTCGGCGCGGAACCACGCGGCACCCCCGTCAGACTCAATCTCCGCGCCGGGAATGTCAATCGTAAAATCCCCCCAACCGCCGTCCAGGTCGTTTCGGATAAGTTCCTCCACCTCGTTCTGCCCAAGGCAGATTTCGTCTGAAGATGTTCCCAGTGTTAGTATATCTTGCCGGGATGAGAAAATTTCTTGCATTAAGGCGGCGGTGTTTTTCGGATTCTTTTCGGTGTAGGCTTTTTGCAGTTTCTCGAGTATTTCTCTCATTCCGTCTCCTCCCTCCTATACTCCAGCAAATCTCCCGGCTGACAATCCAAAACATCGCAAATCGCATCCAGCGTAGAGAACCGTATCGCGCTAATCTTCCCAGTCTTTATATTAGACAGATTCGCGTTAGCAATCCCAACCTTAGCGGCGAGGTCATTAAGCGAAATTTTCCTGTCCGCCATCATCCTGTCGAGCCGTAATATAATCGCCATGACAAATCCCCCTCTAAAGCGTGGTATCGCTTTCTTCCTGCAACTTGCTCCCGTAGCTGAAAATACAGTACAAAAGCCACATGAATACCGCAAAAAGAATGCTCGTAAGGGAAAAGTTTGTCGTAAACAGCATCGTCGTAGTTATGAACGCAAATATAAAAATCCGCCAGACCATCTTACGGCTAAAGGGCGAAGCCCCGCCTTGCAGCTCCTTGAAAACCACCCGCAAATAAAGAATCACCGCCATAAAAAGCCCATGCCCTATCAGCGAAATCAAAACGATAATCCCAACGTGAAGCGCAGGGTGCAAGTGCCCCAAGTCCAAATGTCCCGCAGCCACCAACCCAAAAGGCGCAGCAGGAACAAACACCGCCCTCTGTCCGATATACAGCGAAATAAGCTCAACGTTAATAACCCGCCAACCGAACACCTCCATGGTAAAGAAACGCCCGCTGTCATAATCAACCGCCCCGCCCAAAACAGGCAAAGCCTCCGATAAAATAAGCGACAACATAAGAATCACATTAATAACCGCCGCCGCCGTCAGAAATTTGCGCACCACTCCGCTGAATTTCACGATATCGCCCATGGGCAAATCCGTCTCGTACCAACTTTTCTTCATAACAAGCACCTGCCTTTTTTATTTTCATAATAGCAGGGCAAATTACGTTTGTCAAACAAAATTTATCGTTTATCGATATATTTATTATCTATAACATAATGGCACTTCACATCGGTCTCTCTCACAAGCTTCGCGCCGCACTTGACGATTATCTTATTCGACCAGACGTTATCCTTGTTCGCGCCGATGTGTACTTCCGCTATCCCCATCTTCCCCGCTTCTTTCAGCAGCAGCGGCAGAATCTCCCTTCCAAAACCCTTGCCGCGGAATTTTTCGGAAATCGCGTAACCTATGTGTCCGCCGTCTTTTTTCAGCGTGTCGTTCAGGTGATGACGCAGCCGTCCGCAGCCTACGGGGGTGTCGCCGTCATACAGCCAGAAGGTCGATTCCGGCACCATCCAGTCCTCCAGGCCTATGCTTTCGGAGAAACCGGCAGTTTTGGCGAGCCATCCCGAAAATTCCTCGTACGGCATGTCCTTTACGCTGTTGTGGAAGCCGTTATCATTCTCGGCAATCCCTTGCAGCATATCGTAAATTTCCCGCCCGTCGTCCGCTGACAATTTCCTCAAACTTAACCTATCCACAAAGAACCACGGCTCCTTTTCGAGTTTTTTTGCGGCGGCATCCCACAGCTCTGCCGCGTCTATAATGAAGACATCCGCGTCCATGACCTTGCCGCGCGTTACGGAAACGCACTCCGCGGCGCGTTCGTAGCGCTGCCAAATGCCTTCGAAGTTGTGCATGAAATGCATGACATCCTCGCCTTCGACTCTCAGCTTCGCCGGCTCGCTCTGCAAAACATACGGCAGCCCCGCCGCTTCCTCTACGCCGTGCATGAAGGTGTTCGGCGCAAGCCCGCAGCCCAGCATCATGATTTTTCCGCCGTACTTGGGAAGCAGGCGGAAGGGCGAGTTCTCGCCGACAGGTGTTCTGTCCGAGCGGTGCTGCGCGGTGATTTCCGCGGCCCGCACTCCGTATGCGCAGACAGAATGCGTAGGATGCACGCTGCGCACCACTCCCGGCGTTTTCCGAAAGGCCTCGGGGATTGCGCCCACGCAGCTTGGGGTTTCTGCGGCTGAAAATACCGGGATTTTTTTAGAAACGTAACGATAGCTGAGCGCGGGCATTAGCAGTGTGCCTTGCGGGAGTGCTTTGATTAGAGCTTGGACTACTGTTTCTGCGCCGCCTTTTATGTGGCCGAACGAAGAAAGAGATGAGTGTACCATTACTGTGTCGTTTGGGTTAAGTATTTCTGTGAACATCAGATTCATCCTCCAAAAGCTTTCTGAAATGGTTTACGACATTCTTTTCGCATGATGTTTTTGGCTTGGGTATGCGGGATTCAACTATTTCCACCAAGCTTTCGCATACGCTTAAAACAGCGGCTACTTCTCTTGCACTCGCCGCTATGGTGGATTTATAGCGTGCAGTTGTCGCCCAGCTATCTATGCTGATTTCTATGCCATTTACAATCTCTCTAACTTCTTCATCCAGCAAGTCCTCAAGGATAACTGACAGCCTATGGTCAGCAGCATAGGTTTTCCCTTCCAGCCCAATAAGAAATTTTACCGCCTTCTCAATACACTGCTGTGCATGATACGCGGCAACATCCACGAATACATCATCATCCGTGCTTTTGAGCATAAGCTCCGCAGTCACCAAATCTGCCTTCGCCCTGTCAAGTAACGTGACTTTCTTTCTCATAAACAACCACCCCCTGCTTCAATACTTGCCGCTCAACCGTGTTAATATCAAGCGCTTCCTCCATAAATGTCTTTACATCAGACACCAAGATATCAGCCTTTATTTTCAACGCCTTGCACCGCTTATGAAAAAATTCATACGCACCCTTATCATCATCGGATATTACATACAAATCAACATCTCCAAAAGGTGTGCAGGTTATATTTAAGCTGCTGCCAAACAAAATCACGCAGTCGATATACGAAGGCAAAGCATCACTTACCAGCTCCATAACCTGTTCCACCTTCAAGGGGTGAATCAACGAAAACGGCTCGGGGTATTTGGGGTTGAATGTATAAAAACTCATTGCGCACCGCCATCTTTTTCTTTACATTCTCCCACACCCATGCTAGAATGTCCACATCCTTGCGCATTTCAAAGACGAAAATGCGCCACAGACCAAAAGGAGGTGGAACAAATGAACCAATACGAACTCGCTGTAATCGTCAGCGCTCGTTTGGACGAAGAAGGCCAAAAGGCCGAGCTTGACCGTGTTTCTGACCTTGTAACACGTTTTGGCGGTAACATCGAAAAGGTGGATAACTGGGGCCGCCGCAAGTTGGCATACCCAATCGCGAAGCAGACCGACGGAGTGTACTCCTTCATCACATTCGCATCCGAGGGCGGCGCCCCGGCAGAAGTCGAAAGCCGTCTGCGCATCATGGAAAATGTCCTTCGTTTTCTAGTCATACGACTAGATGAGAAGTAGGGGGGTCGGCACATGAATAAAGTTATACTAATCGGAAACATGACCCGCGACCCGGAAATCCGCTACTCTCAGGCAGCCGAGCCCGTGGCAATCGCACGCTACACCCTCGCCGTAAACCGCCGCGTAAAGCGCGAAGGCGAGCCGGACGCTGACTTTGTCAACTGCGTGTCCTTTGGGCGGCAGGCTGAGTTTATCGAGAAGTATTTCAAAAAAGGGATGAAAGCCGCCGTGACAGGCCGTTTGAATGTCCATTCCTTCGAAGACGCGACCGGACAGCGCCGCTGGATGACGGACGTTGTAGTGGAAGAAATCGAGTTCACCGAAAGCCGCAGCGCCTTTGAGGCACGCTCCGGCGGCGGCTCGCAGAACCAGCAGGCACACTACGACGCCATGGCAGAGCGCTACACCCCGCCGGCACATTCGAACCCGCCGCCCGCCGCAAACACCGCGCCGGAAGGGTTCGCCGCGATTACCGAGAGCATTGATGATGATGACTTACCGTTCTAAATAGAAAGGGTTTTTGAAATGGTTCAAAAGAGACGAGGCCGCAGGAAAAAACGCGTGTGTGCGTTCTGCACTGATAAGATAGACAAAATCGATTACAAAGATGTACCTAAACTCCGTAAGTTTGTTTCTGAACGCGGAAAGATTCTGCCGCGCAGGATTACGGGGAACTGTGCGAAGCATCAAAGGAAGCTGACCGTTGCTATCAAGCGTTCTAGGCATATGGCGCTTATGGTGTTTACGCAGGAGTAGTAGTTGGTTTAGCAGAAGGTTTGTTGCGGGGTTCAGTTGGTTAGTGTGGCTAGCCAACTGAACCCCTTACTATGTTGTCATATAACATTTCTACAGGAGGAACCACCCTATGAATGTAGCCATTATCACCAATAACAAAAAACAATTTCTCAACTTGCTACTCCTCGCCGACGAGCAAGAAGATATGATTAACAAGTATTTAGAAAGAGGCACATTATTCGCGTTGTATGACGATGACTTGAAAAGTATCTGTGTCGTGACGGATGAGGGAAACAGCACTTTTGAGATACAAAACTTAGCGACATATCCGCAATTCCAAGGCAAGGGGTATGCAAGGCATTTAATCAATCATGTTTGTGATTACTATAAAGATAAAGGTACAACCATGATTCTTGGAACAGATGATGTATCTAAAAACATATCGTTTTACCAAAACAGCGGATTTGTAGTTTCGCACCGTTTGGAAAACTATTTCATTGAACATTATGACAAACCTATTTTTGAACGCGGAGTGCAGCTAAAGGATAAAGTTTACTTAAAAAGAGATTTGCGTGAGGCTTAATAAATCCTTACCCTACCGCGCATTAGCATCCCCAATAACCAACTCAACATCCATAGGCTCGGCACCATACCTATATATCCTAAGCCTAATCTCCTCACCCACTTCACTGCCCGATATAGAAGCCAACAGCTCCTCCACCGTCTCAATCACCTTATCATTAAACCCAACAATCAAATCCCATTCCCTCAAGCCTGCCTCGTCCGCCGCACTGCCCGGCTGCACGCCTCTTATCATCGCGCCTACCGCCGGAAGGGCATACATTTCACGCACCCTTTGCGTAATCTGCATCACGGTCACGCCCATGTGCGGTCTTGGGCTTGTTCCTTCTTTCAGGAGCTGTTCGAGAATCTCCAGAGCCTCGTTTGAGGGGATTGCGTAGCCCATGCCTTCTATGTGGAAGGAAATCGCCTTTGCTGTGTTTATTCCTATTACCTCGCCGCTTATGTTTGCCAACGCGCCGCCGCTGTTGCCGGGGTTTATTGCCGCGTCTGTTTGCAGGACGTTTAGAGTGCGTCCGTCTACTGTGATTTCGCGGTTGATGGCGCTTACTATTCCGCGGGTGGCTGTCTGGCCTTGGCCCATCGGGTTGCCGATGGCTATTACCTCGTCGCCCACGCGCATTTTGTCCGAATCACCGAACACGGCTATGTGGTACTCCTTGTGCGCCAGCGATTCGCGCGGCACGGAAATGACGGCAAGGTCAGCGTCCCAGTCCCCGCGGATGAACGTTGCCTCTACTTCGTATTCGTCGTCCAGTGAAATGGCTATGCTCTGCGCGTTTTCTACTACGTGGTTATTTGTTGCTATATAGATGAAGTCGTCGTCTGCCGCGAAAATAATCCCGGAGCCCGAGCCTGGGTTGTATGTCGGAAGAAAGCGGCTGCCGGAAGGCACCATTATGTTGATACTGACTACAGAGCCGGAAATCGCCTGCACTACGCCCGTTATGTCGCTTACGCGCACTTCTATAGGCAGGGTTTCGGCATATTGGTCAGCGAAGGCGAATGCGACAGGCTCCTGCTCTGCGGCTTCCTGTGACGAAAGCGCGAACGGGTCTTCCGCGGCGGGCGCTGCCGATACATAGTGACGCCCAAGCACAAAGCCTACGCTAAGCCCAAGCCCAAGGCTGCCCCCGCCAAGGATTGCCATAACCGCAATGATTGCAATAACACGTTTGAATGAAAGCATATTAATTCTCCTCTCGTGTTATGATTGTAGCAAGCGATATTGAATAAAATGTGTCTATTTTGTAAATGTTTATTTCTCGGCCATCCTGCGGTACAGCTCGACATATGCCTTCGCCGATTTATCCCATGAGTAGTCGCCTTCCATCGCGTTTCTCACGATTTCGACCCAGTGAGGGGTGTGGTAGTACGACAGGGCTTGGTTAAGCGCCCACATTAAGCCGCTTGCCACAAAATCTTCGAAAAGGAAGCCGTTTCCGTCCGGTGCGTCCGGCCCAAAGTGGCGTACGGTGTCGGCAAGCCCGCCTGTCTTCCGCACGACGGGGATTGTGCCGTAGCGCATCGCGTACATTTGCCCAAGGCCGCAAGGCTCGTATACCGACGGCATAAGAAAGATGTCCGACGCTGCGTAAATGCGCTGTGCAAGTTCGTCGTTGAAGGTTATTTGTGCGCTCATTTTGTCCGGATAACGCCATGCACAGTTGCGGAACAGCTCCTCATAGCGGCCTTCGCCTGTGCCAAGCACTACGAACTGTATGTCCTTCGACATCATTTCCTCAATCGCTACGGAGATTATGTCAAAACCCTTGCCGTTAGCAAGGCGCGAGACTACGCCGACCAGCGGTACGTCCCGCTGCGGCAGGCCTAACTGTTCTTGCAGCTTCTGTTTATTTACGCGTTTGCCTTCCTGTGCGCTGTTGATGTCAAAATTCTCGAAGATGCGGCGGTCGGTGGCTGGGTTGTGGCTTTGCATGTCTATGCCGTTTACTATGCCGAACAGTTTGCCCTCGTACTCGCCGCGCATTCTGAGCAGCCCGTCCATTCCGTAGCCGAATGACGGCGTTTGGATTTCGCGGGCGTAGGTTTCGCTTACGGTGCTGACCGCGTCCGAGTGGATTACTCCTGCTTTAAGCAAGCTGATATTGCCGTAGAACTCCAGTTCGCCGTTTGTGAAATAGCCATCGTTTAAGCCCATCGACCATAGGACTTCCCGCCCGAACGAGCCTTGGTAGCGCAGGTTATGGATGGAAAACAGGCTTTTCATGTCCTGGTAGAACGTGAAGCCCTTGTAAATGTCCTTCAAATAAGTACAGCCGAGCCCTGTAGGCCAGTCGTTGAAGTGTACGATATCCGGCTTGAAATTGACCTTCGTAAGGAACTCCAAAGACACGCGCGAAAAGAACGCGAAGCGCTCAAAATCATCGCCGTAGCCATAGATTCCGTCACGTCCGAAATAGTAATCGTTTTCGAACATGTATACTTGCGGTTCGTCTGAATCTTTGTTTTCGATTGTATATATGCCCGCACCTTGTTCGCGCCAGCTTAGATGCGTGGTAAGAGAGGTCACGTAGCGCGCGTTTGTTAGATGCTCTTTGGGTATGTTTCCGTATTTGGGCAGAACTACGCGGACGTCTACACCCTGCGCTTTAAGCGCCTTTGGCAGCGAGCCTGCGACGTCGCCAAGGCCGCCGCTCCGCGAAAATGGCCTTACCTCTGATGATACAAATAGTACTTTCATATAATTATCCCTTCTTTCAGGGCTTCTTCGGAAACATCCGAATGAGCGCATTTATCGCGCTTTAATGAAAGTTTCCGAAGAAGCTAGTTTTCATATGATAGTACGAAACGCCGATGTTGTAAAGTCTCAATAAAAGTGGTTTAATGTAGGGTGAAGGGGAGTTGATTATTTATGGCAGTAAAACAAAAAACCAGAGCAGAAATTTCAGACGAATTCAAATGGGCAATCAATAACCTGATACCATCAGACGAGGCATGGCAAACAGGTATGAAATCCCTCGAAACACGCATAGACAAGCTGCCTGACTTCAAGGGCAAGCTAGAAACCGAGCTGATGGCGTGCCTGCGCGAGCAAGCCGAAATCGGCGAGGAATTTTCAAAACTCTACGTCTACGCAAACATGCGGCTACACGAAGACGCAAACAACGTGACCTATCAGGGCTTCTCGGACATGGCGAGCCGCCTGCATGTGCGGCTGATGGCCGCCGAGTCCTTCATAGAGCCGGAGATTCTTGCTATAGACGAGGGAAAGCTACGCGCGGCTGTGGAAGCGCCTTACGAGCATTTAATCGAAAACTTGCTGCGGCAAAAGGCGCATGTACTTTCCGCCGAGGTCGAGGAAGTTCTTGCGAACGCGCAGGAGATGGGGATGGCCCCGGACAACATTTTCAGCATGTTAGACACCGCCGACCTGAAATTCGGCACAGTTGCAGACGAAAAGGGCGAGCAAGTCGAACTGACGCACGGGCGCTACGGCGCAATGCTTGAATCGCCGAACCGCGAAATCCGCAAGAACGTCTGGCACACATACTACGACAGCTATTGGTATCTGAAAAACACCCTGGGCGCGGCGTATTCGGCAAGCGTAAAGAAGGACGTCTTCTTCTCAAAAACACGCAAGTACCCGTCTGCTATGGAAGCTGCGCTTTTTTCGAACAACATCCCCGCAAGCGTGTACAGCGGGCTGATTGAGGCCGTACACACAAGCCTGCCGCAGATGCACCGCTACATGCGCCTCCGCAAAAAGGCAATGAAACTGACGGAGCTGCGCGTCTATGACCTGTACGCGCCGATTGTGAAGCAGGTAAACGACCGTGTGCCGTATGATGAGGCGGTGGAGACAGTACTTGCAAGCCTTGCCCCGCTCGGCACGGAATACACCGAGGCATCCCGCAAGGGGCTGACAAGCGGCGGATGGGTAGACGTCTACGAAAACACGGGAAAGATGAACGGCGCATACTCATGGGGCGCATACGGCGGACACCCCTACATTTTGATGAACTACGAAAACAAGATGGACGATATGTTCACGCTTGCCCACGAACTGGGCCACGCCATGCACAGCTACTACAGCTGGGAAACGCAGCCGTATATCTACGGCGATTACAGCATCTTCCTTGCGGAGGTCGCATCTACTGTGAATGAAGCGCTCCTGATGGAGCATATGCTGAAAAATACCGATGACAAGGCAATGCGCGCGCACTTGGTCAACACGTGGTTGGAACACTACCGCACGACGGTGTTTAGGCAGACGCTGTTCGCGGAGTTTGAGCTAAAGGCGCACAAACTTGCAGAAGACGGCGAACCGCTGACCACCGATTCGCTGAACAAGCTGTACCGCGGCTTGAACGAGCTGTATTACGGCGCGGAAGTTGTGCTTGACGATAAATTGGATTTGGAGTGGGCGCGGATTCCGCATTTTTACCGTGCGTTTTATGTTTATCAGTATGCGACGGGGTATTCGGCGGCGATGGCGTTTGCGAAGCGGATTTTGGGCGGAGGGGATGCGGTCGGCAAGTACCTTGACTTCTTGAAAAGCGGCTCCAGCGATTATTCGATTAATATTTTGAAGAAGGCCGGTGTGGATATGTCAAAGCCCGAACCTGTCGAGGAAGCGCTCGGGAAGTTCGCACAACTGCTTGACGAGATGGAGGGGCTGCTGTGAAACTTCCTGAGATGATAATATTTGACTACGGCGGTACGCTTGAACACATTACCTTGCCGATAGACACCATCAGCGGCTACGGCGCTATTTTTGAACATGTAATCAGCAACAAAAACAACGTCAGCTTGCAGGAACTAAACGACTTCGGCGAGGAGATATTCGAGAAACTATGGAACCACAGGTACATGGGCTTTGAGATTCACGAATGGAACTTTATGCGGTTTGTCTTGGAATACTTGCAGCTGGAATTAGACATCTCGGTTCAGGAAGCGGATAAGTTGTTTTTGCACAACAATTACCCATATGCTCCTACTCCGGGGATTGATAAGCTGCTAGATTATCTGCATTCGCGCGGCATACGCACCGCCGTGATTAGCAATATCACCTGCTCCGGCGAGGCGCTTGAGGAACGCATTGGGCGCCTGCTGCCCGCGCACCGCTTTGAATTCATAATCGCAACCAGTGAATACATAATCCGCAAGCCAAGCCCAATGATATTCGAGCTTGCGGTAAGGAAGGCCGGCCTAAACGCCGCCGACGTATGGTACTGCGGCGATAACGTAAGCCCGGATGTGGAAGGCCCGGCTTCCGCAGGGCTTTTTCCCGTATTCTATAGCAGCAAAGAAGCCGAAACCGCCGTCCCGCACCTACACATCCGCCACTGGGACGAACTTATAACGAAACTGGAGGGTTTAGCAAAATGAAAAACGACTGCTTATTCTGTTCAATCGTAGACGGCGAAATGCCTTCTTACAAACTCTACGAAGACGATTTCTTTTATGTCATGCTCGACCGCTTTCCCAAGTGCCTTGGGCACACCTTAATCCTCCCAAAGCGGCACGCGATGACCGTTTTTGACCTAACGGCCGAGGAATGCGCACGCCTTATGCCGCTTGCGCAAAGAGTCGCGACCGCAATGCGCGAAGTTCTCGGCTACACGGGACTCAATCTCCTGCAAAACAACGGCGAAACAGCAGGGCAGGAAATCATGCACTTTCATCTGCACCTCATCCCGCGCTTCGCCGGAGACAACATGGTCATCCGCATGAAGACCGAAGACCCCGCGCCCAAGGATTTCGAGGAAATGGCTGAAAAGCTATGCCGCTTAATTTCGTAATTGGGCTTCCCGGCAGCGGGAAAACAGCCCATTGTCTCGATGCGGTTACGAGTAACACGGGCGAGGCTCGGCAAAAATTGTTCTACATCGTGCCGGAACAGGCGACCCTGCAAGCCGAACGCCAACTAGTGGAACGCTCGCCCGCAGGCGCAGTGATACGCGCGCAGGCGATTAGCTTTGGGCGGCTTGCGTATCAGGTTTTCGCACGAACGGGCGGTGCGCCCGTCAGGCAGCTGAACGAAACGGGAAAGCACATGCTGCTTAGGAAAATTTTGCAGGACTGCGAGCTTTCATTCTACGCCCGCGCGGCGAATATGCCCGGCTTTATCGAAAATCTGTCGCAGACGGTGACCGAGTTTTCGCAGTACACGATTACGCCTGCCGACCTCGAAAATAAAGCGCAAAATGCCGACCTGTCCGCGAAAATGACAGACTTGGCAGCGATTTTCCGCAAATACCGCGAAAACGTGGCAGGGCGCTACCTAATCACAGGCGAAACCCTCGAATTGCTCACGCAAGCGCTAGACGGCTCGGATTATCTGCGAGGCGGTCATTTTTGGGTAGACGGATTCAAGGATTTTACCCCGGGCGAACAGGGGGTGCTTGGCCGCATAATCGCAGCCGCCGAAAATGTAACGGTCACGCTGACGATGGACAAGCTGCCGCCGCTCGACGGGCTCAGGCAGTCAGACTTCTTCTACGCAACAAAGCGGACTTGGCAGGTTTTGTGCGAACTGGCCGAAAGCCTCGGCGTGACAGTACGCCCGCCGCTGTTCCTGGGCGAACTGCACCGCTTCGAAGGACGCGGGCTGCGCGCGATGGCCGAGAGCTTCCCCAATCCCATGAAGTCAGTTGGGGCATGGGTAGACGGCATAGAGGTAGTCGCCGCGCACGACAAAACAACCGAGCTTGTGCAAGCCGCCGAGTGGGTTCGGCGGAATGTAATAGAAGAAAAACGGTGGCGGTTCCGTGATGTCGCCATTCTGTGCGGCGATTTGACCGGCTACGAAAAGCTTGCGCGGAATATTTTCGAGCCGTACGGCATTCCGCTGTTTGTAGACAGCAAAATGGGCGTCTTGCAGCACCCGCTGACAGAGCTGATTCGCGCGGCGGTAGACGTTGTCGTGTGGGACTGGCAGTACGAGGGTGTATTCCGTCTGCTGAAGACCGGCTTTTCGGGACTTGGGCAGGACGAGATTGACGTTTTGGAAAACTATGTGCTGCGGCGGGGGATTCGCGGTTGGCGCTGGCGGGTGAAGTGGCACGAGCATGACGAACTGCGTCTGCGTGTCTTGGCGATGCTTGCGCCGTTTTCGGACGGCTTGAAAGATTCATTAAGCGTAACCGAATACGCAAGGCGCGTCTACGACTGGCTGTACGCCCTGGATGTACCCGGGACGCTGACAAAGCTGCTTGAAGAAAGCGACAAGGAGCAGGAGCGTTGGCATAAGCAAATCTGGCCCCGCATCGGCGATATTTTCGAAAAGTTGACCGAAATCCTGGGCGAGGACAGGGTAAGCGTTCGTGTCTTCGGCGAGATTCTTGAAGCGGGCTTCAAATCAGCCGACTTAGGCATGATTCCGCCCTCGCTAGACCAAGTGGTGATGGGCGATATCACACGCTCGCGCTATCCCGAGATTAAAGCGCTGTGGGTGCTTGGCGCAAACGACGGGCAGCTGCCGCCGCCGATTGGGGCAAGCAGTCTTATTACAGAAGACGAACGCGCGGCACTACGCAAAGAAGGACTGATTCTGGCACCGGATTTGCCAAGGCAAATGAGCGACAGCCTGCTTGCGTTGTACGGCGCTCTGTGTCAGCCGCGCGAGGTCTTGGCGCTTTCATACAGCAGGGTAGGCGCAAACGGCAAGCTCCTGCGCCCCTCGCCCGTATTGGCGCGGCTTAAACGGATTTTCCCAAACTTAGCCGAAAAAGCCCCGTCACAAGGCGAGCCGGCTACACCTGACGAAGAAACAGCCGGCGAAATGCCGCCGCTTTCACCTGATTCTATCGGCATACTGTACGGAGAAACCTTCCATACAGCGGCCTCGCGCTTAGAGGCGTTCGCAGCCTGCCCCTTCGCATATTTCCTCAACTACAACCTGGGCGCGAAGGAGCGGGCAATTTACCAAGTCCGCGCAATGGACTTAGGCATTTTATACCACGACGTATTGGCAAAAGCCACCGCCGAGTTAAGCAAAGACGGCGGCTGGCACCGCGCGGGGTTCGCTGACTTGGAGCGCATCGTTCACAGCCACGCGGAAGCGGCGCTGCAAGCGGAGTCCGACCACGTTCTCCGCAGCAGCGCACGGAACATGTACATCCTGGACCGCGTGAAGCGGATATGCAGCGTATCGCTGTGGGCCTTGTGCGAACAATACCGCCGCGGAACATTCCGCACATACGGCATAGAGTCGGGCGCGGGCGACATAGTGCTTCCGCTTGAAACCCGCCACATGGTAGTAACAGGCCGCATAGACCGAGTAGACATCTTCGGCGAAAACGGGTATCTGAAAATAATCGACTACAAATCCGGCAACACACGCTTCTCGCTTGAAGACGTACAAGCAGGAACGCAGCTGCAACTTCTGCTGTACATGAACGCACTGCTGAAACGCAAGCCTGGCGCGGTACCGGGCGGCGTCTTTTATTTCAACATAGACGACCCAATCCTACCGCTAGATGAAAGCCCAAGCGAAGCAGCACTGGAAGCCCTGCGGCTAAAGCAATTCCGCATGAACGGGCTAGTGCTTGCCGATAAGGAAAACATAAACGCAATGGACAAGTACCTGCTGCAAACAGGCGGTGATTCGCCTGTTATTCCTGTGTCTGTGAAGAAGGACGGCGGGTTCGGTGTTTATTCGTCGGTGGCGGACGCGGCGGAGTTCGCCGCGTTGTGCGGAGAGGTGGAGGAGAAAGTGAAAGGGATTGGTACGCATATGGTGAGTGGTGTCATCGCGCCCAATCCCGGAGAAGATTCTTGTAGGTATTGTGAGTTTTCGGCGGTTTGCGGGGTTAGTGTCTAACTCTCATCCTCTTTAGCCCCAATACTCTTAGTAAGCTGCGGCGACTGCACCCCTAATACATCACCCTTACGAATCGGAATCCGCACCCCGCGGTTAGTCCCAAACTCAACAACAAAGCAATCCTCGCCAACCTCCGCAATGCGCCCAAACATCCCGCCGTTAGTCAACACATTATCGCCGACCTTGAGTCCCGCCTGCATCTCCTCCATCTGCTTAGCACGCTTCCGCTGCGGGCGTATCGTCAGAAAATAAAACCCAACAATAACAAGCGCCCAAATACCATAAATCATCCACATAGTAAAACCGCCGCCCCCATCATCTTGCGGCTGCGGCTGCGCATGAGGATAAGCAGGCACAACAACTTCACCAACAGCGGGAGCAGCCCCGGCCGGCGCACCAATCACAGGGTTCAAGTCACCAGTTAACAAAAAATTCATTTTGACCTCCACTTTTCAAAGCAAGTCGCTTTGTATTCTTCAAAAGTACCGCGCTCAATAGCGCCGCGAATTTCAGCCATAAGCTTATTATAAAAATGCAGATTATGCAAGACGCAAAGCCGCATGGCCAGCATCTCTTTAGCCTTAAAAAGATGCCGGATATAAGCCCGCGAAAACGTCCGGCAGGTGGAACACCCGCACAAAGGGTCAAGCGGTGAATCGTCCCGCTCGTGGCAGGCATTATACATATTAAGCTTGCCCGCGCTGGTATACACATGCCCGTGCCGCCCATTCCTAGCAGGCAGCACGCAATCAAAAAAATCCACCCCGCGCGCCACACCCTCAAGCAAATTCTCGGGCGTACCAACCCCCATCAAATAAGTAGGCGCATCCCGCGGCAAATGCGGTACAACAGCATCAAGTATACGATACATCTCCGCATGACTCTCCCCAACAGCCAACCCGCCAATAGCATAGCCATCAAGCCCAAGCCGCGAAATCTCCTTAGCGTGCGCCACGCGAATATCCGCATAAGTCCCGCCCTGATTAATCCCAAAAAGAAACTGCGGGCTGCCAAGCTTAGTAAGATGCTCGCGGCAGCGAAGCAACCACCGAGTAGTCCGCTCCACCGACCGCTCAATATAATCCCGCTCCGCGGGATAAGGCGCACATTCATCAAAAGCCATCACAATAGTAGAGCCAAGGTTCGCCTGAATCTCCATACTCTCCTCCGGCCCCATAAAAATCCTACGCCCGTCAATATGCGAAGAAAAATGAACGCCTTCTTCCGCAATTTTGCGCAGCGAACTAAGCGAAAACACCTGAAACCCGCCGGAATCAGTCAAAATAGGCGCATCCCAAACCATGAACTTATGCAAGCCGCCCATATCGCGCACAAGCGCGTCACCGGGACGCAGGTGCAGGTGGTAGGTGTTAGCAAGCGCAACTTGGCAGCCGGCGTCGCGCAGGTCGAGCGCGGATAACGCGCCTTTGATTGCCCCCGCGGTTGCTACGTTCATGAAGACAGGAGTTTCGATATCGCCGTGCGGGGTTTTGAAGTTTGCACGCTTGGCAAAACCTTGTTCTGATAGTATAGTGTACATGAGGGTTATTGTAACACAATTTTCTGGGTTGGTGGTGGTGTTTTGCGAATTTATCTTGATTGTTGTTGTTATAACAGACCGTTCGACGACCTTACTCAGCTAAGAGTGCGCTTAGAGGCTGAAGCTGTCCTTGCCATATTGCAGATGATACAAGATAGTGGCTAGGCTTTGGTAAGTAGTGATGTAGTCGATTTGGAGCTATCAAACATGAAAATTACAACAAAGCGTAATAAAGTAATTGAACTATGCAATATGGCGAACGAAAAGGTTTACACAACCGAGTTGATTGCCAAAAGAGCAGATAAACTACAATCATATGGAGTAAAGGCGTTAGACAGCTTTCACTTAGCTATAGCTGAAAGTGCCGATATTGATGTTCTTTTGACAACGGATGATAGATTGTTAAACTTAACGACCAGGCTTTCTCTGTCGCTAAGGGTTGAAAATCCACTTAAATGGTTATCGGAGGTGTTGTGATGCAAAGCGAAGCGATAGATTATACAAATCCCGCTGTAGTGAGACGAGAAGGGATAAAAGCTCTCTCGACTGCTTTAACTCTTATTGGAATGGCATACTTTTTCCGGCAGCTTGAATCCGGCGAAGGTAATTATACGAATGAAAAAGATGAATTAACAAAGCACTTTACTACCGGTTCGATAATGGAGGAACTTCGTGTTCGAAAACAGTTATAAAATACGTGTAAGCTCGCGGGCGATTATTATTCGTGATGAAAAAATCCTTCTATGCTGTTTCGGAAACGGGCTATACTACAGCATACCCGGTGGCGGGATAGAAGAAGCAGAGACTGCAAAGCAAGCGGTCATCCGAGAAGTTTTAGAAGAAACCGGTTTAGCTATTGAAGTCGGTCATTTGGTATTCTCGCTCGAAAGTCACAGCGAAGGGCATCATATTAGTTTCTTTTTCCGCTGCTATGTTAATCAGGATATAGCGCCTGTAGAACCTTCGCATACTGACACAAATCCGTATGACGAGACTATAACATTGGTCGCGAAATGGATGCCTCTATCAGAACTGCATGAAATAAATCTTGTACCAAGGATTCAGGAATCTTTGATTAAATATGTTGATACAGGGGTGTTTATCCCTGCATTTTGGGATGGAGATTAATCTCATGAAAACCGTATTATCCCCAAAGGCAGCTAAATACCTTGAACGCTTAGACGAACCTATCAAAAGTAGGATTAAAACCGCGCTTAAAAAACTGGAAAGCGAACCACCACAGGGCGACGTAAAAAACCTATCGGGGCAGCCGGGCTTCCGTCTAAGAATCGGAGCATATCGCGTACTATTCGGCATAAAAGATGATACTATTATCGTAACAGATATCGGTCTACGCGGACAAATTTATAAAGGGAGGTAGCATTATGACCATAAGACAAGAAATCCACGACTATATAGATGATATATCTGAAAGCAAGCTAATTGCGCTAAAACCCCTGCTCTATGCTTTAGCGGACGATACCATTGTAATCGAACAAAATTTAACCAGCGAGGAAATTTCGTTAATCTCACAGGGTATGTCAGAGTACGAAGAAAATCCTGATAGCTTTGTTCCGCTAGAGAGGGAGGAATCATAATGAAACTCAAAAACTATATAATCGGATTCGCGCTGCTGATAGTAGGCATAGCAATCGGCGCGGCCACCGCCGTATCAGTAAACTCAGCCTCACCATTTACCTTCGAACACCAAGGCATGAGGCTCGAAATTTCGCCCACAGACAACGGCATTTTCATCCGCGAATACGAAGGGAACAGATTTATCGAAATCCGCCCCATCCTCTACGGCATGACTTACCCGCCGACAGCATTTCCGGATGTTGTGGTAGGCGATTTTGATTTAAGAGAGAATGACGGAACAGGCGTACACATGATGATTACCAGAAACGAATCCATTACAGTCACCGGGTTTGAAAACGGGAGTGTGTTGAACAGGTTTAATATGGCTTATGAAGACGGAAGCGTCCGTGTTTTCGCTATAAACCCCGGGCAGCGAATTTCCATCGGGGATGGAATGTACGCCGTTCAAGCCCCGGATTTCAGCCAAGGGCATGTTCATAGAGTGGCGTATGTGTATGAGAATGGCAGCGTTGAAGTCGTAGAAAACAGATGGTCGGGGAATCCCGATGATGAATGGGAAAGGGTTGTAGTATGCAAATAAACCTAATAGCAACCACCGCCTTCGGCTTAGAAGCCGTAGTAAAACGCGAAGCCCAATCCCTAAACTTCGCCGACATAAGCACTCTAGACGGACGCATCGACTTCACAGGCGACCTGTCTGCCATAGCCGCAGCCAACCTATGGCTGCGCAGTGCCGACCGCGTCCTCCTAAAGCTCGGCACCTTCACCGCCCTATCCTTCGACGAGCTTTTCGAGCAAACAAAAGCCCTGCCATGGGCCGACTGGATTGCCAAAAACGGCAAGTTCACCGTCCTGGCCAAATCCGTTAAATCCAAGCTGTTCAGCCTGTCCGACATCCAATCAATCGTAAAGAAAGCCGTGGTAGAAAAGCTAAAGCAAACCTACCACATAGAACATTTTCCGGAAAACGGCGCGGAATACACAATCCAAGCCGCTATCTTAAAAGACACCGTCACCATAACAATCGACACAACAGGGCACCGCAACGGCCTGCACAAACGCGGCTACCGCGAGAACTCCGCTGCCGCTCCGCTAAAGGAAACCATGGCCGCCGCGCTAATCTCGCTGTCCTACTGGAAACCGGGGCGCATTCTTCTCGACCCAACCTGCGGCTCCGGCACAATCGCCATCGAAACCGCGCTAATGGCAAAAAACATAGCCCCCGGCCTGTCCCGCACCTTCGCGAGCGAAGCATGGCAGCAAATACCCGCCGAAATCTGGAAAAACGCCCGCAAGCAAGCCTACGCCGCCATCGATACCACAGCCGAGCCGCAGATTTTTGCGTCGGACATAGACCCTGCGGCAATCGAGCTTGCCGAGGCGAACGCCATAGAGGCCGGTGTGGACGACTGCATCCGTTTTGAAGTCAAGCCGCTTAAAGACGCTGTCTTGCCCGGAAAATACGGCGTTGCCATAGCCAACCCGCCGTACGGCGAGCGTATTGGGCGCTTGCAGGAGGTGCAGGATTTGTATGCGGATATGGGGATGCTTTTTAACGGCGACCCTACGTGGTCGGTGTATGTGCTGACTTCGGATGAGTTCTTCGAGTCAGCGTTTGGGCGGAAGGCTAACGCCAAGCGCAAGCTTTTTAATGGTAATATAAAAACGGACTACTACCAGTATTATGGTAGCCGCCCGCCGAAATAATTAATTTAATACAAACACAGGCATCTCCGCCTCATCCCGATTCATACGCTCCTGCCACCATTCAACTACCCTAAACCGCACCGTAACCCCCGCGCTTCCTTCGCTATGATGCAAAAGCGCAAACGTCCCGTCCGAAACCACTCCCTGCAAAGGCGCGGCTTCCTCCATATAGCACAGCGGCGGGAACATCACACACCACCAGTTACCGCCTTCGCCTTCACCGATAATAATGCGCAGCGCTTCATACTCCCCTGCCGGGAAGGACATGCTGCCGTAGTCGCGTGTTGGGAAGAAAGCCCTATCCACCACGGCGCGTACAGGGAGGTCGTAGCCGTTTTCCTGTACCAGACCTGCGGCGTATTCTTCGATTTCATCTAAATGCGCCCAAAGAAATGCGCGGGTTTCTTCTATGCCTAGCGTCGTGTCAAGCTCTTGTCCGAAGCGGTTCAAAATGCCGTCGCGTACGTTGTTTTTTAAGGCTTGGTCGCCTGCTGCGTCGCTGTTTGCAAGTACGTGGAAGCGGATTACGTTTTCGGCGATTTCGTTTTGTACCGCTACGGCGTATACCTGGCTGTAGAAGACTGCCATCATGGCGAAGAAAAAGCCCAGTATACTTGCGCTAAGCAGTATTTTCAGTTCCTTGAAGATTCTTGATTTCATAATAAAACTCCTCCTCCGGCTAGTGAATGTAATTTCTATCTTTTCAGGATTATTGCCGCAAAGGAGGAGTTATAAACTTGTCTGTCAGCCAATCAGATTGAAATAGCTCTCTGAAATGCTTCCTCGTGCCCTGCTGTGTATACGTGCCGGAAAAATTCTGCCGAGAAGGCATCTGCTTGCTTTTGGTTTGTGTTTTGTGCGGTTGGTGATTCCCAGCCGAATGTGTGGGATTTCAGTTCGCCGTTTGGATTGTAGCTCGATGAGAAGATGAAAGATGTCTCGTTTCTTTCTCCGTCTGCGAAAAGCAGGCGTGCCATGTTGATGAAGGCGTTGTGCAGACCTTGGCAGTATTGCCACGGCGTCTGCGGGCGCTCCCGCTCGGCGAATAAGCTGTGTGCCAAGCCCGGCCGCCAGTTTTGGTCGCCGTTGTGCGTAAAATCTTGCAGGACTTCCCAGTACCTGTCGTCGTAGAAAATCATCTCGCCGCGAGAGAACATTTCGCCGCTTACGAACCTTTCCGCAGCGGAAGAAGAGGTGCCGCTCTCTCCGCCGCGGGGCGGGTTGAACATATGCTGGATTCGGCCGAAGGCTTCGGCCAGGTCTTTTAGACTATCCCCTGTGCTTTCGCCGTTTGCTTCCATGTTATTAAGCTCGTGGTTAAGCCAGCGGCTTGCATTAAAGGTGCTGCGGCCGATTGAGCTTACTGTTACCGGCTCAGCTGCGATGGTGCCTATTACGTTATTACGCGCGGCAACTGGCTTCTTTTGTATAGACTGTAGACCTGCGTTATTTACGGGGCTTATAAGCATTATCATCTTCCTCTCCACATTTTACATCGGCCAAATTTGTCCGGCACTTGACACCGAACTCAAAATACCGTATAACTATCCTAAGTTCTTAAAACGATAGGAGGTGATGGAATGTCTTACTTGCATACAATCGTGGTTAAAATTCACGGTTTCGCATACACTTTTGCGGCGTTTGGGGCGAAGTGCGCCCATTTTCTGGTTAACTTCATAGACCGAACTCTGCTGAAGAATGTACATCCGTCGCCCGTGACGCATTTGGAGTATACTTACGCGTATTATTAAAATTTGCTAAAGCGTAGGCACTTCCCGAGATGTTTGTTCATCTTTGGAGGTGCTTTTTTATTTGGAAAAGAGGAATGATTATGCTTGAAATTTCATTGCAAGATATCGAGATTGATTTTGGATTCAAGAAAGTGCTGAAGGGCGCTAGCTTTACTGTGAACAGCGGCGAAAAAGTTGCGCTTGTCGGTAATAACGGTTCAGGAAAGTCTACCTTGCTCCGCATTATTATGGGGATACAGAAGTTTGATAAGGGGCTGTTTACGCTGCGGAAGGGTGCTACGCTTGGGTATCTGGAGCAGGAATCGGATATCGGCGGGGACGTTACCGTCGAGGCGTTTATTAAGGAGGCGCAGCAGCCGATTTTTGACATCGAGCGTCAGCTGCGCAGGTTGGAAGAACGCATGG
>Ga0209755_10002155_pt1 | contig 27681 bp, 1 predicted proteins | sample TergutCo191P1_FD_187301 | JGI IMG/M metagenome (GOLD analysis project Ga0209755, IMG submission 187301) | Cornitermes sp. P1 segment gut microbial communities from Petit-Saut dam, French Guiana - Co191P1 (SPAdes) (version 2) | ecosystem: Host-associated > Arthropoda: Insects > Digestive system >...
TGCGTCACACGTCTGTACCCGACATAACGTGCATCCAACAGGCGGGGGCAAGCCCCCACCCTACCAGTTGCATCAATCGAAATGAGACATCCGAGCAGCGACATGTTCTCAGGTGATGCGAAGCGAACCAATGTCATCCTGAGTGAAGCGAAGGAACTTCCGCCGTCACACGCCACCACAAAAAGATTCTTCGCTCCACTCAGAATGACAGCAGGGCAGGAGCAAGCCCCCACCCTACATCTCTTCCTCTAGCATCTAGCCTCTAGCCTCTAGTCTCTAGTCTCTAGTCTCTAGCACATACACATACCCAACCCGCGTATAAGGATTCCAAGCCACAGGCATCCCCAGCGCATCACCCAGCACTCTCAGCGGCACAAAGATTCTGTCGCCCAGTATCTGCGCGTGCAAGGCGGTGCCGTTTGATGATAGCATGGGTACGGTGTAGCCGTTTATGGCCACTTGGTTACAGCCTGCTGTGAAGCTGATGTTGCGTCCGTATGGGTCTATGGTTGCTACCCTTGTTGCGGCATCCCATGTGACAGCTAGGCCTAGGGCGTAGCTGACAAATCGCAGAGGGACCATGATAGAGTCTGTGCCTGGCAGCAGGGCGGGGACGTCAGCGTCAATGTCTGAGAGCATGACGTAACCTGCATCACCTGCATTGCCGATGAAGCGTGTTGAGCGTGTTGTATCTGCGGCGTTTGTAGCTCCGTTTATGATTCCGCCTGTAGCTGTGCCTGTAGTTCCGTCTGTAGTTCCATCTGCGAGCCTTGGCCCGACATAACCCGCCATCCCGCCATTAACAAGGCGTTGCGTCAGCGTGACATATTCTGTTGCATCAGGCACACGGATGATGTTTATGCCAAAGTCGGGGATGGTATTAACATCCACGCCGCCGCCTGCTGTGATATAGAGATATGCAGTCTGGGTCAGCGGATTCCAGCGTACAGGCATGTCCATGGCATTGCCTAAGGCTCTGAGCGGTACAAACATGCGGTCGTCAATGATTTGTGCCGCTATAGGCACACCTTCATGAGACAGGATTGGCATTTGTCGCCTGTTTGGCCCATGCCCTACGTACATATACTTTGAATCGTGGGTAAAGCGGATGTTGTGGCCGTCAGGGTCTAGGGTGACAGAGCTTGTGTCTGCACACCACTCTACAGGCATACGCAATGCCTCGGCGATAAAGCGCAGGGACACGATTGTTGAATCGGTGTCGTGTAGCCATGTTGCCACATCCATTTGTATCTCAGTCACAGAGTGGTAGCGTGAAATCTCGTCTCTCCGCACGACTCTGTGTATTCTGTAGCTGCCAATAGGGATAACAAGCAGAGCCACGCCTTCTGTGCCGTAGTAATACTCCCGCACCATGCGTTGGTATTCGTATGCTTCAAGGGCAAGCCGTTCTTCTTCTGTCAGATTGCTGCCATCAGCATCACCAGCGGCATTGTTGCCTGTGCCTGTACCTGTACCCGTGCCTGTAGTACCAGTGCCAGTACCCGCACCAGTTCCGCCATTGTCATAACCATAATCAGGCTCCCACCAGTCAGGCGGGTCAAGTGGCGGCGGCAGAGGGCGCGGCAGTACATTCAGCACAAGATTCACGTGATTGCGGGATTCAAAGATGCCGCCGTTGTACTCATCCTCATCCATATGATACCTATGCTCAATACGCAAGACATCAGCGCGGTTTGAGCCTACGATGTTTGAAGCGGGTACAGTCGCCGCTATGGTGATGATAATGAAATCATCAGGCCCTAGAACCTCAGGGTCAAAGTCAGCTGGCCACAGGGTCGGGTCGGGGTCAGGAAGCGGGCGGTAGTAGTCTACAACCTCAAACTCGAATACATGAGTGCTTGCTGGGTCGTTGATGTTGATGAGCAGCGGTGCAAACGCTCCGCTTAGGCCTGGGTCGGGGTCGGGGTCTGGCTCTGGCAGACCGCTTGTGAAGAGATACAGCAAGTCGTCAATACGCAATGGCCCATTACCTCTGTTTTGTAAGCCCACCTCTATGGTGTGGCTCAGCGGATTTGAGCCGACAACGAAGGTGATGTTGCTGACCTCGTTAGGGTCACGCTCATTGCCTAGGGTGCGGTTTGGATTCACATGGAACAAGCCAAACGGCGGCGGCAGTACATTTGCTGTAACAGCCGTGGTGAATGATGCACCAGGCACTTCGACTTCGATATGGGCGTGGTGATGACCCACTACAAGAGCAGCTTCGGCTGTCAGACGCAGGGTGATTTCAATACGTCCGCCAGGCGGCAGGAAGCCCGCAGGAGGTGCATTACCGCCTGTCGGCCAGTTGGCATACATCCACGCAGTTGTAAAGTCAGCCCAGTAGGTGTATACGTACTCATAGCCATACTCATCAAAGATAATACGGATTACGTCAAACTCAAAGATTGGTATCTTGTCGCCGTTGCCATCAAGGATTGGGTCGCCGTAGACATCACGCAGATAGTTGTCATCCCTGAATCCGATATGCAGGGCATCAGGATTGGGCGTTGTGCCGCCAGGCAGGGTTGTACGCAGGTCAACTGTACCATCACCGCTGTTGTAGATTTCAAAGACACGCACATGCCCTGTAGCAGGGGGGTTGTCGCCTGTGTATGTCGGGTCTTCGCCTACATAAAATGGTATCAGGCTTGGGTCGTTAATCACATGGTCGGGGTGGTGGTTTCCTATATGGATGTTGTCCGTCAGTTGCAAGAAATGCCCTTTGACCATCAAAGCAAGATGCGCTTGCTGTCCTGATGCGGCAAAGTTTGTTGCACTTGGGCGTTGACTTGAGTGTGCGTGATAGATGGTGAACAATTCGGCTTGCAACCAGCTATCAAGGTGCGCTTCCAGAGCGGCTTGGTTTGCAAACTGGCTTAGAACAGGCCGCACAGCGTCTTGGTTTGGACGTAGGTTAAACTGCCATTGTGCGTTTGCAGATATGTTGTGGTTGGCCTGCCAGCTTCCTGCTTGTCCGTCGTTACGTATCTCAAACAGGCCGTAGCCTGTGCCAAGGAACGCGCTGTCCGCACTTTCTGTGATACTGGTGTTGAGGTTATTAGTATTAAGCAGCATACGTGTTGACTGGTTGGTGATTGTGACAATCAGGTTGTTGCTGAATACATTATCCTCGCCCCAATACATGTCAAAGGCACGGCTGTCAGCTGGGCTAGGCGAGCCATCCAGAATGATTGCGTCTGGAGATGCGGCACGTGTTGGGATGTTCACGCCGATGTTCCATGAGCGCACGTGTTGGTTCAGCGTCCGCTGGTGTGCGATTGGCGTAGTTGGGTTAGTGCCGCCTGGGTTGAGGTTGATATGCAGATAGCTTTGATGTGGGCTGACTGCTGGGGTGATGTCTGCAAGGGTAGGCGCATTTGTCACCCAGATAGCGATTGTCACAATATCGTTAGGTAACAAAATGTCCGTTGCCGCAGGGGCGGTCACAGGGGTTGCACTGCCGCCAATTAGCCATTCGATTTCAAAGCGGGTGCATAGGGCAGATGCTGGTGCTGTGCCTGTTCTCAGCGAGACATTCAGGTCTGTCAGATGTATCGGCCCAAGCCCTGTGTTTTGAATCGTGACATAACGGCGGTGCATGTCTGGGCTGTTAGCTGTAACAGCAGGGTCACGCCGCACATCTGCTCTTGGGTTTTCGCTGACGTACATAGTCACAGCGGACACATTCTCCGCCGAGATGTTAATAGACGGCGGCAATAGGTTTAATTCAAGGCGTACGTTCGGGGTCAGCACGTGGCTTGTGATTGTGCCTGTGCCTGTGTTGTTAGGCACGCCGTAGGTCATGCCGAGGTATTCAAAGCGGTTAGGCGTTGCACCCTGCCTTGGTTGCAAACGCATAGCATCAGTCGTCGGACGTATGTTAAAGACGTGACTGCCGTTTGGTGCGAGAGTGCCTGTTGTTGGCAGATTGTTAATCACAAAGTAATTCGGGGTGTTGGGTGTCAGTGCACGCGCTAGGTCGGCGTAGCTGATTGCAACACGTGTTGAGGTGTTGAGGATAGTGATATGACGCACAAAGTCGTTTGCATTTTGCCCCCATGTAGGCGCAAAGACGATTGGTGTGCCGCCGATGACTGCGCCTGTGGTTACAGGAAGCGTGGAGTCAATCGACGCGCCTATCGGGTTAAGGCGTAGCTCAAAACGCACGGGCAGAATCTGTGCGGCCATGTTGACGCTATGCGGCACAGTCACAGCAGGGGTTGACACAGGCTGATTCGGTGCTGTCCATGTCACGTTAAGGGCGGCTACTAGGTCACGTGTCGCTGGCTGGTTCGGGTCTGTGTTATTCAGCACGTTACGCGCGGCATCTGTCACACGGATGTCGATATAGGCTGATGCGCCAGCTTCAAGGCGGTTTGCGTTAGGCACAGGGGATGATGCGTGGATAAACGCATTGGCCTGTCCTTGGTTATGCCAAGCAAAGTCAGCGGCATCTGCTCCTGTGAAGGTGACTTGCAGATTCGCAAAGTAGATAGGCCCATCACCATCATTGGTGATACGCACACGGCGCATACGTGTAAGAGCATCCTCGCCGTGGTACAGGCTAAAGGCCATTGGGTTGTTACCAAGGGCAGGGGTGGTGTTGGTATCATCCATCACAGTCAGGTAGAATTCGGGGTTGGTGACGTTGAGTTCCAACTCGATACCGCGGTTTTGCCCTCGTGTGTTAGTGATTGTAAGCGTGTCCGTACGGCCCAGGCCTATGATGCGGTATGCGCTCTGTGTGGCTTGCAGGGTCAAGTCAAAGTATTGGCCGTGTGCTAACGTCCAGCCAGAGCCCGCCGCGGGCCAGTTGACGATTTCAAACAAGTCAAGCAGACCTGGCAGATTTTGTGTCAAGTCTGGTATCAAGTTGGCTTGGGTTATAGTCATACGTGTGGTGGTGTTTGTAATCCGCAGGGTGATGCGGTTGGCATCTAGGGTTCTGTTCTCGCCCCATTGTAGGTCGATTGTTGCGCCTGCCGCTGTGTCTGGTTGTGCTACAAGTGTGAAGTTGACAGGCCGCACTTGCAGAGCTAATGTCGCATTAACAGGGGCAGGGTTTGCACCGCCTATGGTTGTTGACGGCGTGATGCTCAAAGTATGCGTGATGTTGTATGGCTGGCTGTCTGGTTGTGCAAGGTCGCCATACACAGCATTACGCCTGATATACACCGCAAGGATAGCTGTGCCATTAGGTTCAATCTCATGTGTAGCATAGCTTGTGATTACTGTGCCGTCAGGATTCAGCCAGATGGTGTTCAGCCAGTTATCAGAGCCGTCGCCTACAATCAGGCCGCCGATTGTGAGCTGATTCAGCGGGATACGTCCAGCGCTTGTGTTTGTTATGAGCAAGTGTTGTCTGTGGTGTCCAACTGCTGTAGTAGAGCGGGTCTCGCCCACATAGATGCTGAACGCGCCTGTTGAGCCTGTATAGTTTGCAACTGTAAACGTCGCCGCCTGTACTGTCAGGGTGACAGGCCGTGTGCGGTTAGCATCTGTCACGTTACTGCGTGGATAGCTCACAGTCATTGTGCCGTCTTGGTTCGCACCAAGGACACGTGCGGCCTCGGGGTGCGGCTCAATAGCGAATGTCAAAGTGGATGGGTTTGCGGCATCAGGGCTTGCGGGGATAGATGCAATCGCCGTGCCGCCGTCTGCTACAGGCACAATGCGGAATCTGTTCCATGCGACGCTGCTGTCGCCCGCAAAGTTAATCATGTCGGCAGTCAGATTCAGCGGCTGGCGTGTTGACAGATTGGTGATAATGACGTTTTGGCGGTGGCTTGCAACATTGCCACCCCATGGCATGGTGACGTCTATGAGTGCTTCAGGCTCAATTTTGAAGTTGACAGGACGCACTTCCAGCGTCAGGTTGACATTTGGCTCCCATGATGCGGCTGTTGGATTGGTAATGCCAGTCGTGCGGCGTATCTGCAATACGGCTGTGTGGTTGCCGATGTCTGAATGAGTTGGGGTATGAACGGCAGTCTGTGCCACCCATACCGCCACATAGGCATGGCCGCCAGCTGGGATTACAGCGTTTGCCGCCATAGCTACAGGGGGTTGACCAGCCGCTGCGTTAGGTGCAAACCAGCCATGGTTAAACCACGCCGTAGCCGCCGCAAAGCTGACTGTCAGCTGATTGATTGGCAATGGCCCGGCGGAGTTGTTGTCAACACGGACGTATGCTCTATGGAAGTCTTGGCTCGTCAGAGCTTCGGCTACGTAGATGTTGAAGTTACGAGCCGTGGTGTCCACAGCGATATTCGGCGAGTTGATGATTAGTTGCAAGTGGATTACTTGGGTGTACAAGCCCATGCGCGTGTTGATGTGAGCGTAGACAGCCGCGGCTTCAATGTCGATTGCGGCATTGATTTCACCCTCTGTGGCGGCAGGGTCAGCGGCCAGCACACGTGCGGTGACACGAGGGGCAACATAGGCACGCACGGCTGTAATGCCGTCTGCTTGAATAGCCGCCCACAGGGCTGGGTCTAGCTGATGCTCGATAGTCAGGGTGGTTGTGTACGTGCCTGGCTGTAGGGTCTGTGCGTAGAACGTCGGGCGTATGTTGAAGTTTGCGGTATTGCCGCCTGCTCCAACCGCTCCGATATTAGCCGTCGGCCAGTTCACTATCTCAAAGATTGGCTGTGTAGCACCAGCTGTAGCCGCAAAGGTGCGGTGCAGATTGGCAGGGTTAATAGCCACTCGTGTAGAGAGGTTTGTCAGGGTGACGCTACGGCTGTGTGCCGCCAGCGTGTGGTCGTTATTCCAATCCATTGTGACGCTGATTGGGGTTTCCGCTGTTGTAGGCACTGTAGGTGTGGTAGCAGGAGCGGCGGTGAATTGCACGGCACGTATGCTGAGGTTCAACTCAACAGAGCGTGCGTTCGCGGTGTCTGTGGCAAAGGCGATACCACGGCCGCTTGCGGCGTCAATCCGTAGCCAGCCTGGGCGGTTGGCATTTGGTGTTGCAAACGTGCCGAGGTTAAAGCAATGGGTCAGCGTCGGAGATTGTGCCACATGGATGATGAGTTCGGCGTATTCATTCGGAGCAATAGCAGTTGTGCCATCAATCCACGCATGACCAAACCAGCCGCAGGCACATCCAACGACATTCAAGTCATATGCAGGGATGATAGAGCCTTGACCCATGTTGCGTACACGTACGATTTGTCTGTGGTAGATGCCGTTTGTGGCGGCAGGACTATTAAGACCGCTTGGCACAGCTTCGCTTACATACATGTTAAACGGCTGCGGCAGGTTTTCAATCTGGATAGCGGCGGGGTTGATTGTTAGGCTCAGATGGATAACTTTGGTGTGACTGGTCTGACCGCTGATTGTATAGGTGATTGTCAGAGCGGTCGTGTACGTGCCAGGCGGCAGATTTTGTGCCGCTGATGTAGGCTGTATGCCAAATGGCAAGCGGCCGTTGTCCGTGCTTGCTGGCCTTTGGGGTACAGTTGGGTTTGTGGTGATATTGTCCGTCCAGCCCGTCACCTCAAAGAGTGCGATATTCGTAGGATTGGCCGTGCTAGCATCATCTGCGAAAGCAAAGGTCAGGTTGGCTCTTGTTAATGGCTCACGTGTGGAGAGGTTCACAAGGTCAAAGACCTGTGCCGCCGCCTCGTTAGTCTCATTCCAGCCAAGGGTGAAGTTGCGTCTGTCCGTGGTTGTGGTGTTGACTACGGCATTGGCTGGATGCGGTGTGCGTACCTCAAAGGTCACAGGGTTGACGTATAGCCGCAGATTAACGTCCACGTAGCCAAATGGGGCTGTGTGCGTAGCTCCAGCATCAGGGCGTAGGGTGACTATCACTATGTCGTTGTGCGGTGCGGTGCTTACGTGATTCGGCAGGGGCGTTGTCGCCACCCAGATATGCAGATGCCTGTAGCCATCAGGTTCAATAATAAAGTTTGCCGTGCCGTCCGCCCCTGTGTCCGCCCATTCGTATCTGAACCAAGTGTTGGTTTCATCAAAAGTGACGGCAAGCTGTGCGCGGTTAATAACGCCGTCTGAGTCGTTTCTGACAACAAGGGTGCGGCGGTGTATGGTCTGGTTGGGGTTTTCGCCTGTATACAGGGTGAAATCCCGTCTGTCGGTGTGATTGTCAATAGTGATACTCGGTGCTTCAACGATATGCGTCAAGGTCAGCGTCACAGGGCGGTTGTTGTAGGCTGTAGATGGTGTGGCGGCGGGGTCGCCTGTGCGGTACGTGACTGTGACGTTACGTACACGTGTGCCAATGACTTGTCTGCTCGTATTGTCAGCAGGGCGGATTTGGATTTGGATTGTATTAAGTCCCGTACCCAGCGGCGGGATGAAATGCTGTAGGACAGTGCACTCGCAGGTTGCAGTGCTGTCCGCATAACGTGCACAGCCTGTCTCGCAATCCGTGCCGCAGTCTGCACATTGGCAGAATGCGTCATTCCATAGCACAGTGATGTTGAACAGCGGTTCAGGCGAATCATCAACCAGCCCCTGCAAGATACCACGGAATAGCTCGCTGTCACGATAGATATTCTCGCGGGTGGAAAGGTTTGTCAGGGTAATGGTCTGCGTCAGCACGGCTTGGGTCACATCCTGCCCCCAGTCCATTGTAAACGTGAGGTTGTTGCTACTCAGGTTGAATTCAACAGGCAGAACTTGCAACTCAAGTTGGATAGTAGGCGAGAGCATGTCCTGTCTGTGCCACAGAAAGATGCCGTCTGTCACTTGATTGCCGTCTGTTCTGGATTGGTGCAGGGCGGCTTGTCTTGGGCGTACCCAGAAGTCAACGCTTGCACCGGGGGCAAGGTATCTATCCGTGTAGATGCCAAGGGCGGCATTATATGTGCCAAGGTTGTTGATAGTTGTCCAATCCACCTCAAACCATGGATTCGTGTTAGCAAAACTGATTTCGATAAAGTCGTCAAAGCTCATAGGCACGCGGCTTGTGTTGGTGAAGGTCAGCATATGCCTTGTGGCGTTGCCAGCTGTAGCGTTGACATGCTCACGGGTGTTTAGTTCGCCTACGTAGAATTGGAAGTAGAGGTAATCCGTCGCAGGGTCAAAGCCTGTGAAATCAAGGCCTGGTGTGCTAGGCACAAGGGTAAAGCTAGGAGGAATAATAGCCAGCGACATAGGCAGGGTAGCAGACGAGCCGCCTAGAGCATTTGTTACAGTAAGCACAGTTGGCAGACTGCTGGCTAGGGTGATGTGTGCGCTAGCAGGGCAGATTACAAAGTCAACGTAACCGCCTGACGGAATCATGATTGGGTCGCCGCTGATTGGGTCGTGGGTGACTGGCCAGTCAATGACTGTAAACAACGCCGTGTCAAATGAATGTGCCAAGTCTGCCACAGCTATAGAGATTGCGGCGTTGTTTGTGATACGCACAGCGCGATGGTGCAATTCGGCTGGGTTGGCGTTTGCGGGGTCTTCGTATAGGAACATTGTAAACCGATATATCAGATAGTCCTGCGGATTTGTTGCAATGTTTAATTCATGCCCTGGCGCCCATTCCACGCTGATGCCACGTTGATTTACCACAAGGCGGGTGTCAATGGCGGTCGCAGGGTTTGCAGGGTTGAACTGCACGTTTTCGTAACGCAGCTGCATCTGCCCTGTTGTTGTGCGGGTAGTCAATGAGCCGATATTAAGAGCGGCGGCTGTAGGCTGGATAGTCAGGCGCAACTGACCGCCAGAGCCGTTGTTTGAGAGGTCGCCCGCCAAAATCCCTCCGTCTGTAATCGGATTAACAAGGTCGTCTGGACAATGGATAGCAACAATCTCAAAGGCGGGTGGAAGCAGGGGCGGGGTCAGGGTTAAAAGCACCGCCGCTAACTGCATAGGAGTACCAAAGGCCAAATCGCCTGTGCCTGTGTTTTGGATAGTGACATAGTGGCGGAAGTCGTGGGGGTTTTCACCTACGTACATTTCCACGTCTATGCCTGTTGCAATCGTGATAGGTGACGTGATAGGCGCACCGCGGTTAAAGCCTTCTATATGCACCACTTCCGCCATAAACGAATGTGGCGGCCCAACTATCAAGAAGGTCAATGGGATGGTGATAAACACGCCGTCATCCGCTGTGATAATCAGGGTGTCGGTGTGTGGTGCAGTTCCACCAGGAAGTGCGGCAAGATTAATTCTCGGGCGCACGTAGAAGAAGTCGTATTCAACGTGTCCGACTGGGTTACGCTCTACGTCAGCAATAGGCAGGTTGTGGTTAAGGCCGCCCACAATCTCAAAGGATGAATTCGCACCAGCGGCCAGGGATAGCTGGATGTTGCGGATAGCACGCGGGCTGTCGTTCATGATGTAGATGCGCTGGCCGTTTGCTATTGGGATGACGCCTTGCGACACCATCTCATCGATGCTGGTTAATCTGATAGCTCCTGCGTCATTGCCGTCAAAGTTAGGGAAGGTATGGCTCGTAAGCCTGACAACAGGAGAGGGCAGGACAGGCGTAGTATCAAGCGTCGCCAGCGGGTCAATCGGCGGGCGCACCACTTCAACAACGACTTGTGCAGTCAAAACAAGGCTGCCAAGCCCTTGGGTAGCGGCATTGCCTGTGATTACGATAGTGTCTGTATACACGCCGTCCAAAAGCGCACCGCGGGGCTGGACAACCACATAGAGGTAGTTGTTCACAATGTCATGGCGGTGTGACAGATTAGTACGGCTGATGCTCACAATCTCAAATGGCGAGTCCGTGTAGTCTGTATCAAGGTGCATACGTGCGGCAAGGTTTGTTAAGCTGAATGTTTCGTTGTTTTGCACACGGAAGGTCATGCGCTGGTGGTAGTGCAGGGCGGGGTTATCCGCTGTTGGTGTGCGGTCGCTTGGTGCGGCAGTATACGGCAGGGTTGGCAGGGAGTGGGTTGCGTTTATTGCGTAGTACGTGTAATCCTCCTCCAAGATGCCAAAGTGCCAGCTTGCTGGGCTGATGCCTACGTTAAAGACGTTGACTGTAAACATCAATTCTGCTTCAAGAAGTACACGCCCGAACTGGTCTGTAACAACCAAGACATCACGATAGAAGCCGCTGCCCATCATAGGTGCAGGACGCACGGTGAGCTGTGCTGTTTCATGCGGCGTTTCAAGAGTGAAGTCCACGTTAAGAGCCGTTGGGCTGGGCTGGCTCACTATGTCAAAAAAGCCTGTGTTGTAACGGAAGTTGGCACGCAGGCCGCTTAGGCCGCCTGTGCCTGTGTTTGTGACAGTAAATGTCACGTTGTATGCTACAAGGCTTGTGCCGCCTACTGTATAGCCGATACGTGCTTCAGGCCAGACGTAGAAGTCAATGAGCGGGTTTGCACCGCCTAGGCGTGTGGAGTATGTCAGCATAGTTGCGGAGAATTCGGGATTCACCACTCGGAAGGTGACACCTACAGGCAGAATGAGGTTGTTTGCGTCATCTGCGCTTGTAATCATAACTGTGGCGTTGTGTGTGCCTACGGGTAGGCCAAGTATAGGACGCACACGGAAAGTGGTTTCGTAGCCTGTCGTGCCATATGCACCAAGGCTTGTAGCCATGCCGTCAAGGTCAAGCACAAAAGGCGCACCAGCTGGCAAGGTAACTATGATGTCGTTCAGAGGGTTGGTGGTGCGGTTTGTGATGGTGACTTCTTGCCATGGTGTATCGGGATAGCCCACAACCCGCACATTGTAATCAGGCGTTACTACAGCTGACGCCACAAACGGCCCTACAACAAACGTCACAGGGATGTCAACAGCAAAACCATGGTCGCCGCGTAGTTGCAGCACATCTTCATGGAAGCCCGCGGGCAGGCCTGCTATAGGCTGTACATACAGCACAGCGTTTTGGCCTGGAGCAAGGCTCGTAGGCACGCCGCCTATCAATGCAAAAGGTGTAGCAGAGCCTGATGCAAAGCTGGCTGTGATGTCTGTGATGACGTATGGACGGTCAGAGCGGTATAGCGTTCTTGGGACTCGTAGCAGCACAGGGTCGTAGCCCTCGCTTTGTGTAGCAAAGTCGATACGCTCGGCTGTTGCAGTTGGTGGCACGACTTGCAGCAGTAGTGGTATCTGCATGTTGATTGGCACTTCAACTGTGCCAAAGATATGCAAGGCACATTCATACTGCCCAACACCAAGGTCAAGGCGGGGCTGTATCCAGATGTATCTCACGCCGCCCGCTGGGATGTCTGCAAGGTTTGGTGTGCCTACAAACTCAAATGGGCTGTTAGGCGGCAAAGTGGTGGCGATGTTGTTAATTGGGTAGGTGGAGTGGTTCGTTATGCGTATTTCCTGCGGCGGCACAGCCGCACGGAGATAACCAGCTGTTACAACACCCCAGTCACGTATAGCAGGGGTGGCTGTAGCATGTGCAGGCGTAACTGCAAAGCGCAGGGCATTGCCAACGACTTGGTTACGCGCGCCGCTTGTGATTGTAAAACCATGGTCGCCTTCGATAATGAGATTGGCGGTGTATGTGCCTGGCACTAGCCCAAGTACAGGACGCACAGTCCACACCCCTGTCTGATTAGGGGCAAGTTCTGTAGGGCCGTGGGTGACAATCTCAAAGTTCATTGTGGTCACAAGGGCTTCAAGGCCTGTAAGCCAGCCAGGCCCGTTGTTTGTTAGGCTAAAGGCGATAACAGGGCGTTGTGCGTAGTTAGCGTCAGTTGTACCCCAGTCCGCGATACGCAGATGTGCGAATTCTTGGGTCAGGGTTGTATCGTAGTAGCCATGCAGGGTTGCAGTTGCAAGGCGTACTTCAAAGTCCAGCTCGGCCGCACCAAGGGATGCGATACGCTGGCTGGATGTTTCGTTAGCTGGGCCATTTAATAAGAAGAAACGCAACGCCGCTTCGTATAAAGCAGGGGACAATCCATCCGCAGGCCGCACTCTCAGCTGGAATGATGATACCTCGTTGTTTGCTAAGTGGTCAGGGTCGTTTACATGAGCATTAGGAATAAGGCGTGGGATGATAACGTCACTTGCGTCTATCTCCACACCATGCTCTGTAAGCAGAACAAAGTAGTCATTAGAAAGCTCGGCTTCCAGATGCTCCAGTATGATTGTGCCTACGTTTGTGATAGTGACTGTCACATATGGGCGGGTGTCGTAACGATAGCCCACATGCGGCCAGCTGATTGGGTTTGGCGTTATCATCAAGTTGACGCCAGGTGGTGTGACGGAGAAGAATAGGTCTGCTGTCACGTTTTGGTCATAACGTGCGTCACGCTCAAGTGCCGTAGGCGGCGGGTTGTAAGCATTGCTGTGAGAGACTGCTACTGTCAGCGTGCCGCTCCACAGCCCTTGTGTCAGATTAAGGATGGGTTCTACTTGAATAGCACGGTCGCTGCGGCTGTTAGGCTCAACACGGATGTAGTACACACCATCCACATCGGTTGGCCAAGGAATCGCTCGGAAGTTTGTATTACTGGCGGCAAAGCTGTTGTACGTGATGTAAAACGGCCAGTCGCCATCATTGTATACATAAAAACTCTGTGCAGGGGCATTAGCACGGATATAACCCTGCGGTGTAGGTGTCCAGTCATAGCTGATTGGGCTGATGCGAGCGCTATGCCCCTCAACGATAAAGACGATTTCCACAAGGGCGGGGAAGTTGTCGCCGCTGTGGTTGTAGTCTACTTGCAGCCATGCCGTGTGGCGGCCTGGCGGCAAGCCCTCGCGCGGGGTCACGGCAAAGTAGCCGTAGCCTGTAGCTGTAGGGTCATTATTAAAATGGAATCTGGAGCGGATGAAGCGGTTTGTGTTATCCAGTGCTACAACAGTAAATGGCACATCAGCAAGGTCGGCTGGAGGCACAGGGGTAACAGCGCCTGTGTCAGGGTCAACATTCACCCATACAAAGTCGCGCATTTCTATTGTAGAGTCACCGCTGACAAGGTTACGCATCACCACGTCACGCGGGGTGATTGTGTTGTTAGCACTGCTGTCGCTCGCGTCTATTGTGTAACCCACACCACGGGTTGGAAACTCGATACGTTGCGTCAGAATGTCAGCAGACGGCGGAAGGATTTCAAGGCGTATCATGACCTCGATAGTGCCTGCTTGGTTTGCTCCTGTGTCTATCTGTAGGGTGGCTGTGTACAGCCCTGGTGACCAGATGGTTGGATTCCAGTCGGCTAAAACGTCTGCAAGGCTGATAACAAGCTGTGCACTCTCCTGCCTTGGTATAGAAAAAGGCGGAGGCGTTGGGGTGGTTGGTGCTAGCGGCCTGAGTACCATAGGCGAATAAATCGCAAATGGGTTTACGGGGTTAGTGGCAAGGCCGCCCCACATCCCCTCGTAATTTGGCACAATACCAAAGCGGTCTGTGGTGAGGTTCAAAAAGTTTGTGTTGCCTACGTTATAGAGATTCACAGGGATTGGGGCGGGTAAAGCGGCCGCGCCAAAGTACACCTGCCCAAAGTCGATGACAATAGGGTCTGGGCGTAGGGCAAAGGTGTTGTTGATAACAGTAAAGTTCAGCTCAATGAACTCGTCAAAGTGGAACTGGTTAAACAGGCGCAGGTACTCGAAGAAGTGACCTTCGCCAAGGCCTTCGTGCATACGGATAACGAGATATACGCTCGTTGGCTCGTAGGCAGGGCGGTAGTGGTAGATGTATTGGCCTGTGTCTTCGTCTGTTCTGCGTACACGCATGTAGCGCTCTGCATAGACACGCTCCTGCACGCGGACAAGTACGCCGTTGTCATTGTATTCATAGACATATGCGCCGTTTACAAACTTGTCACGATACACAGGCCTGCCGTAGGAATCAGTGACAGGCAGGGTGAACCAGCGATTGACGTATTCATAGACGCGCTCCATGTATTGCACGTAGGTATTGGTGTCAGAGTCGTACACCATAATAGGCTCGCCGCGGCGGTCGATTTCTGTTGTTGTGCGGACGGGTCTGCGGGCGCGTACAACGCCGTTTATATCAACAAACACGTTAGTAAGAGTAGGGTCAGGATGCGGGAACAGCAACTCGCCGTTTTCGCAGACATAAAGATTGGCACGTGTCTGCGGCACGCCTTGGCCGTTAGGCTCACTTGTAAACTCGCCAGCTTGTGTCGGATGCGGGTAAATCCTCACACCATCGGCGTTGTAGTTGCCGCTTGTAAGATGGAAGCCCCCCGCAAAGTTCCAGTGGTCAAGGAGGTTGCCGCCTTGTATGTTGAAGTAGTCGCCGCTTCTAAAGCCGCCAGGAACAGGGGCATACGGACGCAGGACGCTGGCAGAGCGGTCCACGCTGTAGAATTGCATCTCGATTGCACGAATAACAAATGGGCTGAGATTCGTTAGGCGGATGATTCTGGTATCGGCGGCTAGGTCGATTGCAAAGCCGTGCTCACGTGGCACAAACTCCTCAACAAGCACGTCAAAGGTGTATTCGTAGACGTAGATGGTGACAGGGATTGCGATTTCAAAGCCGCCAGCATTACGGATGAACAGCACGTCGGTATGACGGCCAGGCGGCAGGTTGTCACGCGGCATGATACGCACGTAAGCAACACCGGGCTCTAGCACGCCGCCAGTGTCGGTATTGTCTGTGGCTCGCTCAATGCGTGTGGTGGTGTAGGCCTGTGTGATTTGGTCAGCTGTTATGAACAGGCTGTTTTCGTTTACTTCAAACGGCCTTGCGGCAGAATCGTACCATGGATGGTTAGGGTCACGGTCGGACAGCCATTCAAAGTTGCCGAAGTTAAGGCCTGTAACAGGAAAATCGCCGTAGTTTCTGATTTGGAAGATTGCCACGTCACCACGTCTGCCATCTGGATAATCAGGGTAGGCAGGGTCACGGGGCATGGCTATAGCTGAAGGGTTAATTTCTACACCAGGGTGTCTCCAGCCAAAGTCCCATGGGCGCGTGTCCTCAAGGTTACGCCCAAGAGTTGGTTGATGCCATTCCCATGCTCTGTTAGCTGGAATTGTCCAGTTTCTGTTAGCGACTACTGGGATGTCTGTCCAGCTTGGGTTGTCGCCAACGCCAAAGTTATCAGGTGCTTCAAAGTCGTGATATGATACGGAATCCACGTAGATGTTAAAGGGCTGTACCTCAACACTTAGCGGGATACGCACAAGGGGGTTTGTTGGCCCTGTCAACGGATTCCAGATAATCAGGTAGTCGTTAAAGATATGACCTCCGCCAATGGCATCACCAGCGGCGTTTGTACCCATGATACCTAGGTAGTGGCGCGGCTCGATACGGATGTTAGACACGCCGTATGAGTTTGTATCACCAATAACACCATGGCTTATGCCTGGCGTAGCACGCTCTGCGGCGGGATAACCATCCCACACGCCGTATGCCCAGTCATTAGCTGGTCTGCCCCTACGCCATTCGGCTATAGTGTCGTTGGCTATAGTGTTAAGGCAGATTGGCTCGCAGTTGCCTGTGCAATCCCCTGTGTGGACAGCACGATTGATTACAAATGGGCTGGCTAGGATTTCTTGCCAGATATAACCCATTTGCCAGATGGGATTGTTAGCATTGTCGTACATAAGCTGGCCTTGGCTATTGCGTGCCTGCACTTTGTTGTCGTAGTTGTCGCGGATATAATCCCACACATACGCCATGAAAGGCACAAGGCGGCCTTCGTGGACAGCTGAATGAAGCGGGTCTGCACTGTCACGTTGTCCAAAAATCTCCGAAGCAAAACCCCACTCCAGCCTGTCTATTTGCAGGTTTGGGTGGTTTGATGCTTGGTTTGTTAGATTGAATTGTGCAGGGCCTAGCTCTGCGTCATTGACAATGCCGCTGGAAACAAAACCCAGCTGGCGGGTGTCGAAATCAAAATTTGCTACATCAGGTGTGTCATTATCGCGGTCGTAATCAGCGGCGTTTCTGGCGATTGCTGTGCCAAGCGGTACGTCGTTTCTTTCTGATATATCGACCACTTCGCCATGTGCATCTACTTCCACTATCATGCGCTCGGTTGACACTTCAATCTCGTAGGCATACACAGTAAAGCTCAAATGTATCCTGATTTCCTCGCCGTGTTGGCTTCTGACAATAAATATGTCGGTGTGGACACCAGGAGCAAGCCCTTCACGCGGACGTATGCGGAAAGAGCTGCGGCGTGGGCTAACAAGGTCGCGCATATGGGGCGACCAAGCCGCGTCGTCGTCAGTATCGCCAAAGTCTTGACAGCAGCAGTTCTCACAGCAGTATTCAAAGTCACCAGGCGCGCGGCTTGGATTATGGCAGGCAAGCGGGTCTGTCGCACCACATGCGCCGCATACTGTAAGGATATAGTACGGCCAAGGTGTGCAGGAATCACGGACAAACTCTGGCGTGATGTTCGCGTCCCCTGCGGGGTAGCGTGCCATAACTACATAACCCTCGCCGTCGTTGTGATTGACAAGAAGTACGTAATAATGGGAAGCACAACGCACGCAGCATGGCACATGGGGTGCGGTTGCAGCATCAACAGGCACACGTGTGATGTATGCCGAGCGGAACGAGCCGCCCTCGTTGCGGTTGCCGTTGAAGTTTGAAGTAAAGTCGGCTAGATCGCCCTCACTATTAGCAGGGTCATGGGTTGTTTGGTTGCCTGTGGGGTCGCCATTTAAGCCAGGCCAAGCCATGAGAGTCTCTGTCCATGTGCCTGTAAAGGCGTGCAAGCCCTGCTGGATATAAAACGGCGAATCAGCATTCGGATTGGCAATAACGCTTGCAAATGTTCCTACAACCTCACCAACTATATCACGCCCCCAGTTTTCAAGGTCGATAAACAGAGTGGATAAGTGCTGGTGGGTATTAAGCGTGCCGCCTGTAGCACGAGCGGATATAGCACCGCCTAGCTCCATCATGGACCATGTGTGACCCAAACGTGTGCCGTAGTTGCCAAAGGTGGTGTGAAAACCAAAGGCATCAGGATTGTCGGCGGCTGGCGCGCGGTCGCCGTAACCAGCGAAGGCTGGGGCGAATATCCAAGATGGGATTTGCGGCTCTGTTTCAAGGTAGTCATACCATCTGTCTTGTGTGAGCAGAACCGACGTAGGGCGGATGTTAAGCCCGGGCCGCGGCCAGACTGTGAAGGACAGGGGTATGCGGATTGTTTGGGTTATGGTGCTGTCATGAATGTCTGTTAGGGTGATGACGAGTATGTCTTGGTGCGGTGCGGGTACTCTGACACGCTGGTCAGGGTCAGCAGGAAGTTCAGCAGAGGTAGGGTGAGCGACAGGACAGTAAATCTCTGGCAGGGATTCAAGGTACAGCCGTGGTGCAACACGAATGTTACCAAGGGCATTTGCGACATTGCCGCTTACAAACGCTGGTAGGGTTGGGATAGGCTGTCCAGTCGTTGGACTGGATATTGGGGTAATGTAATGTGTTGAGTGCAAGTCGCGGTGCACCATAAAGGGCGAAACAACAGTACCAGTCAGGTCAGTAATTTCGCTGTCAAACTCGATTTGGACGCTAAACTGACGCTCAGAGCGGTTTGTTATATTGGCTTGGAAAAATCCCGTGCGGTGGTGGCCGCCGCCAAGGGCGTCAATAGTACCAGGGCCGCTGTCGTGGATGTCGGTGATTGTGTAAAGCTCGTCACGAGCGGTGAATGTCCATGACGTGGGGGTGACAACAACGAAGTTGTTTGTTGGCAGGGGGTGGACTGTGATTTCTACAGGGATGCGTAGCTCAAAGTCAAAGTCGCCGCTTAGAATCAGGTAGTCGCGGTGCGTGTATGGTATGGGGTCGCCTGTAACGCTATCAACACCAGCGGTTAGGCCTGTACGTGGACGCACCCATATCTGATTGTATGGGCTGTGGCCGCCGCCAGATATTGGGATGTAGTTACGATGCCTGTGAGCCGAAGCATGGCCGCGGTAGGCGGTGAGGTTGCGGGTGACAACAAACGGCGCGTCGGAGTATGACGTGCTTGTGCCGTCCTCCACACTCGCCCATGTGATGCGGGCGTTGGTGATGCTGCGAATAAGACCCGAGCCGCGGTTTGCGATAATGATTTGCCTGTGGCCGTTTTCCATGTTGAGGTTGTAGAACTGGTTGGACTCGCCAGTGGTATTAGCTTGTCCTGCTAGATTCCAAGTGTATTCCACGCCGCCTACGAAACGCGGGGCAGGGCCGCCGCCTAGGAATGGGCCATAACCGACGATTCTGTCAGGAAATACCAATGCGGTTGTTGTGGGGGCAAGCGGGTTGGCAGCTGTGCCAATAGGCTCAACGTCAATACTGCAAGTGCAAAAGACAGGGTTGCCGCAAGCCGTAACATCAGAGCTGCGTCCCGTACCTACGCGCGGTGTGTCAACATTACTATTTGCAAGCTCAGTTGGAAATGCGGAAATAGTTGTTACTTCCACATTGAATACTGGGTGGCGCACTTGAAACTCAACAGGGATGATAAGCAGGAAGCCGCCTTCGCCTGTTAGCACAAGATAGTCTCTATGGTTGCCGATTTCCAGATTGTGGATAGGGCGCACGCGGATGTTGGCTGTGTTGTTGACAGCTCTTGCGTGAGGGTTATATGAGCCGTCTCTCATGCCGCCCCAGTAGTTGGGATGTTCGTTATTATCCCAGCCAGGGAAGCTGTTGGCAGTTGACATACCTATTGGCATCAGGCGATGCGCCTGCGGAATGTTACGCCAGCCTGTGGTGGTGCTTGTACCAACGTGCAAGCCGTTTGACTGGACATTGGCGTCGTTGACATTACGTGTTGAGATAGCAAAGGGGCGTTGTACAAATGTCCATTCGCCAGCAGCGTAGGTGTGTGAGGTCGGGGTCAGGCTGAACGCCGCCACGTCAGCAGCAGTCGCCCAGCGTACCTCTAGGCCAGATATTGGGATTGTACCCATGTTTTGCAAGTTAATCTGCCGCGGGCCTGTGCTTATAGCGCGGTTGTTATTGTTGATGCGGTAGTTGTTATGGAAGTTAAAGTAACCAGCCTCGCGCCAGTTGATGACAACAGGGTTTGTGATGTTGGTTGCATTACTTGCATTGTCAAAGGTATGTGCAGGGAGCAGGTCGTTAGCTGTGCCGCTCAATGTAGAATCCCAGACGCGCAGGTCAAAGTACGGCTGTATGATAGTGATGTACAGCGGCACTTCTATGCGGAAGTCGTGGGCGCCTGTGATTACAAAGACGTCCTCGTAGGTGTGCTTGGTTGCAGTGCCGCCGCCAAATCCTTCTATTGGCAAAAAGGCGGAGAAGCCATCAACACATTCGCAGATAGCACCGAATAGGCATTGGTCGTAGTCGTCGTCGATATAGTCGTCAAGGATGATTAGTTCGCCGTCGACGTATTGGAGTTGGGAAGATTCTAGAGAGGAGAGAGTAGAGTCTAGAGAGTAGAGGGTTGCGGTGGTTGCTGTTATGGTTTCGCTTGCTCCTGTTATTGGCGGGGTTATTGGCGGGGTTATTGGTGGGGTTGTTGGTGGGTTGTAGCGTAGGTCTGCTGTTGGGGCTATTCTCCAGTTGGCGTGCCATAGGTTGTTGCCGTAGGGTTCATGGGATTGGCCAGGGACAGGCGGGTTGCCTGTGTGGTTTGGGACGCTTAATGGGAATAGGAAGTTTGAAGGCAGGAAGGCTTCGCCTGTGCCTATGCCGCCAGCACCACGCTCTATGCCGCGCACCATGCCGCGCCATAGCTCAAAGTGGTTGCCAGCATAGCGGTCGCCTGTTGACATGAAATACCAATCGATGTTGGCTATGCCTGTTCTTTCAGAGATGTTTACGATATCGATTTGGCGCGTGCCAAGGGCAACACTCGGGTCAGAGTCGTCTATCTGAATAGCGCCTTGGCCGCGGTCTGGAAAGCGGATGTATATGTGGTCATGTCTGTTTGGTGCGTCGTTCCATTGATTATTCCAGTGGTCGGTGGTGTGTGTGGAAGATGAACTGTCGTAGTTTCTTCCTATTATAATGTCATTATTAAGATGCACCCATGGTATGGCAGTTGGCATAGCGCCCGCACGGATGAAGATGTCAAAGTCTGGTGCATAGACAAAAAATTCCAAGTCGATGATTACTTCAAAGCCATCCAGCCCGCGGATGAACAATCTATCAGAATGTGGGCCAGGCGGCAGGCCTGCTATAGGACGCACACGGACGTTGCCAACGTGGTTATGTTGCAAGGCAGATGTGAGCGTGCCTGAAATAAGCGGGTTGTCGCCTGTTGCGAGAAAGCCGTCTTGTCTCTGGTACAACTCAAAGACACCACCGTCACGGAAGAAGATGTTGTTAATCCCCAGCATGGTGCGCTCTGTCTCATTGCGGATGTCAAACTGTGTGAAACCTACTGTTGCGACAAGAGATGGGTTTGTGATGTATTCATGCCATCTGTTGTTAGGAGGGGTGCTGCTATTGACATGATTACCAAGGAGATAACCAGCATGGCGGCTTGGAAACACCCAGCGTGCCACGTTGTAGTCCTCGCCGTAGTCGATACGCACGCTACGCCAGTCTGTGTCGATAGCATGGGGGTCGGTTGGGTCGGTATATAGCGGGTCGATAGGCTCGTAGCTTGGGCGGATGGAGATATAATGGGTCGTTACATAGAAGGTGAGTCGGATACGCTCCTCGACACCTTCGTCGGATGTGATAATGAGATAGTCCGCATGCAGGCCTGGGAACAATCCAAGGCGCGGCCATACACGGACGTTGGCATATGGGTTTGGAATATTATCCCAGTTGCCGCTGGCGTTTGGCATACCAACAGGAGGTACGCTGCTCACCATCGTTGTGCCTATAACCAAGTCGCGGTTAATGACAAATGGTGAATACGGGCCCTCTGCAAATCGGACTTGTACATTAGACAGCGGGATGCCTGTGCCGCCGGGGTCGCCTAGGTTGTAGATTCTGAATTCAGCAAAGTCGCTGGCAGTCCATGCGTAACCCGCTTGGTAGGTGGGGAAGCTGTGGCTGAGAATACTTGGCGGCGTGTGCAGAGGATAACCAGCGGCATCACGGCAAGATGGTGTTGTGATACGCACGTCCACTTCCGTATTGTTAAAGCGCATGGGCAGGGTGTAGTGCACCGTGCCGTCGTCAAAAGTGATACGCAGCTGGAAATATGTGGTTGCGAATTGGTCGGGGTTGGTGAACATCCATGGCAGGGCTGGTAACGTGCCGCCATTAGCCACAGACACAGCAGTGGTCACACGGCCTGGTCTGTCAGAGTTATGATTGGTTGGGGTAGTGGTGGTTGCACCCTCTGGTGGGGCTGTTGGGTTTAAGCTGCCAGCGAACCATTGGAATTCTAAGACAGCTGCGCCATTTGACGACCATGTCTCAAGGCTACCAAGGGATGGATGGGGCTCAACTGTAATAGGCTCGTTCACTTCCGCAAAACGATTTGGCAGATGTGCAAAACGTCCTGCACCAAAACCACTTGGTACGTTAAGGCCGCCAAAGTGCTGGATGTATGCCGCACCACGGGTAATCTCATCACGGATTACCATAATCTGCCCTGTTTGTATGCCAGCGAATGTTGAAGCAGGAGCGGACGCACCCGCCGCACCCATGACAATCAGCCTAAGGCCAGTCGCACCATTAAAGGCATAGACGGGGTAGCTGGTGATGGTGTTGGACAGACGCAGGGCGGTCATGTCGGTGTTGTCTCTGAATGCGCCGCGGGTCATGGATGTGATGAGGGCAAGGTCGATGAGGCCGTGGATGATTTCACTTGGCTCGCTGGTGGTGGCGACAGTACGCAAGGCGGTATTATCTGCCAGCACATAGTTGCCTGTCAAGGCAGAGTTTGGTCTCAAGATGACAGTTTGGATGATGTCACTATCACGCAGGGCATTTGCACCAAATGCGCCATAATAATACAAAAAGTCCAAGGTATGGAGATTGTGCCATTGTGGGTTTATTGTTGGCTCGGTTGGCTCAAATGGGTTTGGCAGTCTTTCAGGTACATTGGGGTGTAGTATTGGGTCAAAGTCAGGGTTCGGTGATGTCCAGCGGTCGGAATGGAAGTTATTGGCAACAATAGCACCATCCATCCGTGGATTGATTGTAGCAGGAGTGCCTGGGTAGGAAGTGACACGAATGGTATGCACTTCCTCTTGGTAGGCAAAACGTCTGTTAAGCGCATTGGCAGAAATTGTATGCAGATTTCCTGTGCCGCTGTGTTCCACTTCCAGGATTCCAAAAAATGGTTGACGCAGACGTTGGATAATAATGTCACAAGGTCGTGGCTCAGGGTTGTAATTGGCAAAAGCTGGATTGGTAGGGTCTGGCAATTGGATATTGATTGTAATGTTGCTTGGCAGACTCAAAGCTGCTGCAAGTTCATCCGCTGTTGCACTTGGGATAGAGAAAGTGTAAAAACCTGGGCGGCGTAGTTGTGGTTGAGTTGGGTCGTTTAGCTCAAAGTAATTACCCCATGTGCGGATGTTCCAAGGTGCGCCGCCAAGTCCTGCCACATTATCCCAGTGGTCGAGTTGGCCGTCTCTGCGGAAGCCGTAGCCCCAGTCTACTACACCAAAGCCACTAAGTGCGGCAAAGCTTGCGGCATCTTCGTTGAGACGTTCGGCGGTGGGGATTGTGATGTCGAGGGCTTCAATGAGTGTAGTGCCGTCATAGATGTGGGCGCGGGCAATGAGGTTTGGTAGATTACCCTGCGTTGTTGGGTCTGGCGAGCGTAGTTCTTCGATGTCTGTAAAGTAGCACACAGCACGATTCGCTGTGTTGTTAGTCTGGTCTACGACTGTTTCGGCAAGAGCGTGGAACCAGCGGATGACGTACTGACGCGGGAGGATGGTAACTGTGATTGTAGGGGCGGGTACTTGCGGCTCGCCGTCGGGGCGTACTTCCGTGACGTAATGTCTCTCGTACTGCCAGCCTTCTCCATAGTCGCAGTCATCACAGTCGCCCACGAATGTAGCTGTGAAAACAAACTCGCCGTGGATTCTGATTCTGTTGTCAGGGGTGAGGCCTGGTGCTGTTGTTGCATCAGTTGTTTCTGGGATTTCATGCTCCCATGTTACATTGAGGTAGCGTAGCACATAGATGAAATCCGTATCAGTCGGGGGATTGCCGCTGTATAGAATGTCCGTTGTACGCTGCGTGCCACATAGTATACGTATCTTGGCCTGCACTCGGTCTGGCAGGTTGACTGCTGTGAGCAATGCGCCGTAGTTCAGGGTTTGCTCCACAGGGTAGTTGTTGTTAGCGGCGTATCCTGTGATTGGGATGGGGTTGATGGTGACATATAATATAGGAAGATTCACCGCCGTTATCGGAGGATTGTCACCTTGGTACAAGACGTATCTTGTGCCGTCAAGCTGTGGTGAAAAACCGTATGTGTCTGGTTCTTGATTGTTAAAGATAGGGTTGTCCGTGCCGCCAAGGCCGTCCCAGCCTGTAGGGCGGATTTGTTGCGGTACGTCGTGTGGTATGCCGTAACTCAGGACATACGCAAGGATTGTTGGGTATTGCATCTCGACAGGGTTGGCATTGGGGTCGATTGGTGATGATTCAGTCATGCTGTCTGGCAGGTCGCTTTCAAAGGGCAGGTCATACGGAGTCAGCGTCACAAAACCTGTAATGACAATGCGGTCAACCACAACGCCGATTGTAGGCAGGGGGTCGGAGTAGTCATCAAAATCTACAGGCATTGTTGCACCAGCTGCGATGAGTTGTGCTTCTGTGAACAGCACGGCGATAAACACGTAGCGGGCGGGGGCGTGTGGGTTGTATGGGTAGTTCGCTCCTTCCGCGTACTCTTGCCACTCGAAATGCAGGCCGCGTATCAGGGTGATGTTTTTGGTGTCAATGGGTGCGTCACCGCTTACAGCCGTCGGTGCGTACACATGTGCCGTCATGGTGATGGTGTTAGGCAAAATGTTATCTGGATAATCCGCCATTACAGTAGCCAGCGGCGTGCCGAACAGCACAGTGATGTCGCTGAATGTTGTGATGTCACGCGCGACCCACACACGCTCGTCTACGGTGAACACAACGTCGGGGATGCTTGCTATCAGCGTATCAAGTGCAGACCAGTCCACCTTGTGGGCGTTTTCGGCCTCAAAGGCGGCTTTGGTAGCGGCTGTGATGGATGGGGTGAATGTATACGTCGCGCCTGGGTTTGTTCCTACAAATGGTGCAGAATCAGGCGTTATGGTCCATGTCAATGGGATGTTGTGCTCTAGGGTGATGCCGTGGTTTGATGGGTCTATAAGTCTATTGCGGTTTATGCCGCCGTAGACACGGAAGGTGGCTGGCAGATGCAGCGGCAGGGGCAGGTCGTCGTCGTCTGTGGCGTATGGGATGTTTTGGGGTGTTGAATCCCAGCCGTATGTGGCGCAGTTGTAGTCCACGCTGTGCAGGGTCAATACAGGCGGCTGGATTGTGATTGTGATTTGCGGGGTGTAGTCAACAGCGCCTACGTACAGGGCAGGGCCTGTGATTGTGCCTGTGAATACGTGGTCGCCGTGGGTGTATTTGTCAAAGGTTGCTGGGGCGGCCCATGTGACGTACAATACTGCGGGGTGCTCTACAAGCCCGAGCGCTGTGGCTTCAGCTTGTGTCATGAACATGCTCATCGGCATGATAAGCCCTGTTGCAGGGATGCGCCACATGGTGACGTTGATTGTGGGTGGCAGGTAGTATAGGTTGTGTGTGGTAGTGCCGTCTGTGACTACTTCAAAGGCCGCGTTGATTTCTGGTATTGTTGTGCCAAAGGGTACGGAGCGTTGGTCTACGTAGTGCGAGTCAGCCAGCGGAATGTGCGATACGATTACTGTGAATGTCGGCAGCTCTTGCCCTGAATCAAGGTCAAGGACGTAAGGAGCAGGAAAAACAGGCACAAAGATGTTTGCACCTGGGACGTTTGAATTAAATGTACCGCCGCCTTGTAGCTCCCATGTGATGTCAGTGCTGGTGAATGTGACAAGCACAGGCGTTGGCGTTGGTGAGGGCGTACTGCCGTTGTCGTATTGCAGTACATAAGCCGTTACGCTTGGAAATGTGATGTCTGCTATGTCCACGCCAAAGTTCACGTTGGTTTGCGTAGGGTTGATTGGCTCTATGGCGGTGATGGTGGGTGGTAACATATGGATGTCAACCACGGCTGTTAGGGTCAGGTCTGTGATGTCATGTGCGTTGGGGTTGACAATGGCGGTGGCTGTGGCGGTGATTGTGGTGGTAGTGGTAGTGGTAGTGGTGGCTGTTGTTGTGTCTGTGGTGGTCGCGGTGGCTGTAGCACCTTGGTTGTCTTGGTAGCCTTGGTGGCTCTGATGGCCTTGATAGCCTTCGGTCGTAATTGCGACTGTCCAGCTCAAGGACTGTTCATGGTCTATTTCAGTGGATTCTACAGGGTTGTCGCCAGCGGCATAAGCGGCCGCGCTTGCGAAGTAGTCACGATACAACACAGCAGTTTCAGGTAGCTGTGCTATGATGGAAGCATCAGGTGTGCCATGCAAAACATCCAGATATGTCGGGATGCCGCAGAGTCTGTAGACAATATACAACTCGCCGCCGCCTGCGTTTGTGTCGATTGCTACGTTGAGGCGTAGGTCGTATAACTCATCAAACAGAGCGTAAGGAATGACATAGCCGTTTGCCAGAGTGACATAGCCGTTTGCCGAAATCACCGCAAGGTCAAGCTTGAATATATGCGTGCTGTCCTCAGGGTCTAGCGATGCTTCAGGTATCCAGCACAAGTTTACGTCGTGGGTTGTGCTATTGTCTGTGTCTATGAATGTGAGGGTGATTATATTGGAAGGAACTTGATTGACAATCTCTTCCAAGCCAGTCAGCGGCGTGTCGTACGGGGCTGTGAAGATGCCGCTAAAGGCGTGTAGCTCAGGGTAGATTGAATCGAAGGTGAGGTTTGCACCGAAAGCACCCATGCCGCCTGTGCCGCCGTGGTTTCCTGTACCGCCAACGTCGCCCATGCCGCCGTGGTTGTTGCCAGCGTCGCCGATGTTGTTATTGTCGGTATCGTCGAGGTTGTTGTCAGTGCCGCTGTCGGTGTCGGTGCAGTCGCATGTGACGTTGCCGAGGTCGCAGTCGGTGCTGTCATTTTCTTCACCAGCGTTAGCGTCCGTACTGGTGCCGTCACCAGTGTCAGTGTCAGTGCCAGCGTATCCGCCGTCAGCACCTTCTGTACCTCCCGCGCCTTCTGCACCCGTGCCAGTACCTTCTACGCTATCTGTACCATCTGTACCCGCGCCAGTACCTTCCGCACCATCCACAACATTTGATAAATCATTGTCAATATCAGAGCCAGCATCAGCATCTGCTGTCATATCATATTCAAAACTGGAATCAAAGCCAGAAGCAGAAGCATAGTCAGAGTCGGAAATAGAAAGGGAGTCAGAAACAGTATCAAAACCAGACCCAAAGGCCATAGCAGGGCCTTGAGCAAAGGTAAGCACCGCCAGCATAATGGCGATTGCTCTAATAATGAGTTTGGATTGTCGTACTTTGGGCTTGCGGTGGTTCAATATAATGCACTCCTTGCGGTCTTGGCTTCGTAGGTGTAGCTTTGTTATGCAATAGTAGGGCAGGGGCTCAACGTCCGCAACCTAAAATGTAAATTTGTGGTACACAACCCTTCAAACATCTATGCAGTCATGTATATCGTGCATTGTACATGGTGTCAACTGGATTGCTTCGGGCTTATATAGTCGTTTAACTTTCTAATCTCCTCGCTCGCATCTTGGAACAGACCAGAAGCGTGTCTGTTCCAAGATGCGGCTACGTCGTTATAAAGTAAAACGACTGCACTACTCGTGTTTATAACA
>Ga0209755_10002156_pt1 | contig 27677 bp, 24 predicted proteins | sample TergutCo191P1_FD_187301 | JGI IMG/M metagenome (GOLD analysis project Ga0209755, IMG submission 187301) | Cornitermes sp. P1 segment gut microbial communities from Petit-Saut dam, French Guiana - Co191P1 (SPAdes) (version 2) | ecosystem: Host-associated > Arthropoda: Insects > Digestive system...
AGGGTTTTGCTGTTGTGGCTGAAGAGATAAAGGAACTTGCGGTTCAGAGCGCAAAAAGCGCAGACGATATTTCCAATCGCATAGAGGGCATTCAGAAAGGCACAAGCAATGCCGTGAATGTTATAAACAATGTTTCCGATATAATCAACAAAATAAATGTCTCTATTGATTCAATAGCGGATAATGTTCAGCAGCAGACTTTGGTGAACAACGAAATAGCGCACAATGCCGAGCATGCCAGCACTGGCGCAAAACGCATGGTTGAGGCTGTTGACCAGATAGCGCAATCGGCAAGTGTTTCTGCTAAGAATGCGGGTAACGTGGCCCAGGGTTCAAAGAATGTTTCCGAGAGCGTTGGCATTTTGTACGAAGACGCAAAGGAATCTAATTTGACTTCCGGCAAGTTAGAGGTTGCAGCGGAGGATTTAAAGAGCATGGCAGAGCATTTGGATTCAATAGTGAGCAAATTCAGGACTTAGAGTATGGTAAATTTAATTCTTTGCGGCGGTGCGGGTACAAGGCTTTGGCCTTTGAGCCGCACTTTGATGCCCAAGCAGTTCGTTAAGCTTTTCGGCGAATATTCGCTGTTCCAGAACATAGTGCGTGTGAACGGCAGTTTTTGCCCGGAACAGTGCATTGTGAGCAATGCAGAGCAGTATTTTTTGGCCAAAGAGCAATTGCAGCAGATAAATGCGCATAAAACTTCTTTTATGCTGGAACCTGTCGGCAGAAACACGGCTCCGGCCATTGCTCTTGCGTGTTTGGGTCTTCCCGAAGATGAAACGGTTTTGGTGTCTCCAAGCGATCATTTGATTAGAGACGCTAAAAGTTATTCCAAAGCGATTACAAGAGCGGCAGAGCTTGCAGAAGCGGGAAATCTGGTGACATTCGGCTTGAAACCAACCGGACCCGATACAGGTTATGGATACATAGAGGCAGAAGGGGAGAAAGTTAAGAGATTTGTTGAAAAACCTGATTTGGAAACAGCGAAAAGATATGTGGAAAACGGCAATTTTTACTGGAACAGCGGCATATTCTGCTTTAAGGCCGGGGTATTTTTGGCTGAATTGCACGAATATGCTCCGATGATGCTGGCTGCTTGCAAAACAGCGCACGAAAAAGCTGCAATGGAAAATTCCCTTGTTCGCATTCATCACGATGATATGGCGGAAATTCCGGCAGATTCAATAGACTATGCCGTTATGGAAAAATCGAAAAAAGTGAGCGTTGTTCCGTGTTCAATAGGCTGGTCTGATTTGGGCAGTTTTGAAAGCCTTTACGGCGAATTGCCCCACGATGCAAATGGGAATACTCATAGCGAAAATCACACTGCAATAGATTCAAAAAGCAATTTGATTATGAGTTCAAACAGGCAAATAACCACTATAGACTTGAATAATATGATGGTTGTTGATACCGCAGATGCTCTTTTGGTTGCGCCGCTTGCGAGCAGCCAAAAAGTTAAAAAACTTGTGGAAACATTAAAGGAAAAACACCCTGATTTGCTGCATTCTCCGCAAACCGTTATTCGCCCCTGGGGAACTTATACTGTGCTGGATGAGGGCCCTCATTTCAAAATTAAGTGCATTTCCGTAAATCCCGGAGAGCGGCTTTCTCTGCAAAAGCATTTGCATCGCTCTGAGCATTGGGTTGTTGTAAGCGGAATGGCAACTGCCACAGTCGGCGAAGAAACAATCTTTGTTCGCCCGAATGAATCCACATATATTTCTGCCGGAACGATTCACCGTTTGCAAAACGAGGGCAAATTGCCTCTTGTGATTGTGGAAGTGCAGGTCGGCCAATATACAGGCGAAGACGATATTATAAGATTGGACGATGATTATAAGCGGAATGCTCAAAAATGCGTTTAGCGGCACTGATTGCAATTCTAGCTGTTTTCACGGCTTCTGCAACGGATTATTTTAAAAAAGCGAATGAGCTTTACGACGTTGGCAAGTATTCCGAGGCTGTTCCTGTTTATAGGGCTGCCATAAAGAATGGGCAGCTTGAGCCTTATGCATGGTTCAATTTGGGGAATACCCTTGTGCATTTAAAGCAAAACCACGTTGCGATAGTTGCTTACAAAAGGGCTGCGGAGCTTGCGCCGACTTTTGCAAAGCCATGGGTGCTGCTGGGGGATTTATCTTATTCTTATGGGGATTACGGGCAGGCTGTGGCATATTATGGCAGGGCAGTTGAGCTTGGCGAAAAGAGCGAGCATTTGCATTATGCTTTGGCTTCTGCGTATTTGAACTTGAAGGCTTATGTTTTGGCGGAGCGGTATTTTGAGCAGACCTTGAACGAGAATCCAGACAGGCAGGAGGCGTGGCTTGGCCTTGCGGAATGTGCTCGGCAAATAGGGGATTTTCCGCTGGCTGCTGAAATTTTGCAAAAAGCTCTGCAAAAAAGCGTGAATGTTTCGCCGGAGCTGTATTACACGTTATCTTATTATTATTTGCAGCAAGATTCTCTTAAAGCAGCTATTCGCTCTATGGAAAACGGTTTGTATTTGGATAGCAAAAATTTTAACGCACGCAGATATTTAGCCAGGCTTTATGAAAGCGGCAATTCTCCTTGGATGTCTATTTGGACTTTGGAGCAGGGCATAGCAGTGGGCAAAGGCGTTGCGGAATTGCAGATGGATTTGGCAGAAATTTATTTTAAGCAAAAAAGATTTGGCGAAGCGCTGGAGCATTATCAGAAAGCGATGAAAGCGGGCAGTGCTGCTGCTAGAATAGGCATAGAAAATGTGGGCCACGCTTTTTACAATCAAGGCGATAGCTTGCAGGCAGAAGCTGCGTATAAAATGCTTCGCTAAAGCTTGGGCGTTCTTGATTTATCCAGCGCCATAGAAACATAAGAACATAAATTACCGGTGTCTGAGAAGCGATTTGCGTGCAACCTTATTATATAAACCGTGCGTGGCCTTTTTGAGCCCTGAAAGAGAACTTCAAAATTATCTCTTGATGCCCATACAAAGCCCTCCCAGTTTTCATCATAGCATGATACTGTTTCTATAGGCACGCCTTCGCCTAAAGTGCCGGCTTCTTTTCTAACAAAATGCCTGAACAAATTTTGAATATAATCGGGGGAATCGGAACTCGCTGAATCTGAGATTATTGAACGAACAGCGTAAAAATTCTTGTTTGCGTCAAAGAATATGGTATTTTCATATATTATGGAATTTATTTTGTATCTCTCTGAAAAATCTCTATCGTTTAGTTTGTAGAATCTTGTAACTGAATATTTTGAAAAAAACTCTTTGAATGTTGCGCCGTAATGCACCAGATAGCGGCCAAGATCATCATAGTCGGAATTTTCTCGCTGACGCAGGTAGGCAAAAGTTTTAACGAGGGAATCTGCTAACTTTTTGTTGTTCTGCGGCGGAGGCACAAATCTTGCCTGTTCTTGTGAAGCTTCGTCTATGAGTTTTCTTATGTTTGGGTATTCAAAATCTTGGGCATAAATTTCGGAAAATTGCTGGCGAGCTTCTTTCATAAGCCTGGCTTTGAGATAAATTCTTCCCATAGCTTCTCTAAGCGGCAAATTTTCTGGATATTCCTCAATTAATGGCAAAATAATTTTAGCGACTTCCTTTGCCTGTTCTCTTAATGCGGATACCCCCCCTGCGAAAATGGCTGCGCCTTCTTTAGGTGGAGTTTTTTCTCCCAGAGTTGCCATGGCGTTTAGCGCGCTTGCATCGCCTGGTTTTAGTGCTAAAATCCTTTTATAATCGTTTTGAGCTTTGTCAAAATCTCTGGAGTATTCGTTTAAATAACCGCTTAAAAGAAGAAATCCCGTATGCGATGGGAATCTCGGCAAGGCATAATTCACAAGTTCTGCGCATTCTTCCAAATTGCCCATTTTATGCAGGGCAAAAGCGAGCACCATATAAGCTCTGGCATCTGCGCCTGCAGATATTGAGATTGCGGCTTTGGCTTCTTCTGCGGCTTTTGCGGATTGGCCCGCTTTAAAGAGCAGGTCTGCGTGCCTTAGCCTTATTTCGGAAAAAGCAGGGGATTTTGCCGCCAGCTCTGCTGCCATATCCAGTGCGTTGCCCAGATTTCCGTCGTGTTCCTGGGTAAAAGTCAAAAGCAGTTTAACCCAAAGCGAGCCTGGCATTTGCTGCGCAAGGTTTTCTATAAGATTTTTGGTTTTGGCAAGCTTTTCCTGAGAAATGGAGTCTTCTGCTATAATGGAGCAGGCTTTTCCAAAAAGCGCAGCCGGTAAATTCGGGTATTTTAGCAGGATAGTTTCGTAATTATCACGGGCAGTTTGCAGTGCGCCGGCTATTAACAGGTCATTTGCTCTATTCAAATCCGCTTCTGCCGCAGCCGGTGTTGATGGGAATTTCGCTTTTTCTCCGATTGGTATTTTTGTTCCTGCCGGCAAGCCGAAAGGTACTGCAACAACAGTTATTTGTCTGGGATAAGAGAGCAATGCTATTATAACCACAACTAAAAAAACTGAGGCTATTATTATATATTTTCTCACTGAAAGAGGCCCTTCAAATTTTCGTGCAGTTCCTTGTTTCTCTGCATTCGCCGGAGAGCTTTATTTTTTATTTGCCGGACTTTTTCACGAGAGAGCCGCATATCATCGCCTATGTCGCGCAGGGTATTGTCTTCTGCGGAGTCTATGCCGTAGAACATGCGGATAATTTCGCTTTCTCTTTTCGGCAATTTTTCCAGCACATCGCTCACTATGTTGTGCAACTCGGTTTCTCTGATAAAATCGTCTTGATTCTCCGTTGTTCCTTCCAGAACATCCAAAAGCGTTCCCACGCTATCGGAGCTTGGGTCTTCGTTGGCCGGAGTGTCAAGGGAGATTTCCATCATTTTTTCCATTATGTCTATGATGTCTTTTTCGTTGTCTTTGAATTCCGCCATGCTGAATGTTTTTTCGTAATCTCCGAGATTGTTGGAGAGGGCTTTTTTGAAGCGGCTTACAAGGGTTAATTTGTTCGGAGGAATTCTCATTGTTCCTATTCGTTCAAAAATCGCTTTTTGTATGGCTTGCCTTATCCACCAAACCGCATAACTTATAAAGCGAACATCCTTTGCGCAGTCAAAGCGCAACGCAGCCTTGAAAAGCCCCAGATTGCCTTCGTTGATTAAATCCAGCAGGCTAAGGCCACGTCCTTGATATTTGCGGGCAACGCTCACAACAAAACGCAGGTTTCCGCATATAAGTTTTTGAAGCGCAGCATTGTGTATGTTCTTTTTATTTTCGTCTCTTAAAATCTGTATAAGCGCCTGTTCCTCTTGCGTGGAAAGAGTTTGATAATGGTTCAAATCTTTGAAGTATAGTGCTTCAACAGGCGATGACATTAGCGAACCCCACTAAATTTGGCAAGCACGGAGTTTGCGCAGTGTTCCAGAATCACAAATACTTCAAAGAGCCTTGCTTCACGCCATTTCACAGCATATTCAGCCTGCCATTGCTCGGCTATATATTTGGGGTTTTGGCTTCTGTGTGCCGCTTCGCCTTTGTACCAGATCTCCTTATTGATCTCTCGGATCATGTCTGCGAGCTCGGCAGCCGGCTGTATTGTGCCTCTTGCGAGAATTTCGCCTTTAACGGCGGTTAATATGTCTTCGTCTTCGGCTGCGCCGTTTTCCGTAGCTATGTCTATAATTTCTTCTAAATGCCTTTCGACGAAGTCCAGCAGGTAAGTCTCTGTTTGTTTTAGAGCTCCCTCACTGTACTTTTTTTCCGCTTCTTCCAGCGGATAGTATATATGGACGGGATAAAAGTCTAACATCAGAAGTAAATATAGTAAATTACAGCTATGCCGATTTTAGGTGCGATTCTTGGAGCTACGGGTTCCGGTAAAACGGAGTTTGCTGTTTTGCTAGCTCAAAAGCTGGGCGCAGAGATTATTTGCATGGATTCAAGGCAGCTTTATAAAGGGTTCAGGATTGGAACTGCGCAGCCAACAGCAGAGGAGTTAAGAGCCGTGCCTCATCACCTAGTAGATTTTTTGCCACCGGGCGAGCAATACAATGCAGCACAGTTCGCAAAAGATGTAAAGGCGTTGCTGGCACAAAAACCGAGCGCAAAATTTATTCTGGTTGGAGGAACCGGGCTTTACATGCAAGCCCTTTGCCAAGGACTGAGTATTTTGCCCAAGTCTGATCCCGAAGTTCGGGAAACATTGAAAAGGCGATATGAGAATAAAAAGAGCAAGCTTTATTCTGATGCGTTAAAGACAGACCCGAGCATAGAGGGTAAAATTATGCCGGGTGATACGCAGAGGTTGTTGCGTGTTTTGGAGCTTGGTGGAATGGCAGGCGACAGGGTTGGAGGAATAGGCTCTATTCCATCTATTTGGATTGATTTTCCAAGGGATGAACTTTACAAAAGGATAAATGAGCGTGTTGTTAAAATGTTAAAGAACGGTTGGATAGAAGAGGTTACGGAGCTTTCAAAAAATGTGCCTGCAGATGCTCCTGCGTGGCAAAGTTTGGGTTATTCAGAATTGAAGGATGCGCTGAGAAAAAATGAAGATCCGTTTTCAATTACAGAGACGGTTGCTTTAAAGACTCGTCATTATGCAAAGCGGCAGATCACTTGGTTTAAGAATAAGGAGAAACCTGTTATAGTTTCCAATAAACAACTCTTTCTTGATATGCCGGAGGCAGAGGAACGTGGGTTGCCATCATCCACCATTGACCTGTTTCGGTAGTGGCGTTCCAAAATGCCTGGAAAATGGGCTCGCGCAAATCTTGGGAAATATATGCAAAGGGCTCATCCAAAAATAAGAACGGCATGCCGCTAACAACAGCCCAGGCAAGACCTATTCTTTGCAGCTCGCCGTTTGAGTGCCCGTTCTTTTTCAAAAGAGTGTCCAAGCCCAGAGTGTTAAATAGCCTCTGTATGGTTGGGCTTATTTCCCTTTCATTGATAGCTTGCTCAAGCCAGAAAATAGGCGGAAGGAATAATCTTTGCGAAAGAAAAAATGTGCCGGATTTGGCTTTTGCCGGAATATAAATATTGCCTGCTTGCGGAATTTCCAAGCCGGATAAAACACGGAGCATTGTGGTTTTTCCGGATCCGTTATCTCCTTGCAAAATTAACGGGCGATTCAACCTGATAGTATAACCCATGCCCTCAAATATCCAAGGTTCATATTCACCATATTTAAAAGACATGCTGTTAATTCTAATGCTTTCTTCTTCTTCTGTCTCTTCAAAGAAAGGCACGGAAGGTTCCAATTCTTCCAAGCGGCTGAGCCCTGCGTAAGCTATCCTCAGATCTTTTAAGTTTGAGAACAGCAGAGAACAGTCTTTCATGGGTTTATAGCATATAAAGAGCGCTACGCAGAACAGAATTATTATCATTTTATCTGCAATTAAAACTGCGCAAATGGCCAAAACGATGCTCATAACCAGAATGGAAAGCGTTTCTATGCTTTGTGTTATGGTTACGTCTCTGACATTGCTTTTTGTTGTTGCTTTTCTCAAATTGCGAATTTTGCTAAATAGCATGGACAGGTATTTTGAAAGTTCCGCCTGATTGTTCCACCATTTGCGGATAGCGGTCCACCGCCATAGATTGGTATCATAATCGCCTGAAAACAGATTGAGATCATCTATATCGCTGCCGCTGTTTTTGATTGCTCTTTGCAAAATCAATACAATAGGCGCAAAAACCAATATCAGAATAATGGTTAATTTCCATGAGAGCAAAAATAGGATCGGTATAAAAAACAGCAATTGCGAAACGGCCTGTATGGAGTGCGTAACTATTTTAGTGCCTTTTGGCATTGTGGAAGTTGCCATGTTTGCGTTGTGCAGAATGCCGTCTATCTCAGGTCTGTGAAACTGCCCCGGATGCAAATTTTTAACCATGCGTATCCACCATGCCCGCAAATGGCTTTCAAGCCTGTAGGCAAGTCTTTCTTCCGTGCGTATTCTGAGTGTAATAAACAGATAGCGCACTGATATTATTATAATCATAAAAATCACCCAATGGTGAATTTGGATGGTTTTCAAGAATTTAGCCTGAACAAAAACGATAGAATTCCAAGAGTCGGTTATTATTGATAAAAGCAACCTTATGCCTCCCAGCAATAGCAAATCCGTTAAACTGGCCAGAATAGCAAGCGGTACAACCAGTATCCAGCTATATAGCCAAACGCTTCTAAGTAGTTGTTTCAGGGGCATGGGGTTAATTTAGAAATATTACGCTCTGTCCGTTCACTTTGCATTTCCCCTGTATTTCCATTTCTGTAAGCATTGCCAAAACTTCATTTATGGGTTTTTGGCTTTGCTCGCAGATGTCGGTTATTTCGATGATTGTGCCTTTTGCAGCCCAGTTGGGTAGTTGAGAGTTGAGACTTAAGAGTGGAGAGTTAAAAGTTGGGAATAGGGAGTTCAGGCCCAGTATTGTTGGGAGCTCGTCTGTGTTCCAGATAATTTGCGCAAGGTTTTGATAGATCAGGTGGTTGCAGCCTGCTGATGTAGGGGTCATGGGTGAGCCGGGAACGGCGAATAGAGGTTTGGCTTCTTTTGAGCAAAAGTTTGCCGTGTGCATTGCGCCGCCTTTTGTTCTGCTTTCTACCACCAGCGTAGCGTTTGACATTCCGGATATTATAGTGTTTCTTTTTACAAAATAACCCTGATAGGCCTGCGAATCCGGTGCAAAAGGCGAAATTATATTGCCGCCGTGTTCTAAAATTTTTTCTGCGAGCATTTTTTGAACTCCCAGCAACGGCCTGTCAAGCCCTTGAGCTATAACCGCTGTGGTTGGCAAATCGTTTTCCAATGCGGCTTCGTGGCAAAGCGAGTCTATGCCCTGCGCAAGGCCGCTTACTATGCGAACTTTATGGTTCTTTAAGCTTTTTACAAGAGATTTCACTGTGCTTGCGGCAAGGCCACTCGGGCTTCTTGTACCCACCATAGCAAGGCAGAATTCATCGCTAAAATTTGCAGCGCCGCTTACCCATAACTGCGGAACTGCATATTTGGATTTTGAAAGCAACGGTGGATATTCCGGTGAGTTAGGGATTAGGCAATTCAATTTCAACTCTGGGTTTCAGTTCGTTTAATTTTGAGCAATAAACTTTTGTTCTTGTTATTTTCTGTGAAAATGCCAATACCTTTTTTGCTATTTCTGCGGTTAATGTTTCCAAAAGGCTGAATTTGCAACTTGACACAAATGCTTTCAGTTCTTCTGTTAAAACTGCGTAATCCACTGCGCTTTCTATGGAGTCGGTTGAAATTTCATATTCATAAGAAAAACCAAACTCCACCTTTTGTGGGGTATAAAGTTCATCGGGATAAATCCCGATGATAGTTTCGCATAAAATTTTATTTACAGAAATCCAAGCCCTTACCATAAGAATAGCGTTATGCTAACCGCAGCGGAAAGCCCTGCTGCACTAAAGAAAATTATGCGGCTTGTGTTATAGGACTTTTGGGTGGCTTCGTTTGTGCGCCTGTGCTTGTTAAGCTGATAGAGGACATCCAAGCTGTGGTATCCGGTATCATCTGTGTACCCTGCGCCTTCTGTTTCTGCAATTCTTATTGCATTTTGCACGCAAGTCTCATCGCCTTTGCAAGCATTTCTAATATCGTCTTTTGCCTTTTTTATTCCTTGATCTATGTTTGCTATTGCATCGCTCGCTTCAATATATTTTTGATTTTGCAAGAAGCCTACAACTCCGGTTCCAACTGCAGCAGCAGCAAATACTACTCCTGTCCAGAACAGATATTCATCTGTGTTTCCGAAGATATCGGTTGCGCTGCCCGCTGCGCCATAGCGAGAATAATCGCGCTTGGTTTGCGTTTTCACAGATTCTTCAAATTCTTCTTCATCTTCTTCTTCATCGTAATAGGCATCATCATGATCTTCTTCCTCTTTTGGCGCAGGTGCCTTTGCCGGAGCTTTGGCTACAGGCGCTGCGGAAGATACTCCTTTGCGGAGCGCATCAAGGGTTGCTCTTTCATCTCTTTTATCCCATTCGGTTTTGCCTGAGAATTTTGTGATGCGTGAATTCAAGTCCTTTTCCGTTGAGCCGGATTTTGATGTAGCTTCGCTTAGAGTGCGGTTGCCTCTGCTGATAACTTGAAGCGGAGACTCTTCAAAGAAAAATACCATGTCGTAAATGGAGGCATACTTTCCGTTTTCATTTGGAATATCCCAGATTTTCAATACGCCATGAACTTCCTCCTCTTGTGCTTCAACTTCGTTTCTGGATATGGAACCGAACCCGAGCCTTGCATTTGTGACTTTAAACTTAACCCTTGAGTTGTTGATATTCACATCCACGGCAACATCTTTTGGGCTCCATTTGGTGAAGTCCAAAGCGGTATTGGGAATGTATTCGTATCTCAAATTGAAGTCCAAGTCTGCACCTGCGGCATCAGCATCTGCTGCGAGATCTTTAAGCTCATTGAAATAAATTAGCGCATCTTTGTTTAGGGCTTCTCTTTCTCTGCCCTGCGCATTTTTCCACTGGTTTTCTCTCGCAGTGAAATCTCCCGAGCTTTCACCCGAGGCTTTCGGCGAATTTGCAGGCATTCTTGATATTATGCCGTCTATGTTTTTTTTGCTGTCGTTGTTGTAGTTTTTCAGGGCTGTTTGAATATCGTCTTTGACTTTTCTTATTGTGTTTGCATCTCTGGAACCTACTGCGGTTTGCAATCTTGTTCTGAAAGTTGCAGCCGGGTTATCCAGCTTTTTGCGCTCGGTTAAAAGAATGCCTTCTTGCGTGACTTGTTTTTCTGATGGAGTAATAGGTTTGATAACCGTGTAATAGCCATCCATTGAAACCACAAGAGTTACGGTTTTGCTTGAAGTGGCTGTGAATGTCACTGGGGTTACTCCTCTATTTGTGCCGCTAACGGTCACTGTTGCGCCGGGAGGCTGTGATGTCACCGAAATTTTAAACTCCCTTGAGGCCACGGGCTTTAGCTCTTCCATTTTCCCGTTCAGATTTATGTAAACTGGGTCTTCGCCTTCAACAAAAAGGTCTTTTCCGTCGTAATACACGTTTTCAAGGTCATCGTCTCCAGATGCGCTTCTTGAGTAAAAGAGCTTCATTTTGAGAAGCGTTTGGTATGGCATGCCCTCCAAGACTATTTTGCCTAAGGTTTTGCCTGCTTCGGTTTGCCTTCCCTGAAAAATCTGGTAAGTGGCCTCTTCATCTCCAAAGGGGTCTTCAAATTTTTGCCTTACATAAAAACGATTGCCGCCATGAGTGACTTGGTCCGGTTTTACGGGTTTTAAGCCACTGCCGGATTCTGCGGCTATAAAGTCATCAGGATCGCCGGGTTCAGGAGAGTTGTCAAAAGAATCAACTGTCCATTTGCCTGCCCAAGCAAAAGTGACAAGCAATAGAAGAAGCGCTACCAAAAATTTAATTTTCATATTTGCTCCACGCTGTAAGGCGTACATAAAAAAGTAAAAATAGTAAAAAAATACATCTTATTGTTCTAAAATACTACCTATAATCCAAAATTTCCAGCTTAAGTGCCTTTTTTGGCGTTTTTACTTCAACTTTCTCTCCTCTGGTTTTGCCGATCAAGGCTTTCCCTATTGGGCTAACCGAACTGATTTTGCCATTTACCGGGTCTGAGCCTTCCGGTGAAACCAAAGTATATTCAATCTCTTTGCCATTAGACAAATCTTTTACTTTTACTGTTGCTCCGAACAAAATACGTGATGCTGCAGCCGTATCATGCTCAATAATAACAGATCTTGCTACCCGATCCTCCAAAAATTGAATTCTAGACTCAATTTTGCCTTGCTGGTCCTTAGCGCTATGGTATTCAAAATTTTCACTCAAATCACCTTGCGCTCTTGCTTCGGCAATTTCTTGCTGAATACGTGGTCGTTCAACCTTTTTCAGGTTATCAAGCTCTTGCACCAACAGCTCGTAAGTCTCTTTAGTAACAGGGATAGTGTCCATTAAAAAGAATATAGAAAATTAATTCTTTAGCCACTTTATAGGATCTTGGGTTTGGGTTCCTTTATATATTTGGAAAAATAGTTTGTAGCCGTTTGTGGATTCTGCATTGCCCACAGTGCCTATTTCCTGGCAGTTTTTTACTACGTCGCCTTCTTTTACTTTTATAGTGGCCAAATGGCCGTAAACGCTGTAATATGTGCCTTTGTGATCCAGAATCACAGAAGGACCGTGCCCGGGAAGGTCTGTGGTCATAACAACCGTGCCTGCAGCGGCGGCTTTAACTCCTTCGCCTTTTTGCCCTCTGATTTCCGTGCCCAGATGCATTATTTTTATATTCAGGACTTTGTTTATGTGATAACCGTAGTCGCTTATTATCTCCCCGTTCAGGGGGGTGCATTTTGGGCCAATGGCAACAGGAGTATGAACCGGTTGCTTTTTTTTATCTGCCGCTGCTTTCTTTTTTGCGGCTTCTATTTCGGCTTGCCGTTTTTTTTCTAGGGCTGCTATGAGTGCGGCTAGTGTTTGTTGGTTCTTTTTGTATTCGTCAATGGCTTGTTCCTGAGTTGTTTTGTCTCTTTGCACTTTTGTTAAAACATCGTTTTGGAATGCGAGCTGGTTTTGAAGTCTTTGCTCTTCTTTTTCTTTGTCTTGGTGTAGTTCAACCATCTCTTTTTGCTTTATTCCCAGCAATCGTTTTTTTTCCTTTTGTGCATTTATGGAGGCTAGGTAGTTTTCGACTATTGTTTTGTCGTTGTCCAGGAGTCTTTGCACCCAATAGACTTTGCGCTCGGGATTTTCATTTTCTTTTAAAAGGTTGAACAGCAGTTCCCATTCCTCTCTTTTGCCGTGTATGTACAGGTTTCTTAGCCTTGAGGCGATGGCTTCTTTTTGCCGGTCTATGTTTTTTTGCAAAGTCTCTATTTCTTTTTCAATGCTGGCTATTATGTTCCTGAGCGATACTTCTCTTTTTTGCAGATCGTTTATGTGTTCTCTTGTCCGTGTTAAGCCGTTGTCAATCTGTGCGATGTTTTTGAGTACGCCGGTTTCTTTTGTCTCCAGTTCTTTTACTTTTTTTTCTGCTGCCTGCATGTCTTTTTCAATTTTTTTCAGAGCATCGGTTTGGCTTTTTAGCTGCTTGTCAACGGAGGTGTTAGTTTGAGTAAATGTCTTGACCGGAATTCCCAGAATTAGCAGGATTAACAGAATTTTCATTTATATTCCTCTTACCAGGAATTTTCTTACTGTGAAGAAATAAACTGCGGCTTCGGAGATGGATACGAAGAGCATTACAAAGAGGCTGGCGTGGTAATTTTTTTGCATGAATTCTGCTATTAGAGGGAATTCCGTTATTATGGGATTTTTTATTATTTCGAATAGCACTGCGGCTAGACCTGCACCCGCAAGCCCTTGCATTAAACCTTCCAGCGCAAAGGGGAATTGTATGAAAAACGGAGAGCCTCCGGAATACTTCATGTTATGCACCAGCTCTTTTCTTGAGATCAGCGTTAGCCTTATAGCATTCCACATTATAAGCCATAATATTATAAGCATAAAGGCAGAGACCGCTATTGGTATTGCAAAGAAATGCCATTTGAAATCTTCCCAGCGCTTGATCCATTCTATTGGGGATTTTACAACGGATATTTCCGGCATTTTGAGCAGTCGCTCTGATGTTTTTTGAATTGTTTCAAGGTCGTGCATATTGGCTCTTATCTGAATGCGCAGAGAGGCCGGCAAAGGATTTCCTTCAACCAAGTGCAGCATGTCTTCCGGGAATATCTGCTTGAATTCGCTGAGAGCTTCTTCGTCTGAAAAGTAGATCAGCGAGCTTACGCTTTCGTAAGATGCCACTATTGCAGATATGGAGTCTGCCTGCTGTTCTGTTGGAGTGTTTAAGAAAAAAGCTTCTAATCTGTATAGCGATGCGGAACGCATGGAGAGCGAAACTGCGAAGCTCAGCGCATTCATGCTTGTTATAAGCAAAAATGAGCATAAAAAAGTTGTGGCAAGCGATGGTATTATAACAAGGCGATGCCTGAAAAGCCCTCTGAAAGCCTCTGCTATTAGATATGGTAATCGCTGGAGCATTTACAGGAATTTAGTAAATGAGCTTCCGAGCAAAATATCTATGGGCAGTTTTTTGAATTCGTATTCGTATGGCGGCTGTTTCCATGCGAAGTCGCTTTGGTGGCGTATACGCAGGTATTTCAGAATTTGGATTGTGGTTTCGAATGGCAAAAATTCTTCCCGGCTTAATACGTGTATTTGCGCTCCGTGGCAGATTTGCCCTGCGTATTTGTGGAAAGTGGGCTGGAAGTGATTTTCCCTGAAATAGACTCCGGGCAGTTTTAAGGCGTTGAGGTGCGCGCACATTTCCGTTGCTTTAATCCAGGGCGCTCCGAAAAGCTCAAAGGGTTTTGTTGTACCACGTGCTTCGCTGACATTGGTGGCTTCCAGCAGGCATTGCCCGGGATATACTATTGCTGTGTCCAGTGTTGGCATGTTAGGGGAGGGCATCACCCAGGGAAGGCCGGTTTGGTCAAACCACATGTTTTTTTTATAGCCGTGCATTTTCAATACATGTACTTCTGCGTTTTCTTTGAACATCATAGCGAGTTCGCCTATTGTCTTTCCGTGCCGTACCTGTATGGGATGGAGGCCCACAAAGCTTTTGTATTCGGGGTCTAATACGGGGCCTTCCGTTATGTGGCAGCTTATGGGGTTTGGGCGGTCTATTACAATTACGGGAATGCCGCATTTTTCCGCAGCCTTTATGCAGAGGTAGAGGGTCCAGATAAATGTGTAGTATCTTGCGCCCACGTCTTGCAGGTCAACGAGGAGCATATCCAGGTCTTTTAGCATTTCGGGTGAAGGCTCCCTGTGCTCGCCGTACAAGCTGTAGACCGGAATGCCTAGGCTAGGGTCTATGTAGCCTTCCCATTCTATCATGTTGTCTTGAGTGTGGCCAAGTATTCCGTGCTGTGGGCCAAAGAGCGCAGAGAGCTTGAATAGCGAGCCGTTGTGCTTTTCCAGCGTTACAAGGGTGTGCTGCAAGTTTGCCGTTATGGATGCAGGGTGCAAAACGGCACCGAGCCGTTTGCCTTTCAGGTGTTGCGGAAAGTGTTTTTCCAGATTTTCAAGAGCTGTGATTACCATATAATATAGAGGAATATAGTTATATATTTTTCCTCATATAATAATACAGTTTGCCACGGCTTATGCCTAGTTTTTTTGCGGTTCGGCTTTTGTTGCCTTTGCAGAAGGCCAGGTTTTCTTCTATTTCGCTGTTGTTCGGCGTGTATTGGGGCGGTGGTGGTTCGTTTAATTGGGTACATTCGGTTTTTAGCAGGGATTCCAGCTTGTAGCCGTGTTTTTTGAAAAGGGCATAGCGCTCAAGGATATTTTTAAGCTGCCTTATATTGCCAGGCCAGTAATAATTTTCCAAAATACTGAAATTTTGTTCAGTTAAAGGCTCGCTCTCTTGCCAAATGGAGTTAGCTATGCTTCGCAGGTCACCCCTTTCTCTTAATGGGGGGATTTTTATGGGCAAGGCGGCCAGCCTAAAGTATAAATCTTGGCGAAAAAGGCCTTTTTCTACCAAAAAGGGCAGATCTCTGTGGGTTGCGCAGACTAGCCGGAAATCAACCCGGATTTCCCTTTGGCTGCCAACGGGCGTAACGGTTCGCTCCTGCAGTGTGCGCAGGAGGCTTTTTTGAATTTCGGGCGAAAGTTCTGCAACCTCGTCCAAAAAAAGCGTTCCGCCGCTCGCAGCCCTTACAAAACCCTGGTGCTCCCTGTTCGCTCCTGTAAAAGCCCCACGAACATGGCCGCAAAAGAGCGATTCGGCTATTCCCGCTGAAATAGCGCCGCAGTTAACCGCAACAAAATGCGCATTTTTCCGCTTGCCCAGAGCGTGAAGCTCTCTGGCAGCGACTTCTTTTCCTGTTCCCGACTCTCCTGTTATTAATACAGGCAAATCGGAATCTGCTGCAATTTGCAGCATTTTTTTAAAGTCCATATTTTTGTCCATACTCCTTAGACGGAATTCAGAGCAAAAAGGCGCCAAAAAAAATGAAACCCATGCATTTTGCAAACAAATGTTTACATTTTAGTTAGTTTTCTATATTCCTTAACATGGTTAGCGTAGGTATTGAAAATATGAAAAGGATTTTGACTAAAAACCCAAAATCCTTGATTTTCGCACAGTATGTAGATGCTCTCAGGCTTACAGGAGACAAGAAAAAACTTGACGAAGCCTTACAGGCTGCAAATAAAGGCATAGAAGCAAATCCTAGTTTTTTAACAGGTAAACTCGCCAGAGGCAGAATTCTTCTTGAAAAAGGAGACTTTGCCAATGCAAAAATTGACTTTGAAACAGTAGCTAAACAAGACCCATTTTGCCTTACCGCACATAAATTGCTAATAGAAACTGTAGAAAAACTGGGTACTCCTTACGATACCGAAGTTTATGCGAAAATTTTAAAATCCCTGGATCCTGCCACTATAGCCGCTCAACCAGTTGAAATCAAAGCTACGGCTGCGTTACCGGCAGTATCATCGGATGCCCCACCTCCTGCAAAGCCAGCAAAGCCTGCTGCGCCGCCGCCTGCGCCAGCCGCATCTTCACCTCCGCCAGTACCTCCAACCAAAGCCCAGATTGCATTGGCCGCAGCTCTTGACGACATTGTAGAAGAAGAGGAAAAACTTGAAGTAGAAACCGGAACCAAGCTTCTTAAAATTGTTGATAGCATAATTAAATCCGCAGCTCCAGCAGCAGTGGCGTTGCCGGATGTAGCGCCGATTTTTGACAAAGACCCGCTACCAGTGGCTTCCGCAGAGCCAGCCCCTACCCCTGAACCAGAACCAGCTCCAGCCCCTGAACCAGAACCAGCTCCAGCCCCGGAACCAGAGCCCGCTCCGACTCCGGAACCAGAACCAGCTCCAGCTCCGGAGCCTGAACCTGCGCCAGCTCCAGAACCAGAACCAGCTCCAGCCCCGGAGCCTGAACCTGCCCCGGAACCGGCTCCAGAGTCCAAGACGCCCAACATTGACGATATATTAAATGAACAATTGGCAGATAAACCTGTAGATAATCTTCCGGATTTAACCGGAACTATGGATTCTTTGCTTTCCACTGCCGTAAAGCAGGAAGCTATAGAGGAAGTGCCGCTTGATTCCGCTTTGGATGCACCGCTGGCTGGGCATCCCGGCGAAGTAAACATAGACTCAATATTACAGGAACAGTTAGCCGATAAAATGGAAACCCCCGACTTAACCGGCGATCTTGATGCGCTTTTGGCAACTGCACAGCCGATAACTGCGCAACCGGCAGAGGAAAAGCCCGAACCGATAAAGACCGAAGAACATCCGTCTTCGCAAGAGCCCAACCTTGATGATATACTCAAAGAACAGTTAGCCGACAAAATGGAAACGCCCGATTTAACCGGTGATCTTGATGCGCTTTTGGCTTCTGCACAGCCGATAACTGCGCAACCTGCAGAGGAAAAGCCCGAACCGGTAAAGACCGAAGAACATCCGTCTTCGCAAGAGCCCAACCTTGATGATATACTCAAAGAACAGTTAGCCGACAAAATGGAAACCCCCGACTTAACCGGCGATCTTGATGCGCTTTTGGCTTCTGCGCAACCTGCAGAGGAAAAGCCCGAACCGGTAAAGACCGAAGAACATCCGTCTTCGCAAGGGCCCAACCTTGATGATATACTCAAAGAACAGTTAGCCGACAAAATGGAAACGCCCGATTTAACCGGTGATCTTGATGCGCTTTTGACTTCTGCGCAACCTGCAGAGGAAAAGCCCGAACCGGTAAAGACCGAAGAACATCCGTCTCCGCAAGAGCCCAACCTTGATGATATACTCAAAGAACAGTTAGCCGACAAAATGGAAACGCCCGATTTAACCGGTGATCTTGATGCGCTTTTGACTTCTGCGCAACCGACAGAGGAAAAATCGGCAGCGGTTAATGAAGATGAAATAGAACTTAAGCCCTATGTTCCAAAGGATTCTGCTCCCAACCTCGATGATATACTTAAAGAGCAGTTAGCAGATAAAACGGAGACTCCAGATTTAACCGGTGATATGGCAGAGCTTTTGGCCTCTGCGCAACCGACAGCGGTTAATGAAGATGAAGTGGAACTGAAACCTTACGTTCCTCCGAAGATAGACGATATATTAAAAGAGCAGCTTGCAGACAAACCCGTAGGTAATATTCCGGATTTAACCGGTGATATGGATATGCTGCTCGCTACGGAAACCCTAGCAGAACATTATATGGACCAGAAATTGCCGCAAAAAGCCGTTGCCGTATATAAGGAATTACTATCCCGCGATCCGAACAACGATGAATTAAAGGCAAAACTGGATATAGCCGAGACACAAATAGTTTAAGGAGAAAAAAATGGCTGAAGCTCAAGGACAAGCGAATGTAGTTAATGTACGCATAGAGCAGTTGCTTAAAGCGATGGTGGATAACGGAGCATCGGATTTACACATTCGAGTTGGCATTCCACCTACATTTCGCATTCATGGTGATTTGAAAAAACTCTATGATATAAAAATCACCCATGAATTGATGGAAAACTTTTTGAACACCATAATGAACCAGACTCAAAAGGAGCGTTTTGAAAACACAATGGAATGCGACTTTGCCCTTAGCGCAAGGGAATTGGGGCGTTTTCGAGTCAATGTGTTTCGTCAAAGAGGAACTCCAGCCATTGTGTTCAGGCATATAAATTCTAACATTCCGGCATTTGATAGTTTGAATTTGCCCGAAATTGTTTTGAGATTATCTCTTATGAAACGTGGATTGGTTTTGGTCACAGGCACAACGGGTTCCGGAAAGTCCACTTGTTTAGCTGCCATGATAGACAACATAAATGTAAATGAATCTACGCATATTTTAACTGTTGAAGACCCAGTGGAATTTATGCACAGAGATAAAAAATCCATAATATCTCAGCGTGAAATAGGCTCGGATTCGTTCAATTATGCGGCTGCTCTGAAGGCTGCGCTTCGCCAGGATCCAGATGTTATGCTCATAGGCGAAATTCGAGATTTAGAAACTATGCAAATAGCCCTTACCGCCGCAGACACCGGCCACATGGTCTTTGCTACAATCCATACAACAAATGCAACGGAAACAATTCACCGTGTGCTTTCAATGTATCCTCCGCACCAGCACGAAGAAATTCGCCTTCTCTTGGCTTCTTGTCTTCAAGGCATTATCTCGCTCCGCCTGTTGCCCAGAGTTGATGGCATTGGGCGAATTCCCGCTGCGGAGGTTTTGGTGAACACGGCTGCCATAAAAGAATATATTATGGATAAAAATAAAACCGAGTTTATAGAAACCGCAGTTGCAGAAGGCCATTTGCAATATAAAAGCCAAACTTTTGATCAGGCATTGCTAGGTCTATACAATGAAGGCAAGATTTCCAAAGAAACAGCGCTGGATGCCGCTACAAACCGTGATGATTTTGAACTTAAACTACGCGGCATAACGGGAACATCCGACAGAGGCTGGCAAGTGGGCGGCAATTAAAGTGCCTAAGTTCGCAATAGGTCAAAAATGGACAAGTGAAATGGAGCCGGAGCTCGGCGTTGGGCAGATTATTAAGCAGGATTTCAGAACTATTACTTTGCTGTTTCCTGTTTCCGGCGAACAGAGGATTTATAATTCAAAGGGCGAGCCTCCGTTGATTCGCTATTTTTTGAAACCCGGTGATAAAGCGACCTCGGTTAAAGGAGTTTCTCTTTTTGTTGAAGAGGTTGTGAAACAGGACGACCTATTGTTTTACAAAAGCAAGGACAAGGTAATTTCAGAAGCGTTGCTCGTTTTTAAGCAGCAGAACGAAGACAGTTCAGTCAGGATTTTAGAGAGATTGTTTGCCAAGAATTATTCTTCAAATTTTGATTTTTGCTTGAGAGAACGTGCTGCAAAACTGCGTGGAGTGTGGAAATCTTCTATAGCAAGAGGGATGCTTGGACCCAGGCTGAGGTTGTTGCCGCATCAGCTTTATTTGAGTTTCAGAACCTTGAGAAGCGCATCTTTGCCTAGGTTGATGCTCTCCGATGAAGTAGGGCTTGGCAAGACCATAGAGAGCGGCTTGATTTGGAATGCTTTGCACACAGAGGGCAGAATTAAAAGAACTCTGATAATTGTTCCCGAGCAACTGAAAAATCAATGGATTATTGAGCTTGGCAAAAGATTTAATCACTGGTTTACAAGCATAGATGAGACTTGCGTAAATGAAATTTCCCTTAACGACAACGTTATTTGCTCGCAGGAATTGTTGATTGCAAATCGTTATGCTATGGCGGCTGTTTTGGCGGCGAACTGGGATTTGCTTATTATAGATGAGGCGCACAGGCTGGTTAAAACTTCGCAAGGAGCAAATGCGGAATATACCGTTGCAGAGGAACTTTCGCAAAAAATTCCCGGGCTTTTGCTGCTCTCCGGAACTCCCATACAACTGGCCCCGGAAGCTTATTTTTACAGACTTAGGCTATTAGACAGCGCAAGGTTTCATAATTGGAAAGATTTTGAGAAGAATCAGGATAACTATAAAAAAGTAGCTAAAGATCTCTCTAAAATTCCATTGGACAGTGATGAAGAACTCTCTTGGGATGCTTTGCAAGAGTGCATTCCGAAAAAATCTCTGATTCGTTCCTGGTTGCCTATAAAGGCGGATTTATCCTTAACCGCTGCGGAATGGATGAGGCGTGTTATTGATGCTTTGGGTACAGGCTCTTCTGTGTTTCGCAACACTAGAAAAAGCGTTAAGGGTTTTCCAAAGAGAATTTTGAAGACTTATCAGACTGATGATGTTAACTCTTGGCTGATTTCTTTTATAGCTAAACATAAAAAGGAGAAAATTCTTCTTATATGTTCTTCATCTTCTACTGTTTCTGAATTGCTTGCTCTTTTTGATGAGGGAACTGCTGTCGCTTTTAAGGAAGAGGAGACTTCTTTGGAGCGTGATAAAGCAGCGGCGGATTGGATGCAGCAGGGTGGGCCCAATGTTTTGCTGTCTTCCGAAATAGGCTCGGAAGGGAGGAATTTTCAGAGTGCGCGGCATTTGGTGCTTTTTGATTTGCCTCAGGATTCGTCTTTGCTTGAACAGCGTATTGGTAGATTGGACCGCATTGGCCAAGGGCCGGAAATCTACATTCACGTGCCATTTGCGCAAAAGAGCAAAACGGAAATGCTTTATCTTTGGTATCACGAGGCTTTGGGAATTTTTGAGCATTCGCTGATGGGCGGCGGTGAAATGTATGCTAAATTTGAAGATGAATTGAAGAGTTATTTGGAAAATCCGGCTAAGAAATACGGCAAGTTTGTAAAGGACTTTTTGCCGCTTGGCAAAAAGGAAATGCTTTTGCTGAACGAAAAAGCGGAAGAAGGCAGAGATCGCTTGCTGGAATTTAATTCGCAAAATAAAAAAGTTTCCGAAGACTTGCTGGCAGAGGCTCAAAAAATGGATGCTAACGAAGACATTTTTCCCTTTGCCTTTGATATGCTGGAGAGGCTGGATATTGATGCTCAAAAAGGCATTTATCCCAGCAGCTTTGTTCTTAAAGGAGCGCCGGAATACCCGGAGCACGCTACCATTTTGGGGGTGGAAAACATTCGCTCATCTGAAGATGGTGAAATTTCGGAGTCAGATGGCTGTTCAACCACGGTTATAACCGAAAGAGAAACTGCCCTGAATTACGAAAACATAAGTTTTTTCCATTGGGAGCATCCCATTATGCAAAGGCTTTTTGACAAAGCCCTGAGCGAAGATTTTGGAACTGCAGCTTGCGTTTCCTGTGCGTATATTCCATCTGGCAAATTTTTTGTTCAATATAATTTTATTCTGGAATTTGCCGTAAATTCAAATTGGGGAATAAACAATTTAATCGGTGAAAAATTTTTAACCATTGTTTTGGATAATGACGGCAATACACGGAACATTCCGGAAAATGCGGAATTGAAAAATGCAAACGATACGGATATTCCTTATTCCTTGTTGGAAGATTTATTCAAAAACGCAAAGAATATTCTATCTGCCAAAGCTAAAAAAATTTCCATAGAAATGGAAAAGCCTGCAATTTCGGCTTTGGAAAGCGAGCTGCACCGTTTGGAAGAAACTCATCTGTTGCTAAGGGATTTTGAACTGGGCAAATTGCTGGAGAAAAAGAAAAAAGACATAATTGCCTGCAAAAGAAGCCTTGAAAGCCCCAAGCTAAGATTGGATGGTGTGAGAATTATATGCCCAATCTAGATGTTCGCTTTTTTCATTTTTGGCGCCGACATTCGTTTTCCCCCGGCATGGACAGGATTTTAAGGATTTATACACGCATGGGTGATGGTTACGTATGGGCTTTGGTAATAGCGTTCATTTATTTCTTTTATGGCCAGGAAACTCTGATTTTGATTATAAAGCAGGTTGTTCCAGCTATTTTCATTAGCCTTGTTTTTTATTGGACAATAAAGCTCACTGTTCGCCGTAAACGGCCTTTTGATCTATTGGAAAGAGTTAATGCAGATGTGCCACCTCTGGACAAGTTCAGTTTTCCAAGCGGGCACACTATGAACAATATGGCTGTGGGCTTTACTGTTTTCGCAACAGCCCCGGCTATAGGCTGGATTATGATATTTATGCCTGTGACCTGGGGGCTTTTGAGGGTTTATTACGGTGTACACTGGCTTTCTGATGTGATTGCTGGGATTATTCTGGGCTTTTTAAGTTTTTGGCTTGGGAGAATTGTATATTATAGTGCAGTCGTATGGATGAGCAACTAAAATTTAGGCACAGAAAACGTGCCGATCGCGCAGCAGTGTTTTGTCTGTTGCTCTTTAGTGTTTTTAGAATAGTTACGGAATGGATATACGAAGGAAACTTGCAAAATGTGATTACAATATCGATTTTTTGCGGTTTTGTTATAATGGCGGTACTGCTTTTGCAAAGAACCAATTTGAAAATCCTTCCGTTTCTTATTCCCTTTACCATGTATGCAGGCTATATAGGAGGGTCTCTTGCAATAGGTTCCTTTAAATATGTGTATGATGTGTGCATGATAGCTTTGGCGATTGGCGCAGTATATTTAAGCATTAAGAATTATTTGGCATTTGTTGCCGCAACGCAGTTTATAAATTTGCTTTTAAGCATTTTTGTGCTGCCCCAATATATAAATATAACGGGTGCGGAAAATGTGTGGATGCATTTTATTTTGGCATGCGGCGCAAGCATGGTGATATTTGTGGTCATGTATTATGCGGTTAGCAAATCAAATGAAGTTGATAGCGCATTTGCTTCTTTCGGCGCATTGATGAAGGTTACTCCAAGCCTGATTATTCTGGTAGATGAAGAGAATAAAATAAAATATTTGAGCCAGTCTGTTCGCAAAGTTTTAAATATGAACTCATTTGAAGATTTTGTTGGCAAGAATTTTCTGGATTTATTTGATGAGGAAGTGGTCAAGGAATTGTTCATAGAAATGGCAAAAAAACGTTCTTTGTTTGAGAGTTATGTAAAAATAACCATAGCCGGCCAGGTTAAAACATTTGATGTGTTTGCGGATAGAATGGCTGATGAAGCAAATAGCGGCATGTTCTTTATGTTAAATGACGTATCGGAAATCATGAGGTTAAAGGAGCTGGCAGAGCATGATTCCCTTATGGACGGTTTAATTCAAGTTCCGAACCGCAGGGCTTTTGACAAGCAGATTGTGCAGGAATGGAACCGAGCTTTGAGAGACAGGGTAAATTTGAGCTTTTTGATGATAGATATTGATTTTTTCAAAAATTACAATGATACTTATGGCCACAGGCAGGGAGACGAACTTTTGAAAACTGCCGGAAGGATTTTCAAAAAGAGCCTTAAGCGAAGCACGGATTTCATAGCCAGGTTTGGCGGAGAGGAATTCGCCGTTGTGCTGTGCGCCACAAATTCGTATCAGGCAAATGTTATTGCGGAGCGAATACGCAAAGCGGTTGAAAACGAGGTTGTTTTAACCTCAAACGGCGATAGAACTTCTTTTACAATAAGCATAGGAGTTGTGACTCTTATTCCTCATCAAGGCTTGGAATACGGTTATGTCATTGAAGCTGCGGACAAAGCCCTGTACAACGCAAAACAAAACGGAAGAAACAGAGTTTGGGTATCAGATTCCATATAATAGTTTTATTTTTTGCTACGGCTATCTCGGCTTATCAGCCGCTTGGCCGGACAGCTTATTTAACCTCTTCTTTTGGAGAAGACAGAGGAACCCGTTACCATATGGGCATAGATTTTTCAACCGATATGGAAGAGGGTTGGCCTGTTATTGCTCCGAGCAATGGGGTGGTTGAGTTTGCCGGCCGTGGAGCATTTGGCTATGGACGTTATATAAGATTCAGAGCGCAAAGCAGTCATGTATGGGTGTTCGCTCATCTTGCTGAGTTTCATCCGAAAATTGATACCTTGATCCGTGCGGAAATGCTGAAAAAAGAAAAAGCCGGTGTACAGCTTTCACTTAAAATACGTTTTAAAAAAGGCGATACTCTGGCATATAGCGGCAGCACAGGCATTGGCAATCCTCATTTGCACATTGAGCGCAGGACGCCGGATGTAAAATTTGCTCTTAATCCGTGCAAAAGCATGAAATGCACTGATACAATAGCTCCTTATATTTTAGACGCAGCTCCTTTTGATACAGGTTTTGCTGTTAAAATAGTAGATTACAGCCGTGAGCCTTTGGAAAATCCCATGTCAATATATTCGCTTGAAATTTATCAGAACAAAAAACAGATTTTCAGCAAAAAATACGACAGCATTCCTTTGGGTCGGCCTTCAAAAATAAATGAAGATTTGATAAAGATAGAAGACGCAGACACAGTTGCCGACTGGCATTTTATAAATGCTAAGGTGAAAGCCGGTTCCAAAATATATGCGATAGCCAAAGATTTCGCAAACAATGTTTCAAAAAAGGAATTAACCTTAAGAACAGATACTTTGAAACTTAAAGCAAAGGATACCTCTGAAGTTGTAATAGAACCTCCGAGCTTGGGCATAGTGTTTTTAAAAGCTGATTTTGCCGGAAGATTGCAGTGCCGCATTCCGGTGTTGAATTATAACACCGCAGATTTCAGGGATAAGAACGACAAATGGCTTATCCACGATTATGATTCGGATCCAAAGGAACTGGTAGTGGAGCAGAGGGATTTTGATTTCGCAGAATTATTGAAAGTCAAGGTATGCAATAAAACGGAGGAGTGTGTGGAAGCGGAGATAAAATGCCAATAATATTATTTCTAATTTCCATCGTTTCTGCTCAGGAATTGTTTGTTCCTCAAAAACCTGAGAAACCGTTAATGTTTTGCGCTCCGCATAAGGAGTGGCTTGCCGTTGCGGAAAAGTTTGAAGATTGGCAAGAGATCAGGGGAATAAAGAATCTGGTGATACAAATGCCTTATGCCACGTTCGATAATTTTACCGGGCACAATATTTATTGCGGCATTCAGAGGGCTTTTTTGCACAAAGATGCGATGCAAAAGTTGAGATGGTCTGCCGCAGCTTTGAAAAAACTGGAGCCGGATTATAAGTTTATAGTTTTCGATGCGGCACGTTCCAATCATGCTCAGGAGGTGCTCCGAGCCGCAGTGCGAGGCACGCAGTGGCAGCATTTTGTGGCCTCTCCTTCAAATGGCAGCATTCATGCCTATGGGATGGCTGTGGATATAGGCTTGCTTGATGCGCAGGGGGAGCTTGTGGATATGGGGCTTCCTTATGATTCCTTTGCCTTTTATGCGGGCAAGAAAGGGGAGAAGCAGGCTTTGGAAGAGGGCTTGCTAACAGAAACCCATATTAAGAACCGCGAGCTTTTGCGCAAGGTCATGGCCCAGGGCGGGTGGATGAATTTGGCCAGCGAATGGTGGCACTTCAATGCTGCGCCCGGAGATACCATCAGAGCGAAATATGCTCAACCCCTTCCTCTCCGGCGATAAACGCTTCTTTTGCCAAGCCTGTGAACAAACCGTGGCCAACAATCCCGGGAACCGAGTTTAGCTCCCTGCCTAGGGAAGCGGGGTCTTTTATCAAGCCGAAATTTGCGTCTGTGATTATGTTGCCGGAGTCGCTGATGGTTGGGCCATCTTTGCAAGCTCCTGCCATGCGAACCTCCAAAATCCCGCCAAGGCTTTTAACCCTGGCTTGTGCCAAACCCAGCGCAGCCGGCAGGATTTCCAATGGAACCGGGAACTTTTCGCCAAGATTTTGCACTTTTTTTGCGGAATCTGCTACTATTATGAACTTATCGGCGAGGCTCGCCACTATTTTTTCAAGCAGATGGGCCGCACCTCGCCCCTTTATCAAGTTTAGCTTGGGATCTATTTCATCTGCGCCGTCTATGGCAAGGTCTAAATGCGAAGCTGAACCTAAGTCCATAAGCTCTATGCCCATTTTGCGGCAAAGAAGAGTGGTGCTAAAGCTGGTGCTAACCCCCAAGAACTTCAAATTTTCCGTTTTTTGCCGTTCTGCTAGCCTTTCTAGGGCAAAAAATACCGTGCTGCCGGTGCCAAGCCCGATTGCCATAGAGCTTTGAACTAAATTTGCCGCCGCTATGCCGGCTTGTTGCTTTAGGTTTGCCATTTTTGGAAGATAGTAAAAAAATTTCTATATTTACATTCCAAACTAATAAACTGTCAGGGAAGATGAGGAAGATTGTAAATTGGATTTTTTTGGGACCGGCTAAAGATTATCTAGAGACCGGGCGTGGGTTGCGAGTAGTAACTCTTAATATGGTGGCTATACTCGGAACCTTTTACACAGTTATTTTCTTTAGCCAATTGCTCTGGACCGGAGAAGTTCCGCTATATCAGGCGGTGCTGGCTTATGTTTCCGCTTTTATTTTTACCGCTAGCTTTATTGCGAGCCACACGGAAAAGGGAATAGAAAAGTTTAATATTTTGAAAACGGTTGTTACCTTTACCCTTATTCTTCTTTACGGCATGGTTTACGCAGTTGTTCCTTATGGTGATAAATGGGCGTTTTTGATCCCGCTTATGTCTATTTTCATGATGGAACTTAAATGGGGTGTTATTCTTTCTGCCATATATTTTGCGTTTATGGTTGTGGCAGAAATTCTATTTAATTTGCGAAGCATAGAAGTGTTTGCCCGCTATGTCGCTATTTATTGCGCTCAGGTAGCTCTTATTATAGGTTATGAGATACTGAGAAATTACTATACCAAGAGGTTGCTTAACGATAAGGCCGCAATAGAATTTTTGAGCGTAACCGATTATTTGACCAAACTCTATAACCGAAGGTATTTTTCTGCCTCCATAGAGAAGGAATATGCAAGAGCCATAAGGCAAAAGGAAAACCTGAGTTTTTTAATGATAGATGTGGATCACTTCAAAAAATACAATGATGCTTACGGGCATTTGAAGGGTGATGAGCTGCTTGTTTCGGTAGCTAATGTGCTTATGCACATAGCCATGCGATCCAGCGATTTGGCTTTTCGCATGGGCGGCGAGGAATTTGGAATGCTGCTTCCTGATACGGATGCCAAAGGAGCATATACTATTGCGGAAAGAATCAGGATTGAAGTTAGCGAAATAGGGCTTGTAACTGTGAGTGTGGGCTATGCCAGCATTATGCCGCAGTTAGGCGGAAATCCGGAAGATTTATTTAAGGCAGCAGACAACAATCTTTACAAGGCCAAAGAATCTGGCCGCAACAAAGTGGTAGGTTAATATGAACTTGATTATCCCCCCCCCCCC
>Ga0209755_10002157_pt1 | contig 27672 bp, 25 predicted proteins | sample TergutCo191P1_FD_187301 | JGI IMG/M metagenome (GOLD analysis project Ga0209755, IMG submission 187301) | Cornitermes sp. P1 segment gut microbial communities from Petit-Saut dam, French Guiana - Co191P1 (SPAdes) (version 2) | ecosystem: Host-associated > Arthropoda: Insects > Digestive system...
GCCTGTCGACGCGGTAGTTCCGCATAAACGTAAACACCGGATCCCTGAACCAGCCAAGGGTGCTGAAGGCGTCGACGCCCCGCACCCACACGTCCAGCCCCCGCGCCTCCAGCCTTTCCCGCTGCCTCCTGGCCCCCTCGATGTTGAAGTACCCCCTGTACGGCAACGCGCCAACGATGGGATACCGCCAAAGGTGCGTGGTGAAGGAATCCTTCGCAGATGCCGAGACCACAGCCGCAAGGAAGTCGCGGTCGATAGCCACGTAGCGCGAGTAGTTCCTGCCCACGTTCAACCCAAGGTCGTACTGGGCGAAATGGCGTATGTCGTGAACCTTTTCCACAAAGATGCGGTTTCGCTCGTCCTGTTCCGGATCCCCGGTGGGCGCGAGCAGCGATTCCAGGGGCCGCGCGCTGCAAAGGTAGCCAAGGTAGGTTACCCCCTGCCTGATGGAGTAGCAGCCGGAAAAAAGAACGCCGGCAAGCATCAAAAGCGAAAAGGTTATGCGTTGGGTTTTGGTCATTGGTAGGGATCCTTTCTTGCGTTACTGTTTTGAAAAGGATTGTGGGAGGGGAAGGTTACGGTTGGCTTGCTATAGCCATCGTCGCCTATGCACTCGCCACTATTTTTTCGCGTACCATCTCGGCTATTATTTCCGCAGGGCTTTTGCATACAGTCCCGGCATAGGCTGTTAAGGTGTGCGTGGTTTCCGGATCAAGGGTTATGGCCATTCCGTACTTGCGGGAGAAGTAACCAGGCTTGGACAAATCCGGCATAACAGTGTTTTCCGTATAATAATTGTCCCAGTAAACGGCTTCCTCGTCGGTCATTTCCTTCATAAGATTCCCCCTATGCTTCAAGCAAGTCGAGATAGGCTTTTCGGCACTTCATGGCGTGAAACACGTTGATCACATCGCCATCAAGCACATTGTATATAACCTCAACAGGAATGCCATTGCCGTCAAGCCCGATGAGGAGGTTCTTGTGTTCCTCGCCCTGAAGGGCATGATCAAACAGCCGCTGTTCAAAGGCCCTACAAATATCCGCTTCGGTTTTACCATGCTTGAAGGCGGTAGGCTTGAACACATATTTCTCTTCCATCACTTAGCCAAACATTCCTTGGCAACAATATAGCCGATCCCCCTTAGCCTGTCAAAAAGTATAAACCCTCGATATGGCCTGGTCAATTCAAGGATTGCAAAAGCTGCATCACCATCTGTCCCCGCATGTTGGCCTGTCCCAGCATGGCAAGCCCAGCCTGCGACAGAATCATGTTCCGGGTAAAGCCGACCATCTCGTTCGCCATGTTGGTGTCCCTTATGCGCGATTCCGCCGCCTGCAGGTTTTCGGCCCCTATCTCGATACTGCGAGTCGCGAACTCCAGACGGTTCTGGTACGCGCCAAGGTTGGCCCTTTGCATACTAACCAGCCTTAACGCCTCGTCCAGTGTCCCGATGGCGCGGTTAGCGTCCTCCTGTTCCGCAAGCGAGATGAAGGAACCATCGCCCAAATCCCTGATCCCAAGGGCAGCCGCAGTCATCGTGCCGATAAACGCCTGGATCCGCTGATCCATGTTCGCGCCGATGTGGAACCACATGGATGCGGTTGGCGTGTTCTCGCCTACGGGCTGGCCGAAGCGACCAGTAAGCAGGCTCATTCCGTTGAACTGGGCATGGTTCGCAATCCTGTCGATTTCCGCCACAAGCTGCGAAACCTCGACCTGGATGAACATGCGATCCTGTGACGTGAAAATACCGTTGGCCGACTGCACGGCCAGTTCCCGCAAACGGTGCAGGACGTTCTGGGTTCCCTGAAGAAAGCCCTCGGCGGTTTGGATCAACGAAACGCCGTTCTGCGCGTTTTGCGCCGCCATGTTCAGGCCGCGAATTTGCGAGCGCATCCTTTCGGAAACGGCAAGCCCGGCGGCATCGTCCCTGGCACGGTTGATCCTCATGCCACTGGAGAGCCTTTCCATGTTTCTGCCAAGGACCGTATGGGTAATCCCAAATGTCCTTGCCGCAAACATCGAGCTTGGATTGTGGTTTATTATCATACCCGCCCCTTCGCCATTGGTAGATCCCCTCTATAACAAAGCCACCCAGGGAGGGAAAAGTTACGGCCAAAGAGCGGAATGGCAATTTCCTTTGAAATAGGCCCTTGACCTTTCCGCCAAAAACCATAAAAATAACACCATGAGGTTCGATGTCGCCTTTCCGCGCGTAACTTCTCCCACAAGCAAGCAAGCAAGCAAGCAAGCAAGCAAGCAAGCAAATTATGGGCACAAGATCGACTTTGTCAAGTACCTAATAGGCTATATTCGCATTTTTTTCATATTTTTTTCCCGTCTCGCAAAACGGCCCACCCGCATCTAGGCATCGAGTGGGCCTTTGCATATCCCCGTCCGTTGGGCGGGTCATGGATGTAAATCCAGTATTTTTGATTGCCCGCCACGGGGCGAGGCGTCACAAGCAAAGGAGGTTTTCTCATGAAGAAAACCATGGTTTTGGCGGTTTCCGCCTTGGTTCTTGGCCTGATTTTGGCGGGGTGCCCGCAACCAGGCAATGACAACAACGGCAACCTTGTCGACGACAATGGCGGGGTTACGCCCGTACCACCCGTGCCGCCAATAAGTATCACGATTGAGATTTCCGGGCACGATGGCAACTTTGGCTCTTCTGTCTTGCTGGATGCGCATGGCAACGTTGTCGCGTCCTCCGCGCCCGTCGAAATAACGAGCGGCTCGGTTACGATGGAACTGCTGAACGCGCAGACCGACGCCCCGTTTGCCACAACGGGAGATTTCACGCTCATGTTCGTTATTTCCGAAGACGAGGACGGCGAGGAGGTGGTTTGGTTTGGCTCCGCGGAAAAAAGCCTTGACGGCGGCGAAATCGCCATGGATCTTGACGAGGACTTTGACGGGCCGGAAGAAAGCGTTGCGGGACCTTCCGACGATTACCGTACGCTGCCGGACAGCGCCCTTGAAGGCAGCCTTGAAGACAGGTTCAATTGGCTAAGGCGCAACGCGCAAAGCGGGAACACGTATCTAATAACGGTAGGTACAGACGCGCCTCTTGCACCCCAGGCACTGAGCTTCTTCGGCAGGAACGACGTTACCGTTATTGTCAGGGGAAACGGCAGGCCGACCATAAGCCTTTCCGAAAGGGGGCATCTGTTTAGCATAGGTTCCGGCGTTACCCTTGAACTGGAAAACGTAATCCTGCAGGGCAGGGCCGACAACCACTTGTCCCTGGTGGGCGTGTGGGGCGGAACCCTGGTTATGGAGGAAGGCTCAAAGGTTACCGGCAATACCAGAACCCCGGGAAGCGGTGCCGGGGTCATGGTTGGTGGCGGAGGTACGCTTATCATGAGAGACGGGGAGATTTACGGAAATCATTCTCGTTATGAAGGATGGGTAGGCGGTGCCGGTGTAACCGTGTGGGCTGGTGGTATCTTCCGCATGTACGGCGGTGTAATTTCCCATAATACAGTTACAAGGTTGCCTAACCCTGATAACAGTGTTCTCACAGTTGGTGGTGGTGTGCGCATGTATGGAATTTTTACTATGGAGGGTGGGACAATTTCACACAATACTGCCCACATAGGTGTTGGAGTGAATGTTAGTAATGAAGGAGCCTTCACCATGCGTGGTGGGTACATATCCCACAATATTGCCCCTGATGGGGTGTGGAGCAGCGGTGGCGGAGTGAGTGTTGGCAACAATAGGATCTTTACCATGGAGGGCGGGACAATTTCCCATAATGCCGCCCAATATGGTGGAGGGGTGACTGTTGATGGAACCTTCGTCATGCACTACGGGACAATCTCTTATAATAATGCTTCCCATAGCAATCACGGCACAAGAGGTGGCGGGGTACGGGTTGGTTCAGGCGGAAGCTTTACCATGTACGATGGGACAATCTCCAATAATACAGCCTCGGGCGGCAGCTGGAGTTCTGGTGGCGGTGTTGCTGTGGACTGTGGTAACGGTAATGCTGGCATATTTAGGATGCGAGGTGGGGCAATTTCTGGCAATCATGCTCGCGACAGTGGCGGTGGGGTGTTTGTAAGCGGATGGTACGGGCATTCCAACCCCGTTGGCGGACGCTTCTTTATTAGCGACGGGATTATTCACGGCAGCAATGCGACAGATGCTCTTAGAAACACGGCTGGCGACTACTGGGGAAGGGTGGCATTATACAATAGCAATTTAGGCACAGCCCAACACGGCACGTTTGACACGGCCAATGTCTTTACCAAAATAGGCTACTTGTCCACCACCAACTACACCATAGAGGTTGAAGACGGCGTTTTGCAGGGTGCCGTGAGCATAACCATTGAGGGGATATCGCGGTACAACAACTGGGGGATGAATATAATGTTGTGGGATCTTGGAATGTCATATGTGGTTGCCTATGCTTGGGGGATACAGGTAACAGGCGATTCGGCGACGTTTACTTTTTTTGCTGACCCAGGAGATTACAATATTGAGTTGTCGTTTAGCATGGATGGGGTTGCGATACCCTATCGTATGCTTTCGAGGAACATCAGCGCGGGGACCAACAACATACCTCTTTCCGATTTTGACCAGCCCATAGTCATAACGATTATGGATATACCCAGTCAGTATAGACAAGGGGACATAACATTTTGGCGGTACCAGAGTGGTATCGGGACTGGATTACAGATAGCTGGCAATCTAGGCATAGTCACTTTTGTGGACATCTTTGATCCAGGGGTTTACAATATTGAACTGCGACTAATGACTGACAACACATGGACGGACTATCATGCATCCTCAATAAACATAAGCACTGGCCGCACCGAAATACCCTGGTCAGCCTTTACCCGTGTAGACAGCAACTATGCGGTAACCGTAACTATTACGGGAATACCTAGCCAGTACCAGCCTTACGGATGGGTATCTATGATCTTCAGGCGCGATGGGGAAGGTTTACATACAGGGACACCGATAACAGGCAATACGGCTACCTTCACTTGTTTTCATTGGCTTCGTACAGGTGCTATTGATATTGAGTTGCACTTAAGGAGCAACGGCACCCAGGTAGAATATCTCGCATCCTCGGTAAACATTACCGCAGGGGCTAACGCTAACGTCGTACCGTGGTCTTACTTCTCCAGGCTATAGTCCGTTAACACAGGAAAACGGCATGGTATCTTCAGGGCTGTCTGGCCTAACCGCCAGGCAGCCCTTTTTGTTGGTTCAACGACAAGCCATCGATGCCTATTCCGCAAAGACGGGTTCCAGATCTACGGAAAGCCCTTGGAGCACGGCAACCGGCGCGCTGTCCTTTTCCCCGTATGCGTGGCTGATTGTCGTCTCGCCGTCAAAAAGATGAACGTTAACCGTTTTGTGCTCGCCGTCCAGTACCCAATATTCGCGCACACCCGCATCGCGGTACAGGTTAAACTTTCTTTGCATTTCTATGGCGGTGTTTGACGGGGACAAAATCTCCGCGATAAAAGCCGGCGCGCCGCGACAGCCTTCCTTGCCACGCTTTTCCCTATCGCAAATGACCGAAATATCCGGCTGCACCACCGTGTCATCGCTTTCGTCTTCCTCGTAGAAAAGCCGGACATCGTAGGGCGCGGGATACACTTTGCATTGCCTGTCCTTAAGAAAGTTGGCAATTTGCCTCACCATCTCCGTAAGGATGGACTGATGATATGCGTTTGGGGCCGACATTGCGTACGCTTCCCCATAGATAATTTCATACCGCTCGCCGGGCTTAAGCTCCCAGTCCTTGTAATCGGCGTAAGTCCAGCGAGTATCTGCGTCGTCGGTCTTTAATAATGCGCTTACGCCCACATGTCAACCACGGTACCCAAACCGTCAAACCTAATGGGTTGCACGTTTGCGTCCTGCAAGGTCTCGACAAGCTGCCGTCCCGCCTGATCCATCTGCTCAATGGCATTGTCCAGCATTCTGACGCCGACTTCCTGCGTGGGGTTCGCGTACTCCATTCGCGGGTAATACCCGCCTACACCCGATACGTCCATAAAATACCTCTTGCCTAAATAATAAGCACAGTGGCGGTATATTGCAAGTGGGGGCTTGACAAAATACCCTCTTGCGCACAATACTATACATGATATAATATTGCGAAAGATAAGCATTTGCGAGGCAAAACCCATCAAGGAGGAACGGAATGGCGATTCAAGCTGCGGGTGCATTACTAGACGGTTGTGTTCTATCGCTATTGGCCCGTGAAGACGCCTATGGCTACAACCTGACCCAGCAAATGAAAAGCACCCTTGGGGTATCCGAGTCCACCCTGTACCCCGTCATGCGTCGCCTGCAAACGGAAGGCTGCCTGACCGTGTACGACGTGCCCCATAACGGCCGCAATCGAAGGTACTACCGCATAACGGAGCTTGGGCTGGAAAAGTTCCGAAATTTCGAGGCGGAATGGGCGGATTTCAAACGGCAAGTGGACGTGATTTTACTTGGAGGTGCGGAACAATGACAAGAACGGATTATATAAACCAGTTGAACCATAAACTGCGGGCGATGCCGGACAATGAGCGACGGGACGCGCTGGAATACTACGACGGCTATCTTAGCGACGCGGAGGACGAGGCGGCGGCTATGGCCCAGCTTGGATCGCCGGGGGAAGTTGCGACAAATATTCTTGTCAATCATGCGACAGCGGACGCCGAGGCGGGGCGGAAGGTCGGGGCAAAGGGTATTCGGATTGCGTGGATGGTAGCGCTGGCGATTTTCGCCCTACCGGTAGGGCTGCCACTTGTCATAACTTTGGCGACGATAGCTTTTTCGCTTATCATCTTATTGCTGGCAATAGTTTTTGCGGTGGGGGCGGGCGGTCTGGCTTTTCTGTTCGCAGGTGTGGCGGGCATAGTCTTCTTTCCAATGGTTGTTCTGCAGGACGTGGGAACGGCGTTCCTCTTCCTTGGCGGGGGGCTGGCGACTTTTGGCTTGGGAATATTGTTGGTCAAATTTACCGCCGTGTTAATGAAGGGATTTCCGATGATCGCGCGGTTTGTGGGAAAAAAAATTGGCAGTAAAATTGCAAGGAGGAACCGCCATGGAAAATAATGGGCTGAAAACCAAACGAATCCCCTGGATTAGAATCGCCCTGGCCCTTATTTTGCTTGGGTCGATCATGTTTGGTAATGGGTGGATCTCCGGTTCCAGGGGTGGCAGCTTCTTAATAGAAGATGGCAGGCTCCGGGTTATTCCAAACAGACCCGACGAAATTGAAAGCAGGTTTGTGGAGATACCAGATGGCGACAGGTTCGCGGATATACGCATCAACGCGACTTCCGCGACTATCGCGGTGGTACCCGCCAGCCTGGGCATGTCCCCAGGCGTGCGGTTCACCAACCTGGATGCCAACATCGAATACTTGGACAACCAACTGATCATCGACACCCGTGGCCATGAATGGCGGAGGGGTTTCCAGATATTGGATTTCGGTCTTTTCTCCTTGCCCAGGGAAATAACGGTTTACCTTCCCGCCAACCTGGTCGATTCGGTTAGGATTGCCAGCACTTCCGGAAGCGTCCGCATGGACGGCGTTTCCGCCACGGTGCTGGAGGTTCGCTCCACCAGCGGCAGTGTTGATGGCAGAAACATGAGCTTCACGAACGGCACGCTGGAAAGCACTTCCGGTAGCATCAACATCAATGACGTTAGTTGGAACAACATAAACGTCCAGACCACAAGCGGTCGAATACGCATTGCGGGTGCCGACATTCGCGAAGGGAGCACCCGCCTTCAGGTAACATCGGGCAACATAAGCCTGGGTGTTAGCGGCAGGCGAAGTGATTTTACCTACAGTTTTACATCCGTGTCTGGTTCCGTGCGGGTAAACGGGGAGCGACTTAGGGGGCGCACTGGCACTGGGGGAGGGGGGGAGCATCCCATTACCATGAATGTTACCAGTGGCAATATACGGCTGGACTTTGACTCGTAGGCGAGGAGGGAAATCTACACATGCAGTAGCCATACAACCTTTGGTAACATTATCGTGCTTTATGGGTGTCGGATGTCGGGCATATGCCCGCCAGATCGAATCGAATTGATACGGATGCCGAAAGAGCATCCAGAAAACAAACTGTGAGGATTACAATGAAACGAATATTTTTGACTTTGGCGCTTATCGCCGGAATGACTGCCGCCGTGCTTGCGGATGAATTTGCGCTATCCATGGATGACGGTGCCAATGTGGCACAGGTTGCGGGCAGGACAACCGTTTACTCTTTTTTTGTCAATGTTGTTGCCGAACCTTTCAGGTTTCCCCTGGTTGGGTTTTTTAACATGATGCTGGGAAACCACAATTTGCCCCAGCTTGGCTTTGTTAACCACAATACGGGGGATTTTTCCAGTTTTCAGGCCGGCTTTGTAAACACCACGGGTGGCCGTTTTTCTGGCGCACAGATTGGGTTCGTGAATACTTGTGGAGGAAATAGCGCTGGTATACAGACGGGGTTCGTAAACACTTCCAGGGGTGATGTGCTGGGCGCGCAGGTTAGTTTTATTAACACCGCGGGTAGCGATTTGTACGGATCACAAATCGGGTTTATTAATACTTCCCTGGGTACCGTAAGTGGCGCACAGGTTGGATTTATTAACACCTCGATAGGCGACATAAGGTTTGCACAGATTGGTTTCATAAACACTTCCTTGGGTGATATGACTGGTGTTCAGCTCGGGTTTATCAATACGTCCAGGGGCGAGATGCGGGGCGCACAGCTTGGGTTTATCAATACCTCTTTAAGAGGCGGGCAGCTTCCACAGATTGGCTTAATAAACACTTCCGCCGGGCCGTTAAACGGGATGCAGCTTGGCCTTATAAATTTTGCCGACAGCATAGAGGACGGTATTCCGATTGGTCTTATATCGATAGTGCGGAACGGCGGTTTCCGAGCCGTGGAATACGTTTTTTCGGAATTTTTCCCTGTTGGCATGGGGCTTAAATTGGGAGTGGAAAGATTTTATACGAACATATTCGTAGCATACGATGTAACCGGGGATCGTGTCTGGGAAAACTTTTCCCTGGGATTTGGAATAGGATCGATCATCCCGATAGGCGAATCCTTCTTTTTTAACCCGGAATTGACGTATACTGCTGCTCCCGTTGTCCACTGGGACGGAACGCAGCAGCTACTAAGCTTTGTCCCGCTTGCCGGCTTTAACATTAACAGGCATTTCAGTGTTATCGCCGGGCCTTCCGTTACATGGGGTTGGGCTCGTGGTACTACCGATGCATCGAGGGAACCTTTTTTCAGCATCGTAAACCATGACATAAACGACAGACATTCCATTGTTGTCGGGGCAAGGGCTGGACTACGGTTCAGATTTTAGGGAAACTAACAACAAGGAGCTATTTATGAGGGCAACGGTTTTTGTCCTGGTCTTTTTGGTGTTGGGCCTGGAACTGGCAAACGCAGGTGGAAGGCCCGAACTGGTCAACACGCAGGAGATTGCGTTGGATCAAATCTATGTGATAACCATTCGCTATAGATCCGATGACATTATCCTGCTAAGGCACGAATCCGACACGCTTGTAATCAGGGAATACATGTCAACAAACAACAGCGATCTTTTCGCCGTCATAATGCGCTCCGGAAACGAACTGCTTGTCACGGGTGGGCACAGGCCCGTGACTTTTGGCGCGTTCGGAACCCGCATCGAGATTTCGATTCCCGCGTCGAACAGGAGTATCGCGGTAAGCTCGTCCAGTGGCGACATAGTGGCGTCCGGCGAACACGCCGCGTCGTCGTTCCATATCGAAACTTCGAGTGGGCGAATTGTTGCGAATTCCGTCACGGCGGGAAGCGTAAACATGAGTAGTGCAAGCGGGAGGATTACGGCAAACTCCGTCAAGGCGGATATGGCGAATATCGAAAGTTCAAGCGGCAGGATTGCGGTTGGTTCCATTACGGCGGGCAGGGCAAACGTCGAAAGTGCAAGTGGCGGCATTGCCTTGGGTGTGGTTAACGGTGATGTTTCGATAAGATCGACCAGCGGTAATATCGAACTGGACATGGCAAGCGGAGCGGTTGGCATAAGGACGGCAAGTGGCAGGGTTCGTGGCACGCTTGCCTGGAACGCGGGGGATGTGTCAATCGAGACGGCAAGTGGTGGTGTCACGCTTGATCTACCGTATGGTCTTGCGTTCAACTTTACGTCCAGGACATCGAGCGGAAATTTACGCACGTCGTTTGACGATCGGCTTTTCAGACCACTTCTGGACAGGAATTCTGTGCAGGGCGTTATTGGCAATGGCGGTGTTTCGGAAGGCAATCTTCACAGAAATATTGACATACGGACTGGTTCGGGATCGATAAGGGTGAACTGGGTTAATTGAAATCGGGTCCCGTATGGGGACGCGCTGGCGGTGGTAATACCGCAAAGGAGTTAGAGAAAATGATAAGAGGGCGTACAAAAATCAATGGATGGTGGATGGTTTTTTTGACCATCCTTATCGCGGGGCTTACGATTGGCTGTGACAACGCGGGTATCCGCAACATACACGGTAACGGCAACGTTGTAGGTCAGGAAAGATTGGTGCAAGGGTTTGACTCAGTGGTGCTTACTGGTGTGGGAAACGTGCATATCCATCCTGGCAAAGAATACAGGGTGGTGGTAACAACTGACAGTAATATTCAGGATTTTATTACGACAAGTGTCAGCGGGACTTCTTTGCGTATTGGTGGACAGAAGAACACAAGTTTTAACCCAACCAGACTAACAATCGATGTTTACCTACCAACGCTGCAGAGCATTAGTCTGCAAGGGGTTGGGAATTTTACTGTCGGTACCGGGGAAACTTCTTCATTGGGGATAATCCTTGACGGTGTTGGGGATATCAATGCGCAGAATTTCGAAGCCGAAAATGTCAATGTTAATCTTTCCGGTGTCGGTGACATAAGGACATGGGCAACGGGTACCCTCACCGGTAGGCTTTCTGGTGTAGGCAATGTTCGTTACCAGGGTGATCCAACCGTTACCGTTACTCGTAGCGGTGTGGGGCAGGTTAGGCCATTGTAAAGGCGGAAAGAAACGGCTTGTCTGGGTGAATAGGACAAGCTACCTAAAGAAACCAGCCTTCCCATATTTGTAAACTTTTCCGTTGACCCGTCGCCTTGTGTCGTCAAGCTGCCTGAAAATAAAACTGGCAAAAGACGCATCGTTCCCCGTTTCGCCACCGGTGAAACCTTGGACAATGTACGGCTCGTTAGGCGCGGAGGCAAGAAGCCCCTGGGCAAGGGCCTGGAAGGAGGCCGCCGCCGCCGATCCCAAAACATCGGTGACATTGTCTTTGCCACCACCGCCAACTTCGGGGTAAACCAAAACCAAGGATCCCTGCCCCCTAACCTTGAAGCTTGCGGTTAGTTCCCTCGCCAGAAAAAACCAGCTTTTTACATGATCGCTGGCAAGCACCTCAATGTCCACGGGTTTAAGATCGGCGGTGGCGCGGGGAGGCGAACAGACCAAAATTGCCTCGTCTGCACACCCAAGGCGGTTTTCCACGGCAAGAACCAGGGTGCGGGCGGACACGGCGCTTCCAGGGTTCCAGTCCAGGGGAATGCGACCTTCCTCTGCAGGGACCTTGGGGGGGGGATTGGGGATCGCGTCCATGACGGGGCGATTTTCACCCAGCCTGGAAAACCGGTTTGGTATCGTGGCAATGGCGTAACGACTAGTACGCTTGGTTAACTCATTCTCGATTGCGCTTAAAAGGGCGGAAGCGTTGCCCGCAAGCAAAATCCCCTTGGTCATGGCTACAGTGTATACGGAATAGCTTGCCATAACAAGCCACGATCCTATTTCTCCAAAATTACCGAACGCTAATCTCAATCGCGTCGTAGCCGTCCCCATCCTCCACCACAATGCGATGCGTTCCCCGGCGAAGCGGCAGGGCAAACACCCCGGCATGGTTTATGCTACCCTGCAAAACGCCGTTGGCGTGGACCAATGCGCCCGGGCCAAAGCCGACAGTCTCCACGCGGATCGCCTGGAATTCGGGGGGAAGACTAGGGTTGAAGTGAAACACCGAGCCGGATACGGGGAGCCGGATACGCGCGTCCCCAGACAAGGCCGAGGCAACCGTGCCACGGCGAAAACGTTCGGCAAGCCATGACTGGAACTCCGGCGGAAATTCCGTGGCTTCGGCCTCGGAGGGCCGGAGATGCCAGGTGCAATGGCCCAGGGGCGTTCCTGCCAAAAGCCATTCCTGTACCACGCCCGGACAGAACGGGGTTGCAGCCATTCCGGAAAGGGAACAAATCCTGGCCTCGCGAAGGTTGCCAGTGTTGGGAGCCAGGGGAAACTGTACCGTCGTGCCGTGCAGGCTTTCGGCCTCCAGCGCGTAAAGCAAATCCGAGGCAATACGGGCGGGAATGGAACTGCCGGTTCTGCCGATTACGGTTTCGCCGGTAAAGTTTCCCATCCATACTCCCACGGTATAACGGGGGCTTGCCCCCAACGCCCAGATGTGCTGGAACTGGTTTGCGGTGCCAGTCTTAAACATGGAAGGAAAGGCCGTCGCCATTGTTTGCGCCAGGCCAAAGCCCAGGAAACGGCTTGGCCCGTCAGCAAGAATGTCGGTGATGATCCACGCGGCATATTTCGAAATGACCTCCGGGGCCTGGCTCTGCCCTTGCGGTTTTGTAAAGCGAAGTTCCAACGCCCGTCCGCCCCTGGGGAACACGGCAAAAGCCCTCGTAAGTTCTTCCAGGGTTACCTCGGCGTTGCCCAGCGCAAGCCCAAGACCGTGGTCCACCGTGCTTTCCGCAATCGAATCGAAGCCAAGCCTTACAAGGTATTCCTCGAAAGCGCCGACCCCCAGACGTTCAAGGACATACACCGAAGGTATGTTCAAGGAGGAGGCAAGCGCGACACGGAAACGCACAGGCCCGTGAAAACGTCGGTTGAAGTTTGTCGGGCTGTACGCCTCGCCACTACCAAAGACTGTTGGAATGTCAGGCAGAATGTCGTTGGGCGAAAAGCCGTTCTCCAGCGCCTGCGCGAACAGAAAAGGCTTCAGCGTGGAGCCGGGCTGGTTCCGCACCGTCACCCCGTCGATTTGCCCGCTAGCCTCATCGTCAAACCAAGAGGCCGAACCCACGTAAACCAGCACCTCGCCGGAGAAGTTGTCTATTGCCAGAATCGCCCCGTTGTTTACCCTGTTGCCTTTCAGCAGGGAAAGTTCCGACACGAGCCTTCTTTCGGCGAAAAGCTGCAATTCCAGATCAAGTGTGGTGCGTACCCTAGAGGGGGCGTTTCCGGTTCCTCCATTCGGCCTAGGCAGCCTGGCCACACGGTCGGTAAAGTGCGGTGCGAAAAAGGGATGCTTCGCCTCGGCAAGCACCTGGGGGGAGGCTTCGGCGGAGGCTTCCGCCAGGATGGCCTCGTCCAGGCCAAGGCCAGCGCGACGGGAAAGGGCCAAGGCCGCGCTTGTCGCCACTTCGGGTTCCCTTGCCGGATCGAACAGAGCTGGCCGGCGAGGGATTACCGCAAGCAAGGCGGTGCGGGCGTCGTCAAGGTGGGCGGGCTCCCTGCCAAATCGGGCGCGACTGGCCGCGGGAAGGCCCTCGATGTTGCTGCCAAAGGGAATGTTGTTTATCCACAGTTCGAGGATTTCGTTTTTGGAAAGTCGCGCCTCAAGCCGCAGCGCGTCAAAGGCCTCGCGAATCTTTCCCCCCATTCCTTGTTCGCGGGGTGTTATCATCCGCGCGAGCTGCATGGTAATGGTTGACGCGCCGGACACCGTGCGTCCGGCCCGCAGGTTGCGAACGCCCGCCGACGCGACCGCCACAGGATCAACCCCAGGGTGCAGGAAGAAACGCCTGTCCTCGGCACGGACAAATATCCGCAAAACGCCAGGGGGGATTTCCTCCAGCGATACCCATTCGCGCCTTACGCCGTCCTCCGCCGGGAACACGCGAAGGAGTCGCCCGTTTCGGTCATGCACGGCAAAGCCGTAGGAACGGCTTTGGAAGTTTTCGAGTTCGGGATAGGGGGTTAGACGAAGGAACAAGTGTGACACAAGAAGACAGGCGAAAATAATGGTTGCGATTTTTGCAAGGCGGAACACAAAAGCCACCCTGGTCCCATGTGCATACTTCATTTTAATTTTTTCGTCCACTCCCTTATTTGGTGGGCCGCCCAATGGCTTATCAAAAGCTGCAAATGCCTGTGGGAAATCGCCTCGGCATCCAGCAGGGCCTGTGAAAAAACTGCCTGGGCGGTTTTGAAGGAAGGCCTATCCGAAAAGGCCGAAGCCGGCAGTTCCCGTATCCAATCGGAAAGAGGCGCGGGATCGTTATCCTGCACCAACGCCGATACCGCGGCACGAATACTTTCCGCCTGTTTCGCGATGGGTACAAGCTTGCCCCTGTTCCTTCCCCCTCCAAGGTTCGACGCGAAGAATTCGCTCGCCGTATCCGCCGCGTCCACTGCCAGCGCGGGGGCAAGGGTTGGTTCCGCCAGAAAGCGGACAAGGCTACGGTTAAACTGGTTCTGGATGCCCACTATTTCCGACATCGCAATTACAACCTCGTCGCGCAGGTAAGGTGGCGGATCCGCGTCCTTCAGTATGCCGATAAGGACGTTAAGCGAATCGGGCGAACGATAAATGGCTATCGATTCCACGCCCATGATTTTAAGCCTGGGGTTTTGGGTGTTCACGATAATCTCTTCAAGCCGGGGCCAGAACGCGGAGTCCCTAAGTTTGGCAAGCGCGATCATCGCCTCGCCCGCAAGCATGTAATCCGTGGACGAGACAAGCTCCCGCAGGATCGGAATGGCAGGGGTGTAACCGTGATTCCCCAGGGTACGGGCAGAGATGTACGCCGTCGTAAACTGGCTATTGATAACATCGTTCACAAGCGCTTTTTCGGCGGCCTCGTTTAAACGGTCCAGGCGCTCAAGGGCGCGGATCGCCTCCATGCGCGTGGCAAGCCTTGGGGATTTTACCTGATCCAAAAGGCCCTTTATCGACAGTTGCGAAGGGTTCCTGTGCAGCGCGTCCAAAAGCTGTTCCTGCTCCTGGAAATCCTGGCTCCTGTCCAGTCGATCCAGCAGCGAAATCGCCTGCAGATCCCGGTACGAAAACATCACCTTTACCGCACCCGCCAAGGGAAGGGCCCCCAAGGGTGTAAGCTTTCTTTGCATGAAAACGGCAATCCCTGTAAGCGCGATGATTACCGCGAAAAGTATCTTGAACGATGCAAACGGGGAAAGGCCGATAAACATAAGGGTATCCAGCAAAAGCCCCGCAAGAAAGGATCCCCCCGCCCCGGCAATGCCGAAAACGAAAAAGTAAAGTATGCCCATGTCGAGCATTCTTGCCGGCGGAACCAGCCCCAGAAAGTAGGTCTGCGCGATCCCCTCGGAACCTAGAAAGCCAAAGTTGAGCATGAAGAACAGGAACGCCAGAAACAGTATCGCCATAGTAAGGTTGTCGATCGCGGAGCGCGGGAAAAGCAGGATGGGGATCATCGTCACAAGGCCTATCAGCACGCAGATGATGAACAATGGCTTCGCGCCTATCCTGTCGATAAAAAACTTTACCATCATTCCTATCAGCAAATGCCCCAGCCCGCCAAAGACCGAGTACAGCAGCACCATGCCGTCGTCCTGATAAAACACCTCGCGGGCGTACACCACAAGAAAGGTTCTGGATACCCCGGAGACCACCGCAACAATCATGAAGATTACAAGGAAAAGCCTTATCGCGGGCTGGGAAAACGCCTCGCGGAATATGGCGGTAAAGCGAACCTTTTCGTTTTTCGTCTCGCTAACCGGCTCCGGCACTTTCCGTATCATAAGCCCGCTTGTTATCCCGCAGACAATGCCAGCTGCCATGATAATCGAATAAAGAAAAAGCGGCGGCTCCCTGCCCAGCAGAATCGCAATCGCGAAACCAGAAACCATCCCCGTCGCGCTGTTGATAATCTGTATCTGGGTCATGTAACTGCCACGATCCGGCCCCTGGGTAAGGGAGCTAAGAACTGGCGTGTTGCCCACCATTCCGATTCCGCGCGTTACGTGGAAAATGGCAACGCCAAGCATGGTCAGCCCCAGGGCCAAATCCTCGTTACCCATATGCACGGCAAGCGGGGCCAGCACCACCGGGATCATCCCCAGCGCGCGAACGATCCAGGCAAGGCTGAAAATGCTGATTATGCTAAGCCGCCGCGCAAGCAGCCGGCCCAGTGGCAGGAAAAAGAGCGACACGTAAAGCAGGGCCGAAAGCGTGCCAATGTAGGTGGAGGACGCGCCCAGGCGTATGGCAAACAGGGTGATGATGCTCCCCACCATCATGCTCCAGGAAAGAGCGTTAAAGACGTTGAAGAGATTGAACATCTCGCGGGCTTTACCCAGGCGGTAAGGCGATAGTTGTAAAGTACTCATGGCTTGTTGGTGATCATAGTGTCTTTTTCGGTATGGTGTCAATCGGCCTCTTGAAGCTTCGACAATTCCAGGGAACGCCGCCAGGATGCCTCCACGGCCCCGATCGTCGCAGACCTGAACGAGCCGGCCTCCAGCGCGGCGACGGCGGCAATGGTCGTGCCGCCTGGAGAGCACACCATGTCCTTAAGCTCGCCGGGGTGTTTCCCAGTTTCCAGAACCATTGCCGCCGAGCCAAGTACCGTGCTGGCGGCGTACAGCAGGGCCTTGTCCCGTGGAAGCCCAGCAAGAACGCCACCGTCGGCAAGGGCCTCGATAAACATGCACACATAAGCCGGTCCGGAACCGGAAAGCCCGATTACCGCGTCAAAGTAGTGTTCGGCAACGATGTCAACGGTTCCGGCACCGTCAAGCATCGCTTTAAGTTCGGCATTTTTTTCGGAGGGAACTTCCAGCGAGGCGGCAAGGGCGATCATCCCCTTGGAAACCAGGGACGGGGTATTCGGCATTATTCGCACCACCGGCACCTTCGTGCCACCGGAAATCGTGGCCTGGATTTTATCGATGCTCCAGCCTGCCGCCATGGAAACAAGTATCGGGACATTGCCCGCCGTCAGCCTTTTTAAAACCACGGGGCCGATTTCCTCAAGTACCTTTTCCAGGCCCTGCGGTTTTACCGCAAGGAAAACATAATCCGCGTTTTCGGCCGCCTCTGTGTTGGAGGGATACACCTTCGCCCCAAGCCCAGACGCCACCGCTTTCGCTTTTCCCGTGTCCACGTCGGTAAAACCAATGGCCACATCGCCGGCAACTCGGGCAACGCCCTTCATCAAAGCGGAACCCATGTTCCCGCTGCCAATACATGCAATAATCGTTCCCATTATTTACGCTCCTTAAGTTTTTCCGTAATCGCCACGTAGTTCATGCCGTCAACGTTTTCCCTTAGCCACGCCGTAAGCCCTTCGTCGGAATCGTAGCCGTATTTTTCGATTTCATTCATGGCCACGTCCACCGCGCCAATGTCGCCTTCCTCACATGCGGACCTTAATCTGTCCAAAGCATCGTTGTCGGGCCTGCCCCTTTTCGGCTTTTCGCCTTCCCATCCATTCGCCCGCAAAAACCCGATCAAATCGTCGATCAGTTTTTTCGCATCGTTTACCAATTCATTGTTACCGTTGCTTACAAAATCGAAATTGCCTTTGGCGGCCGCTTCCTCCATTGCCTTGGCCTTGTCCGCAATGGCCTCCGCGCCGATGTTCGCGCTGGAGCCTTTTATCCCATGCACTACGACGGCATAGGCCGCAAGATTTTCCCTTTTTACGTCACCCATCTTTTCCAGAAGCGGCCTGACGCCCGCAATATAGGAATGCAAAATCTGTATATAGGATTCCATGTCGCCACCCAGACGCTCCAGCCCCTTGTCCATGTCCAGCCCAGCGATTTTGCTGTCTAAAGCCAGGGCGGTACCGCCTTTTACCCATTCCCGAATCACCGAGTCAAGGCGGGTCATGTCTATGGGCTTTGAGACATATGCCTGAAACCCATTGCGCAGAAACATTTCCTTGCTTCCCACAATGGCATTTGCGGTGAAGGCGATTATCGGCACCGTTTTGGCGTAGTCGGTTCCCATATTCCTGATATGCCTGACGGCCTCGATCCCATCCATTTCGGGCATCATGTGATCCATGAAAATGGCGTCGTACCTAACCTTTTCCTCGCGTATGGCGTCGATGGCCGCCTGCCCGCTTGTCACGCAGTCGACTTGCATTCCGTAAGGTTTCAGCACGCCCTTGGCAACGTCAATGTTTGTGCAAACGTCGTCTACCACCAGCACACGCGCACCCGAAAGACTGGTGCGTCGCACGGGGGACGCCCGTCGCCGTTCGCGCCCCGGGTAATTTAAACTTTTAAGATGGCTGGCGGCTTCAGTTCCGATTGTCGCGTCGCTTACGACCTGTTGTTTAAACCTTACGGTAAAGACACTTCCCTTTCCGTACTCGCTTTCCGCCGAGACCGACCCATCCATCATTTCGACCACGCTCTTCATTATGGCCAGCCCCAACCCCGTCCCCTCTATTTTGCGGTTGGACTTTATGTCAAGTTTTGTATACTCGGTAAACAGGCTGTCCATGTCCTTGTCGCGTATGCCCACGCCGGTGTCGCTGGCAACGACCGTCATCCACATATCTTTTTCATGTCGTTCGCAGCTTATGCTGAGCCTAACCGTCCCTTCGGTCGTGTACTTGAAGGCGTTGGAGAGAAGATTGTTGAAGATATACTTGATTCGAAGATCGTCCCCATACAGGCGTTGCGGCAGGCTCCCGTCAACGTCAAGAACAAAGCTGATTGGCTTGTCCGCCATGTGCATGGTGTTCTGGGTAACGGCATCGTTAATCAGACTGGAAATGTCGTACTCCACTGGCACAAGCTCGAACCTGCCCTCCTCGATCTTGGAAATGTCCAAAATACCGTTCACAGTGTTAAGAAGGGTGGAGCTGGCGTGGTTTATTTTTTCAAGGCTCGCGTAGGTACTGTCGCTTAGCCCGTCGCCTTCCATAATCAGCCCCGACATGCCGATTACCGTGTTAAGGGGGGTACGCATTTCGTGGCTCATATGTGCCAGAAACCTTGACTTCGCGGTGCTGGCCTCCTGCGCTTCCTTTAGCGCTACCTCCAGTTTGTCCGCCGATGCCTGCAAGTCCATCATCATTTCGTGGCGAAGCAGGGCGCCCACCAGCAGCATACCGGTGGAACGCATAATCGACTGCTCGTCCGTGGAAAACAGGCGTTCGCTGTGGCAATAGTCGTAGGCGATGAATCCCCAGAATGTGTTTCTCACGAATACCGGAGCAACGAAAACCGACACCGTGCCCTGCGTGGCAAGGTATTCCCGTTCCAAGGCGGACATCTCCCGCACAAGCCTATTGATGCAGCCCCCCTGCGACAATATTGTTTCCCATCCTGGTAGCCTTTCCATGTACGACACGTCCGACGTAAACCCCTCGCCGTCCCGTGGCCTTGGGCTTACGGACCATTCGAACATCCGCGTACAATAAAGCTCGCCACAGGTTATGTAGTTTTTCCAGATGCACACGCGGTCCGCGTCCACGGCCTTGGCCAACATACCCATGCTTTCAAGCAGGCCGTCTTCGAATTCGCAAAACTCGGACTGCAGAATGATCGTCGATGCGGTGTTGACCATGTTCACCTTGTGAACCAGGGATTCCCGGCGTTCAATCTCCTTTTTCAGATCGTGGGAAAGTTCCCAAAAATTGCCCGTGCTGTCCATCATAAAATCACCCTGCCTATATTTTAGCACTTTGCCCGGCGCGGATAAAGACCAGGTGTTCTGGAACACCAGATGTTCCGAAAACTTTTCCGTGATATAATCCCAAAATGGCATTACTTACCGATCTCCACAACCATTCCTGCCTCTCCCCCTGCGGCTCGCTGAGTCTGTCCCCGCGCCGCCTGCTGGAGATCGCCTCGGTAAGGGGCCTGCGTGTAATGGCTCTTACCGACCATAACTCCAGCCTGAACTGCCCCGCCTTCGCAAAGCTATGCCCGAAGTTCGGCATCGTTCCCGTCTTCGGCATGGAGGCAACCACCAGCGAGGAAATTCACGCGCTGTGCCTTTTTACCAGCCTGGAGGCCAGCCTTGCCTTCGGCGAATACGCCTACTCGATACTTACGCCATTTCCCAACGATCCGGACAAGGCCGGGGATCAGGTTTACACTGACGAGGATGACAACATCGACGGCGAGGTCGAATACTATCTGCTGAATCCCCTCGCGCTTTCTATCGAGGAAATAGGGGCGAAGGTGGCCGAATATTCCGGCATAGTGATTCCCGCCCACGTCGACCGCCCGGCCTTTTCCATGAGCAGCCAGCTTGGGGTGGTCACCAGTGGCCCCTGGGCTGCGCTGGAATGCATCCGCATCCCGCCGGCGGTGCGCGACTTGCCCTTGGACACGCTGGGCTATCCCCTTATCACATCGTCCGACGCCCATTACCCAGAACACGTCGCCCGCCGACCGTTTAGGCTTGACGTTAGCCTGGAGGAACTGCAGCCAGAAGGCCCGGGGACGGAGGCTGATATTGGGGTTTTGCGGAGGGCTCTTTTCAGTCGTCTAACGCCCACGAAATTGGGGTTGTAAAAGACGGAAACCCATTTCCCCTTGCACTATCCCGCCCGCGCGGTTATACTGCCAGTACAACAAGGGGGGACAACATGGCGACAAAAGAGCTTTTCAGCCAATTCGACGATCTGCTTAACATATGCAAAGACAATGTTTTCAAGGCCGTCTTCGCGAGGGACTCCAGGGATTCAAGGCGGGCGCTTTCCAGGCTCGTTTCCGCCGTCATAGGCAGGGAGCTGGAGGTAGTGAGCATTATGGCGAACGAGCCGGCGCCGGAAAGCACGATGGATCGGCTGGTTCGCTTCGACATAAACTGTAGGGCCAAGGACGGCGAGCCCATCGACGTGGAAATGTGCCTAAACCCGGACAAGTTCGAGCCTGTGCGCCTGGAGTTCTACGCTGCAAGGCTTTTCGTAAACCAGGACATACGCGGGAGCGACAAGACCTACAGGGACCTGAAGCGGACGTACCAAATAGCGATACTGGCCGAGGGGACGTTCTTTGCTGACGGGGATTTTTTGCACGGCTTCGAGTATTACGACCCGGTCCGCAACATGTCGCTGGGTGGCAGGACCAGCATCTTTACGCTGGAACTTTCAAAGCTGGGCGAGGTTGTTAAGAAGCCCGCGAGGGAGATGAGTAACCCGGAGTTTTGGGCGGTGTTTTTCCGGTATCACGGGGATCCTGGCATGAGGGGGAAGATCAACGAGATAGCCGTTCTGGAGGAGGGAATCGCGATGGCGGGAGGAGTGCTTTTGAACATAAGCCGCGACGAGAATCAGCGGGCGCGTCTCGAGAGCGAGTACAAAGGGCAACTTGACTACCAAAGCAAGATGGTCCAGGCGAAACGGGAAGGCATAGAGGAAGGCCGATTGGAAGGCAGGGAAGAAAGCAGTATGGAAATCTTGGACCTCATTACTAAAGGCTATACGGTGGAAGATCTCAAAAGAGAGATTGAGGCTCGGCGCTAAGATGGCGGATGTGATCACGAAAATTTGATCTGCTGTAATTTTTTACCCAGCAAAGAATTACAGGGGTGAAAGAAAATGGCTGTCATGAAAAATATTAACTTTTGGTGTACTCTATTATGTATCCGACAGGAATGTCTTCTAATAGTCCCTGAGTAGCAGATCAAGTCTTGGCTATCACACTTAACGGCGATGTCGAACGTTCCCAGAAAACGGACATGGAGGAATTCTACCCGACCATCGATTAATACGGGTATTTTTGCCACGAAATCCTTGAAAACCCATTGGGGATTGATTAAACTTTTACAAGGTATAAAATGCAGGGACGGGCCTATGTCTGGGGATAATTTGGAAGGCGCGAGGCAGGGAGAGGCACAAATTGCTTCGCAAATTGGCACCAAGTCCTTTTGCATGAGACCCCAAAAAGACATCCGAAAGCACACGCCGTGAGCGGTAAAATCGCACTTTAAAGGTTTGGATGGCTTTAAGGCAATTTAGAATTCTAGAAAAAATTCTCCAGCACCGCAAAAGTGCTTGGCAGAGGTACGAAGACATGATAAAATACCTTTTAGGAAGAATGGTTGGTGTCTCTGGTTGCATGGGGTGTTCTGGGTTCATGTAACTTGTGGTAAAATCTACCGTTTTTATGCCGATATTTAAAATAGCGAGTTCACGCGGACTCCGTATTGGGTCTGGAATTTTTGTATTTTGCGGGGTGTGTCAAGTTGACGTATCCTCCGCCAAAGAGGGTTGGGACATGGATAACGCTTTTGCGGATTTTGATTATGAAAGGGAAGGCCAGGAATTTCTGGCGGAGCTTAGCACAGGAAAATACGGAGGAAAATTTGGCAATAACTGGAAAGGTGCCCAGGAGAAAGAGGATTTCGATAACGGTGGCTTTGAATATCTAAATTCCGAATCCTTCAAGGCCTTGGACAAAGAGGCTTCCCAGTAATGTCGGATATTGCGTTTCTGAAGAGTAAAGGCATCGAGAGCAGGCGTATTTTTAACAGGTATGTTTGGGCTCTGAAAAAAGTGCATGGGTTTGTCAACATAAAAAGGTTAGCCAAGCATATTCGTATTGACACTACTATGGTCAGAACGGCCGTCTATGATTATTTCGTTGACGTTGCTAGGCTAAAAGAATTTCACGGGATAACACATATCAACATTGAAAAAGTTGCTGGCTACACGGGGTATTGGATGTTACGGCGAAAGCCGATTCAGGTTGTTTCGCCGTTTCCTGGTAGCGAGTTCATTAATGAGCTGTTTGTAACGGCGCTTCTTCTGGAAATCATGCTTTCGGATAGAAAGATAGACGGCAACCAATGCCAAGGAAACGCTACATTTCAGGAATTTCAAAGCCATCTTTTCCACCACCTGAAATATCGCCCCGTGACGCAGCAATCACTTGAGTTGATGGTAGGAGCGTTTTTCTGCGGGTGTGATTTTTGTGATAGTCAAGCCTTGATCTAACACTCGAGAAAACGCACACGCCCAGTCCGTCAGATTCGTCATGGCCAAAAAGCTTTTCCCTAGCCAGCGGGATCGAATCCACGAACGTCCGAATCGGCGTCTTGCCGTAGCAGTATTTGCCCGAATGCGTTCTCTCGTTGTTATACTGCCCCAGCCACACGTCCAAATCAAGCTGTACTCCCCTACGCTGCTGTACACCTTGCGCTGGAACGCCACCGAATAGAACTCGTCCTTGCATGTCTTGTTGAACCGCTCGCTTGGTTTGCGGGGACTTCGCCTTTGTCCTTGAGTGCTCGATGTTCTCAAGGTCAAGGTACTTCGTGGTGCTCGCGGTTCCCGCAGTATTCGCTGCCCCTGTCGGTAAGCACCCGCAGAAGCGGTATCCCGTGCGAGTCGAAGAACGGTATCACCTCCGAGTTAAGCGCGTCGGCCACCACAAGCACGTTCTTCCTGCCACACGAAAGCCACCACCTTGCTGTACGTGTCGATGAACGTCTGTGAGATCATTGCTTACGCGAAGTCCAGCATCGCGCGCTCCATAGCCGGGTCCACACGGTTTTTCACGTTCGGCTTCTGGCGACTGATCTCTTGAAGCACCGCCTTGTCGCCGATGTCGTACGAACTTGTAGAAACTGTCGCGGGAGTACCCCATTACCTTGCAGGCTTGGGACACGTTCCCAAGCTGCCTTGCAAGCTCCAGGATTCCAACCTTGGTCTTGATGATTTTCTGCCGGTTCTGCTCCTTGTCTAAAAAGCACACCTGTTTTTTCGACAAGTGTCAGATTTTATCTTGACTACAGCCCCTATTCGTAAAAAGTGTCTCCGTCGTTTTTATTTTTCGTGCATTTGCCTGGCGGCGGCGTCCGCTGATTTTTCCAGCAAATTGTGCCTTTTTTTCCCCGCCCATGCGTTCACCGCCATCATAACGTTTTCCTTGTCTGCTGGACTGAGATTTCTGTATGTTTTCATAAGTTCTCGTTCTGTCTCGTTCAAGCCTTCTGGCTCTGTGCCTGTAATCAAATATTCCACCGACGTCTCAAGCAATTTGGCGATTTCTTGCCCTACCCTTACGTTAGGATATGTTTTTCTGGTCATCCATTTTCTGAATGTGCCAAAGGGAACACCCGCTTTCCCTGCAATCCATTCCTGAGTTGTGTTATTGGCCTTGATCTCGCGTTTAAGCCTTGTCCAGAAATCCATACGCAAATTTAGACGAAAAAAGGGGCAAATTTGCCCCTTTTGCAGTTGACAACAGGGTAAATGTGCGTCATTGTCAAAAAATACTGGGCAAATCAGGAACATTTGCCCAGTGAAGCTAGGTCAAGTTGATCCTGGCAAAATATCACAAAGGAGGTTTTTCACCATGAAAAACAAATCCAAATTTTTCGGGATTATCGCCATGATTGCGATAATCGGGCTTTCGATGATGGCGTGTGATCAAGCAAACGATCCGGGGATACCGACTGATCCAGTGACACCAACCGATCCAGTGACACCAACCGATCCAGTGACACCAACCGATCCAGGGACACCAGCCGATCCAGGAACACCGAGCGCTCCAGGGATACCGACTGGCATCTATGGAACATGGGCAAATATATGGGGTGGCGCGTTAGTTCTAAACGTCGACGGGTCATTGTCCTGGATACTATCGGAAGGAGATGAGCCACTAAATGCAACATTTAGCGTTTCCGGCAATAACTTTACCATAACGATTCCAGGCGAAGGGCCTAGCACAGGGACTTTTTCCCAAACCGGCAATACACTTACCCTGTTTCTATGGGAACAGGAACTTGAATTCATAAGGCAAGGCACCTGGACGGCAATCCCCATCGGTTACCCTACAACTACATCCATTGATTTGGTGTTCGGCGGTATTCCTGCAGGATTGGAGCTATCGGATATTACTATTACTCCCGTAAGTGGCTCGGCAACAGGCTTCTATTTGACCAGTATAGGGCTGACAACGAGGGCATTGGGGGTTTCTAATGTGAGCGCAGGAACAGTGAGCATTTCCATTAATAGGGATGGGATTGATATTACCCCCCAGACAGTAACGCTTGTTGCGCCACCGCCCGTTACCTGGACGGCAACCCCTGTTGGCAGTCCAATTACAACCCGGATCGAATTTGCCTTTAGCGACGATCCATGGGGAATATCGGAAAGCGATATAACGATTACCCCTATGGGTGGCTCGGCAACAATAGGTTGGATCTGGTGGGACGAGGGCGTCATGGTATTGGAGATTTCCAATGTAGGTGGCGGAGACGTACTGATTTCCATCAGTACAGAAGGGATTGACAGCGAGCCCCAGACAGTGACGCTTGCCGGACCGACCCTCATCAGCTGGACCGCAACTCAAGTCGCAAGCTTAATTATATTTGAGTTTGCCTCCGATCCTGGAGCGTTGGAAGCATCGGACTTTTTTATTCACGGAGAAGGCTCTGCATCAATACGGGATTTGTCGGGAACTGGAACAACGCGGGCATTGGCGATTTCCAACGTGTTCGCTGGAAACGTATATGTTACGATTTACAGAAAGGGGATTGCATTTGGTCCCCAGACATTAAATCTTGTTGAGCCAACGGATATTACCTGGGAGGCAACCCCTGTTGGTAGCCCGACCACGACTCACATAAATCTTACCTTTAGCGCCGATCCGGTATTGCTAACGGAAGAAGACATTACGATTTCTTCTGGGACTGGCTCTGCAATGAGAGGGGTTTTGTCAGGTTCAGGCGACACATGGACATTGTCTGTTACCAATGTGAGAGCGGGAGCGATATCCATTTCCATTGCTCGAGCCGGAATCGCGAGCGCTTCCCAGCCGGTAACGCTTGTCGCACCTGACATTACCTGGGAGGCAGCCCCTGTTGGAAGCCCAACCACAACCTCCATCAGATTTGACTTCGCCTCCGATCCCGGAACGTTGGCTGAATCGAACTTTACAATTGTTGGCGGAACAGGCTCGGCTACAAGAGGGACTTTGTCGGGCTCGGGAAATACGTGGACGCTGTCTGTTAGTGACGTAAGCGCCGGAGAAGTGTCTGTTTACATTGACAGGGTCGGGATTGCACGTGGGCCCCGGCAAGTGACACTCCTTTGGGCACCGTTGCCGCAACTGACTGGTTCTGTAACCATAACCGGAACCCCGCAAGTCGGGCAGACGCTAACGGCTAATACAGCCAACCTTGGCGGCAGCGGAGCCATTTCCTTCCAGTGGAGGCGGGGAAATACCAATATTACTGGCGCTACCGGCAGCACGCGGGTGCTTGTCGCCGCCGATGAAGGCGCAAACATATCGGTAGTCGTAACCCGTGCAGGACATAGCAGTAGCGTTATCAGCAATGTTCTCGGCCCAGTAGCGGCTGCGCCGCCACCTGCCGACATTACCTGGTTCGCAACTGCCGCGCCTGGCAGCCCAACCACAACCATCAACCTTACCTTTTCCAGCGATCCGGGAGCACTGATCGCAACGAACATTACGATTACCAACATCACAGGTTCCGCGGCAAGAGGGAATTTGTCAGCAGGTACATTCCCAAATACACGAGTACTGACAATTTCCAATGCAACTAACGGTGAAATATCGCTTTCTATCAACAGAACTGGGGTTTCAAATACGCCAGTCGCAAGCACTCCAACAGTGAGTCTCTTGGGGCCACCCACACCACCTTCGGTATTCCCAGTAACTGGCATCACCATAACAGTTACCGGAATACCTAGCGCGTATGTAGGCGGTGCTGGGACTATGGCATTGATGATTCCTGGGACTACCAACCATACTGGCGTGACAACAGTGCAAGTATCCGCCTCGACGACTTTTTCATTTAATGCTTCACCGGCGGGTTATAACTTAGACTTGCTGTTTGGCAATGGGAATAGGTACATGACACTCATGAGGAACATCACCGCTGGATCCAACGAAGTACCATGGAGTGCGTTTTCCCGTGTCAATTAACGGGGTAAAAACCGCATAGCAGAAGGCTGCCAAAGCCCAAAACTTCGGCAGCCATCTGCCTCCCCAGGCAATATGTTCCCCCAGGATGCCTGGGCGTCACTAGGCGCACCCTTGTTAAGAACCCGCCGATAACGACAGGCAGCGCCCACCGCAAGTCCACCTATTGGGCTTGCGGTGGGCGCTTGCCTGTCCTGCTCGTCCCCTCCCTTAACCCAAGTCCAAGCGACCACCTGGCTGGCCTTGAAATTAGGCATCAGCGAAAACGCCCTTTTGCGAAACATGTTCCACAAACCCGACTTTGGCATTATACTTTTACGTACATATGGACAAAGAAACCGAACCGAACCCGCCGCAAAACGCGACGTACTTTAACCGCGACCTTTCATGGCTGGACTTTAACGAGCGAGTGCTGGAGGAAGGGCTCCGCGGTGACAAACCGCTGTTCGAGCGCTTCCGCTTCCTGGCCATCGTCGTCGCCAACTTCGACGAGTTCTTCATGGTGCGGGTGGCGGCGATCAAGCGGGCAAGGCGGGCGGGGAGATCCGGGGATCCCTCCGGCCTAAGCCCGGCGGAGCAGTTGGAGGGGGTTGCCCGAAAAGCCCGGTCGGTAATACGGCGCCTGTACGACTGCCTTATGGGCGAGATTTTCCCCGGCCTGGCCGACGGCGGCCTGGAGCTTGTCCGCCCGGATTCCTACACCGTCCCCCAGATGGACTTCCTGGAAT
>Ga0209755_10002158_pt1 | contig 27667 bp, 29 predicted proteins | sample TergutCo191P1_FD_187301 | JGI IMG/M metagenome (GOLD analysis project Ga0209755, IMG submission 187301) | Cornitermes sp. P1 segment gut microbial communities from Petit-Saut dam, French Guiana - Co191P1 (SPAdes) (version 2) | ecosystem: Host-associated > Arthropoda: Insects > Digestive system...
CTTTCGGACATAATTTTTTTAGTGATTCTTCTGCATTTCCGATTCGCTGATTACCACGTTCATTTTCTCTTCGTCTTAATTCATCCAAAGGACAAGTAACAAGCACGAACAAAACATCATGATCATGGTGCAAAGTTATACACTCGTTCATTGTATCCAAATGTGTGATAGTGTAATCCATTGCGTCATCTTTCAAAAAAACATGGTCAACGATAATATCTATACCAATATCAGAAAAAGTCTTTATAGTATGGTGAAACCCGGTCAAAGCCGTTGAGACTGTTTGGTTAGGGTCTGATTTTATAAATTTTTCCGGTCCAATAAGAAAAAAATTATCGATCGAAAGAAGGTAAAACGGAGTTGGCAACCTATCTTGCAATGTTTTTGCCAATGTCGATTTTCCTGCGCATGACGTTCCGTTTAACCATATAATTTTACCTTTTTTCATACAACATCCTCGCTTCTGTTAATATAAAATTTCTACTATGTTATACTATTTTAATTATTTTGTTAACCACAATGCCCCAATTTTACATAACGTTCTAGGTAACTGACGTTTTGCCAGCCCGAATAAGGGCTTGCGTAGCAAGACCAGGGCTGGCAAAATGTGGGTGAGGGAGGCGTGGGAGCGAGCCGCAGGCGACCGACCTAGCCAACCGAACCCCGAGGGCGCAAACAGCGCCCACAGCAGTTATCGTTTGTTATATGCAGTTGTGCCGTTCTTCATATTTTAAAAACATTTCCTTTTCCATATTTTCAAATTCCTCTGCCTTCCTAATTACTTTTTCAAAAAACCAACTATATTCTGTTTCTTTTATTTCAACATATTCTTTTCTATTTTCATTTCCAAGAACGTTAGGCAAAATAATATTTGAAATTAGTGTATATAAAATCATAAATAATACCTCTAAAATATTTCATAAAAATGATCAAAAATGATCATTTTTTGTTTTTAACCGTTGTATATTTTTAAAATATTCATTATAAATGAATAAATAATTTTTGGAGGCTTGTGTATGGAACTGGTACGAATTTATGAAATGCCGGATTGTAAAATGGTTTCTTCAGGGATTGGAATGTTTGGAGAGGAAAAATTTAGCAGTTTTCACAAATGGTTTAATTCTTTACCTCAAAAGACAATGTTCCCGCAAAATTTTCTTTTTGAGGACGGAGGAAAATTACATTGGGTACAGATGTATGAAGATAGTATTAATGTACCCGATGAATTTGAAATAATTGATTTTAAAGGCGGTCTTTATGCGGTATCTACTGATATTGATCAAAAAACTGATGTTGAAGCAATGAATAAAATAAAAAAAGATTATTTTGAATTGCATGGATTTGAAATTGATACATCTCGTCCTGAACTCGGTAGTATAATTAATTCCTCTTTGACGATTGAGATTTTAGGTTATAGTCAAATGGATTATTACACACCAATTAAACACATAAAAGAATAATATTTGTAATAAAAGCAAATATTACTTCGCCTAACAAACGGTAACTGCTGCGGGTGCTGTTCGCGCCCTCGGGTTCCTGTAACGTTATGCGAAATAGTGGCTAAGATTGATCAAAATACCAGAATAAATTTATTTAAAAAAGATAACAAAAGTCTATAATATAAATAGGCTTTTTGTACTTAATAATACGGTAGACAGAACGGATTTTTTATTATGTATTCCACTTATAATACTGTGTAGAAAATGTTCCGCCATCATCTTTCCCTTGAATTTCAGCTCTAAGGAAAGGCTTGCCGAATATATGAGTCTATAAATAAAATTGTGTAAAACGCTATACTACCAAGTAGGATAGTATTGCGGTTTCGAAAGAAGTATTAGACGAACTGTTAAAAGAGTACAAAGGGCCAGATGACATATTAGGACCAGAAGGGCTTGTAAAACAGTTGAGCAAGGCACTAATCGAAAGAGCAATGCAGGCAGAAATGACCGAGCACCTCGGTTATGAAAAAAATCAGTCCGGTGAAAAAGAGACAGAAAACCGGAGGAACGGTACATCATCAAAAACCTTACGAACAGACCAGGGATCGATGGAAATCGAGGTACCAAGAGATCGTAACGGCGACTTTGAACCGCAGATAATACCGAAACATCAGCGGGAATGGCGAGGCTTCGATGAGAAAATCCTGTCGATGTACGGTCTTGGACTTTCAACAAAAGCGATACAGGATCATATCAAAGATATTTATAACGTCGATGTGTCTCCCGAATTGATTAGCAGAGTAACAGATGAAGTAAAAGGGCTGGTCGAAGAATGGAGGAGCAGACCTCTTGAATCTTTCTATCCGGTTATGTTCTTTGATGCGCTGCGAACCAATATTCGTGAAGAAGGGCATGTGGTTAAAAAGTCGGTTTATTTAGCTCTGGCGATAGGTTTAGACGGTCAAAAAGAGGTTTTAGGGTTATGGATAGAGCAAAACGAAGGTTCGAAGTTCTGGATGGGAATATTGAATGAGTTGAAAAACAGGGGCGTTAAAGATGTTTTAATCGCTACGGTTGACGGGCTTACAGGATTTCCGGATGCTATCAATTCAGTATTTCCAAAGACCGAAGTTCAACTGTGCATGGTTCACATGGTTCGTAATTCATTGAAATTCGTACCTTACAAAGACAGAAAAGCCGTAACCGCAGATTTAAAAGAAATTTACTTAGCCCCGTCTGAGGACGCCGCTCTTACCGCGCTGGATCGATTCTCCTAAAAATGGGATAAAAAATATTCCATGATTTCCAGATCATGGCGGAACCGCTGGTAATGAGGTTATTCCTTTCATGAAATTCTCACTGGAAATTCGCAAGGCGGTTTATACAACCAATGCCATAGAATCACTTAATTACACGCTTCAGAGGAATCTTAAAACTCGTCTTTCATTTCCAAATAATGAAGCGGCGATGAAATTGGTTTTCATGATCTTGCAAAGAGTCAAGAAAAAATGGACAATGCCTATCAGGAATTGGGGTGAGGCGTTAAACCAATTTGCGCTCATTTACGGGGACAGAGTCCCGTTATGAAATATTTTGCGTTTTACACAAAAAAATTACGGGCTCGAATATATAAGGTTTTTGTAAAACAAACATTCCTTGTTTAGCAACCTTTTTAACAATTGTATGATTATTGTAATCATATTCTGTAGTAATTATTATTTTAGCAACAATTTCTCGGCGTTTTCTGCTGTTTCTAAGTTCAATCCGTAATTTGTCGGTGATACTCCACAGCATTGTTGTGTATTAGCCCATTCACACATGGATTTTTGGTTACAATCTTTACATTCCGTATCGTGAAGCATACGTTGTTTTTCGTTTTATTTCCCATGACTATACTGTAACTATTTCAGGTTATTTTGTCAATTAATAAAATATCCTCGCCGTAAAAGACGAGGATACTGATACAAAGAGGGTTCTATTTTAAGACCTATGGTCAGTTATCGTTACTGTTAGTGTTCCAAGTCCATTATCTTGCGACTGCACATTTCGTATTTCATAGCCAGGATTCTTTCTACGAAATTGTTCTGTAGCTCTGGGTTCAGCTTCTGCCTTAGCTGTTGCCGCAGCTCCTGCTCCAGCTTGACCGTTAGTGGAAACATTAAAAGTGTATGTACGTGTTATATCTGTATTTGCAGGTTGCTGTGCAACAGATGTACCACTGCTCTGTGTTCCACCGCTTTGTGAATTGCCACCTGATTGATTCCTTTCATTTTGAGCATCTCGCTGTCTTTGATTTATCTCAGCTACCTGACGATCATGTTGCTCTTTACCACCTGGTAAAGTGGAATAATACCATTCCATATAGGAAGCACATCCAACAACCGTCATTCCGAATACCAGTAACATTACCAGTATTCCCAAAATGAAAAATCTTCTTTTCATCATAAATAATCTCCTTCTTAAAGTATTACAGCCTTGAATGGCTGGTTAAGCGGTATTTTCATACTCCCTCATAATAATAAAGTACACTCTTTATTAATACGTGTCAAGAAAGATGAGCCAAATATATCGTTAATTTAAGATAATAACGAGTGTATGGAAACTAAAAAGCTGAATTTGCGTCAAATTTTGTCGGCAAATATCAAAGAACAACGCCAAATTCTCGGAGTTTCACAGGAAAAACTGGCTGAAATGGCTGGTCTTTCGTGGCAAACGGTTAATAGTATAGAATGTCAACGGACGTGGGTTAGTGACAATACGCTTGAAGCCCTTGCTTCTGTATTCAAAATAGATACTTTTCAACTGCTTATGCCGCAAGAAGCCAGAATTGCCCTGTCCTTAAACTCAACCGAAACATTGCGGAAGCTGGTTGAAGCTAAAAAGGGTTATGACGACACTTTCGCTGAAATATATAGCAAGGCAACATAGGCAAAGTCAAAGAGTTATTACCTGCCAATATTCAAATTTCCAGAGTAAAATGCCCATATGGTTTACAATTACCTCAAAAACGGCTAAAATTATCAATAGAGGGATAGTAATTGGCAAAAATCAGACTTTATTTAGACAACTGTTGTTTTAACAGACCATATGACGATCAAACTAATCTCAATATTCGTCTTGAGTCAGAAGCAAAGCTATTCATTCAAAACGAGATTATACAAAATAATTATGAGCTTGCTTGGTCTTTTATGATGGATTATGAAATTTCTGCTAATCCATTTTATGATAGGCAGTTGGCATTTATGGAATGGAGAAATGTAGCTTCTATTGATATTGACCCAACAGAAAAGATATTAATCAGGGGAAGAGAAATAATGCAAAAAAATATAAAACAAAAAGATGCAATCCATATCGCTTGTGCATTAAAAGCGGAATGCGATTATTTTTTAACAACAGACAGATGGATATTAAGTAAAAATATTCCAAACATAAAATTAATAAACCCGCTTGACTTTATTCGTCAATTTTATATCGAAGGAGATGACAAATGAGGGCAGATACTTTAATAAGAACAGAAGGTATGAATACTTTGATAAAAAATTTAGGTCTGATCGAGGCTGAACGTTTTGTAATGCTCATACAAAAAGATTCTTTTGATTATACAAAATGGCAGGAAAATCTTTTCAAAGATATGACTATAGACGAAATTTACAACAATGCCACAGAATTAAGACAGAAGAATAATGTAAAATAGTTAGAAAAAATGGTATACGCCCCAACTTCGTATAACAAACGGTAACAGCTGCGGGCGCTGTTAGCCCCCTCGGGGTTCGGTCGGCTAGGTCAGTCGCTACGCTCGCTCCCACGCCTCCCTCACCCACATTTTGCCAGCCCTGGTCTTGCTGCGCAAGCCCTTATTCGGGCTGGCAAAACGTCAGTTACCTAGAACGTTATGTGAAATTGGTTTTTGAATTGGTTGGAAAATATTATGAAACAAATATACTGTAATAGTATTTACTTGTTTGGAGGAGTGTATGGAAAATATTATTTATAATAGTACAAAAAAGGATTTACCATCTAATCAATTACATAAATTATTTGTGGCGGTCGGCTGGTCAGATGGGTCTGATAGTCCTGAGATGATAAATAAATATAACATACCGTTTCTAAATTCAACTTTTGTAATATCGGCGTGGTATAATAAAAAATTAGTGGGAGTTGTAAGAGTTCTTAGTGATAAAATATTCCGATCTATTATATATGATTTAATTGTTGATCCAGAATTTCAAGGCAATGGAATTGGTAGTGAATTAATAAAACTTTGTATCAATAAATATCCAAATTCTGAATGGTTGGTTGAAACTAAAGAGAATATTGCTGGTTTTTATGAAAATATTGGTTTCAAAATGTGTGGGAAAGATGATGTGTTTTTAAATATTCCTTGTAAATTATTTACAAAAATATAAAATAATGAGAAAGGAATAAAAGCAAAAACCAACTTCACATAACAAACGGTAACTGCTGCGGGTGCTGTTCGTGCCCTCGGGGTTCGTAGAACCTTCGGTTCTTGCTCACTTCCACTCTTAGAATTGACCGTGAAAGCGGTCATCCTTAACTCACCCACATTCTGCCAGCCCTAGTTGCGAACCAAAGGTTCGATGCTGCGCAAGCCCTTATTCGGGCTGGCAAAACGTCAGTTACCTAGAACGTTATGTGAAATGGGAATAAAATCGTATGAACATGTTCTTTAAGGTAAAAAACATGTTTGACAAGTTTTTCTTAATATAATACAATATTTGCTGTGCTTCCCATGTAATTTCATATAAAATGAAATACAAAAAGGGTTAGCCTATTGGAGGAAAAAATGACTGAAGCCCTTAAAGACATGTTTAATATAGATTTTTTCAATAGGTTTACTAATGATTTAAAGCTTATCATTAAAGGCTTTAATACGCGCAAGTTCATATCACAAATAATGGACAATGAATGGGAGAAAAAAGAATTTAAGCAGCGATGTTGGCATATCACGGCAGTTCTTAAAAATTATTTACCGGCAGATTACAAAGAGGCAATCGCTAAAATACTTGAATTATTAGACCACTTAAAAGATGTGTTTAATTTTTCAGAGGTAGATGATACAACGTTTGGTTTATCGCTGGAATATGGATGGGTTTTGGATAATTTTGTTGAGCAATACGGTTTAGATGATTATGAAACGTCAATTAAAGCGATAGAAAAAATAACCCAATTTACAAGCTGCGAATTTGCTGTCCGCCCTTTTATAATCAAGTATCCAAAAGAAATGATGAAGCAGATGTTAGTTTGGTCGAAACATGAACATTGGGGGGTAAGGCGGCTTTCATCGGAAGGTTGCCGTCCGCGTCTCCCTTGGGCAATGGGTTTGTCGGATTTAAAGGAAAATCCGGCTCCAATTATTCCGATTTTGGAAAATCTAAAAAATGATACATCAAGATTTGTAAGGTTGAGTGTTGCAAATAATTTGAATGATATAGCGAAAGACAATCCTGAAACAGTAATTAATTTGATAAAAAAATGGCAAGGTAAGTCGGAAAATATAAATTGGGTTATAAAACATGGCAGCAGAACGCTATTAAAACAAGGTAATGCGGAGGCAATGGAAATATTTGGTTTTGGCACTGTAAAAAACATCACTATCAAAGATTTTAAAATATCAAGATCAAAAATTAAAATCGGCGAGTTTTTGGAATTTAGTTTTAAATTAGTGAATAACAGTTCTAAGAAAGCCAAAATAAGGCTTGAATACGGGATTTATTATCAAAAAGCCAATAAAACTTTATCGAAGAAAGTCTGCAAGATCAGCGAAAAAGAATATGCAAAAAATTCGATAACAGATATTACCCGAAGACACTCTTTTCGCGCTGTAACAACAAGAGTATTACATTCCGGACTTCACCAGGTTTCTATCATCATTAACGGAAAAGAATTTCAGAAATATGATTTTGAACTGATTGATAAAAAATAATGGTGAACGCGCCCTCACTTCACATAACAAACGGTGATGGCTCTCCGCCCTGTTTGGGCTGGCAAAACGCCAGTTACCTTTGACGTTAGGTGAAATATCACTGGACATATTTATATAATTATTCCCGAAGATGTATGTTTTCGCATGGAAAATGAGGAAAAATGGATATATCTTACTGATAAGGTTTTCTACGATAATTGGTTCTCTCATGAGTACAGAAACAGTGCGATAATTACTCTTTATGATTGGGAAAAGCTTTATTCGCCACCTTCATTGAAAAGTTACATTATTTATCAAATAGCACAAGCGGCAATTCATTTCTCTGCAAACCTATCAGAGGAAATAGCCTTGAAAATAGTACATGAACCGCCAATTGGTTGCATGTATGATATGTGCATTGAAAAGCCTGATATTAAGTACGGCATGAGATCAGGAATATTGTGTCCAGAATGTAAGGGAAAGCTTTTACAATAAAGAAAATTTGATAAACTTCATAAATAAAAACTATCATTTGGATGTAAAAAATCAAAACTTCGCTTAACAAATAGTAACTGCGCCTATCTGTTTTGCAGGGCTGCAAAAATGTGCTGGAATGAGACACGGGAATGGCTTTAGCCATGACCTAGCTGAATGGAAGCCGATCTGCTAAAGCGGCGAAGCGCATACAGACCTGTTAGGCGCTGGTTTTGATTTTTTTGGAATATTATTCAATTACCCCACGAGCCAGTTCCACTCCAGTTAACAAAAGTTATTTCCATATTTTTCCGTGAAATTATAGTTGATGCTCCTGTCGCATCATTTACAATAGTTGCATAAAACACAATTTTACCGTTTCCGCTAAATTTATAATCACTATCCCAATCCCAAACCTTCAAAGTAACGGAGCCATTGCTAATCAAACCTCTTCTGGCGACGATACCAGAACCGAAGTCATCGAGAGCTTCTAATTTTAGTCCTTTGTGACTGGTGTAAATCTCTTTGCCATTGCCATCTATATCATACTGTATATAATGGGTGCTCCCGCTAATATACTTATCATTAAAATAATCAAGATCTGTAATATTTAGCGTTCCCTTGAGTTCTGCGTAGCTAACATATTGATTTTGATCATTATTAACTAAACCGTTATCACCCCCACCATTATTGCAGGCGATGAAAATATATCCGATTATCACCACTGGTAAGACGTAAAATAAATTATTTTTGCTCATCTTTCATCTCCTTTATTGCATCTTCAATCTTGCGAAGAAGTTGATCATACATCAATTGAATACACGAAATATAACTCTCATTTGAAGCTGTACGATGACTATCAAGAATTCTTTTTTCTGTTTCAAAACCGTCAGTCTCTGATTGTCTCTTTGCCTTCAACAAAGCCTCATTTATTATCATGAGATCTTCTTTTGAAAATTCTGGAAATTTCATAACACCTCCTAAAAAACACTTATTATTGCTTTAGGGGCATATATGCCAAAGAAAATGCTAAATATTAGGGATATTCTGGCGCACAATTTGAAGGAAAATCGAAAAAAATGCGGCTTTACTCAAGAAAAATTGGCTGAAAAGGCAGGAATTTCAGCGCATTATTTAGCTATGGTTGAGGTGTCCAAGAAATTTCCAACACCAGAAATGCTTGATCGTATTGCTCAAGCTCTAAAAATAGAGACATATAAACTTTTTGATGTTTCCACTACACCAGAAGGTGCATTATTACATTTAGAGCAATCTATTCTTAACAATATAGAGCAATTAATAAATATTACTATAAAACAAGCTATTGCAAATGAATTTAAAAATTGTAAAGAAAATTAATTTCCATATTTAAATAATATTTTTTTTATTTTAAAAATAATAATCTACAAAATTTGCGCCTAACATACGGTAATTGCGCCTGTCCTCTTCCGAACAGGATACCGCACCGTTCGTGCGGCTTCGGGTTACACGAAAACACAGTCGGGTGTGCGCTAGACACTGGAACATCCTTTGTAATATATAAAAAACCTTGATCAAATTTCAGTTTTAATGTAAAATATAGGCATATAAATTGTTGGAGAATAAAATGGAAAACGTGATATTTTTTGAAACAATAACTCAACCCAAAAGTATTTTAAGTATTATACCTGTTTTATTAATAATACTGGTTTTATTAGGATTATTTATTGGAATAATATTTGCAATAAAAAATACAAGTATTTCAATAAATGAGAAAGATATTGTTATAAAATCTTTTCTTTATGGAAGAAAAATACCCATAAATGATGTTTTATTAAATGAAGTTCAAACAATAAATTTAAAACAAAATAATGATTTTAATGTAAGTATAAGAACAAATGGTATTGGCTTACCTAATTTCCTGTCAGGATGGATGAGATTAAATAAAGGTCAAAAAGCATTGGCGTTTTTAACTGACAAAGAAAATGTTTTATTAATGCCGACAAAAGATTTCATCCTGTTATTCAGTATGGAAAAAACAGAAGAATTTATAACAAAATTAAATGGAATAAAATAATTCTGAAATATAATCTTTAAAATAAACTACACATCCGAAAGCTGAGAAAGCGCGATTGGTTTGGGACTGTTGTTCTGCCCTTCAGATTTGGCGAGTTCTTCAAGAAGCTCTTTTCCTCGGCGGGAAAGCTTTTCCGGAATCTGTACAATCAGCTTGATGTAAAGACTGCCGCGCTGGCTGCCGGATGGAACTCCTTCATCACGGATACGGAGCATTTTTCCGTTTTGGATACCGGCGGGCACTTTAACTTTGATTGTTTTATTATCCAGTGTTGTTACATGAATATCAGCGCCGAGAGCTGCCTGGCTTATGGAAATTGGAACGGCGCAGTAAAGGTCATAACTTTGACGCTCAAAGTATTCGTGGGGTTTTATTCTGATAAAAACGTATAAATCGCCCGCCTGACCGCCGTTAGGACCTGCGTCTCCCTGTCTGGGAATTACAACACGCTTGCCGTTTTCCACGCCTGCCGGAATGGTAACCATTATTTTCTGCCGTTTTTTCTGGGTTCCGGAACCGCTGCAGTCATTACATGGTTTTTCAACTATTGAACCCTCGCCGTGACACTGGTGGCAGGTTGTGGCTACCGAGAAAAATCCCTGGCTGTGTCTTACCTGTCCCGATCCGCGGCAGGTAGGGCAGGTTTTCTTGCCTGAACCGTCCGCCGTGCCGGACCCTTTGCAGGTTGTGCATGATTCGTTATGTGAAAATTGAATTTCCACTTTTGTGCCGAAAACCGCGTCTTTAAACGGAATCTCGATATCGTAGCGGAGGTTGGCTCCCTGTCTTACGCCGCTTGAAGATCCTCTGCGGAAGCCGCCGCCGAAAAAGTTTTCAAATATGCTTCCAAAACCGCTGTCGCCGAAGATGTCTTCAAAGCCCCGGAACACGCTTGAATAATCGCCTTGCCCTGCCATGCCTTCAACTCCGGCAAAGCCGAATTGATCATAAGCCGCCTTTTTCTGGTCATCTGCGAGAATTTCGTAAGCCTCAGTCGCTTCCTTAAATTTTTCCTCGGATTGTTTGTCGCCGGGATTTTTATCGGGATGAAACTGAATGGCAAGTTTGCGGTACGCCTTTTTAATATCATCCTTCGAGGCGTTTTTTTGTACTCCGAGGACTTCGTAATAATCGCGTTTTGCCATTATTTATCGTCTACCACTTCGTAATCTGCGTCTTCCGCGCTTTTTGTATTACTGCCGCCCTGGTTAGCGCCCATGTTGGGATCAAATCCCTGTCCGCCCATGTCCGGGTTGAAACCGCCCTGACCTGCTCCCTGAGCGCCAGCCTGCCCTGATGCCGCCTGTTGTTTATAAATTTCTTCGGCAATTTTGTAAGACACCTGTTTTAAGGCTTCCGTTTTATCTTTGATGGACTGAATGTCGCCGCTTTCCAGAGCTTTGCGCAATTCGGCAATGGCTTCTTCGGTTTTTGATTTGTCTTCCGCGTTTACCTTGTCGCCCAGGTCTTTGATATTCTTCTCTGTGCTGTAAATCATCGAGTCGGCTTCATTGCGCACTTCAGCCTTTTCTCGTTCCTTTTTGTCTTCTTCAGCGTGGAGTTCCGCTTCTTTCACCATGCGGTCAATTTCGTTGTCGCTTAACCCGCTTGAGCTTTCTATGCGGATTTTTTGTTCTTTGCCTGTGCCAAGGTCTTTTGCGCTGACATGGACAATGCCGTTTGCGTCGATGTCAAAAGTAACTTCAATCTGCGGAACTCCGCGCGGAGCGGGAGGAATGCCGACAAGATCGAAGCGACCAAGAACGCGGTTCTGGTTTGCCATTTCGCGTTCGCCCTGCAAAACCTGAATGGAAACTGCGGTTTGACCGTCTGCGGCGGTTGAGAAAATCTGGCTTTTTCGGGTTGGTATGGTTGTATTACGGGTAATGAGCTTTGTCATTACTCCGCCGAGCGTTTCTATGCCGAGCGAAAGGGGTGTTACATCCAATAAAAGCACGTCTTTTACATCGCCGCCGAGGATACCGCCCTGAATTGCCGCTCCTACCGCGACAGCTTCATCGGGGTTAACGCCCCTGTTGGGTTCTTTTTTAAACAGGTCTTTGACAATCTGCTGAACCGCCGGAATGCGGGTAGAACCGCCGACAAGAATAACCTCGTCAATTTGATCTGCGTTTAAGCCGGCATCTGCAAGCGCTTTTTTACACGGTTCCTTTGAACGTTCAAGCAAATCTTCTACCATTTGCTCAAATTTTGCTCTTGTCAGGGATTTTTGCAGGTGTTTGGGACCGCTCTGGTCGGCGGTGATAAAAGGCAGATTGATTTCTGTGGTCTGCATTGAGGATAACTCGATTTTTGCCTTTTCCGCTGCTTCCCGCAGACGCTGGAGAGCCATGCGATCCTGACCGAGGTCAATGCCTGAGTCTTTTTTAAACTCGGCGATAAGCCATTCCATGACACGGCGGTCAAAATCATCGCCGCCAAGGTGGGTATCGCCGTTTGTGGCTTTTACTTCAAAAACGCCGTCTCCCAGTTCCAGAATGGAAACGTCAAAAGTGCCGCCGCCAAGATCGTAAACGGCGATAATTTTATCTTTTTTGGAATCTTTGTTAAAACCAAAGGCAAGCGAGGCGGCTGTCGGCTCATTGATAATTCTTTTTACATCAAGACCTGCGATTTTTCCTGCATCTTTGGTTGCCTGACGCTGCGCATCGTTAAAATATGCGGGAACTGTGATAACAGCTTCAGTGACAGCTTCGCCCAGATAGTCCTCGGCAGTTTGTTTCATTTTCTGCAAAACAAAAGCTGATATTTCCTGCGGTGAATATTTTTTTCCGTCGATATCCACACGCACGTCATCGCCCTGTTCTGTTATTCGGTATGGTACAAGTTTCATTTCATTGGCGACTTCCGAATAACGGCGTCCCATAAACCGTTTCATTGAAAAAACGGTGTTTTCCGGATTTGTGATCATCTGGTTTTTTGCAGGAGCTCCTACAATCCGTTCGCCTTTGCTTGTAAAGCCAACAATAGACGGCGTTGTGCGCCCGCCCTCGGAACTCTGAATAACGATCGGTTCCCCGCCTTCAAGAACAGAGACGCATGAATTTGTTGTTCCCAAGTCAATACCAATTATCTTTCCCATTTTAAACTCCTGTTTATGCGGCGTAATCGCCGCTGGTTTTAATCGAACATTAACACTTCGTGTTAATGATAAATCCTTCCTTACTGATTATATAAAATTTGCCTCTGACAGAAAAGATATTACTTTTCTTCAGGCATTAATACCTTTACTTTGGCAGCTCTTATCACCCTGTCTTTTAGGTAATAACCTTTAGAAAAATCCTCCTGAACAGTCGCTTCTGTTACATCCGGGGATTTTTCCATCATCAGAGCTTCGTGCAGATTAGGATCAAATATTTCTCCGGCGGAGTTAAAACGTTTAAGCCCCCATTTGCTTTCAAGCTGGGCGGTAAACCGCTTTTCTATCATTTTTATTCCGTCCAAAAAGGAGGTAATATCTGCTGATGTTTCTCCTGCGGTAATTGCCCGTTCAAAGTCATCAATTATGGGGATTATATCCAAAAGAAGGCTTTGATTGGCGTATTCAATTGCGCTTTGTTTATCCTGATTCATCCGTTTACGGAAATTCTCGAAATCTGCGGCTTTTCGCAGCAGCTGATCGCGCGTTTCCGCCAACTGGGTTTCCAGTTCTGCGATTTTTTCTTCTGCGGAAAGTTCTGCGGAACTTTCCGATGTAAGCTCTGTAGCCGCTTCTTCGCTCTCAGGATTATCTCCAGGCTGCTGGATATCTTCCGTGTTTTCAGCTTGATTTTCATTGACCTGAGCTGTTTCTTTTTTTGACATTACTTTTTCCTGATTATCCCGCCAAAAACGGTTTTAATTTTGAGATTCCTCTATATTAATAAAATACTAAAAAAAGGCTATAGGGTCAAGAAAAAAACGTTTTTGTATTAAAAATGAAAAACCTGAAGAATTGTTTTATTCGTATCTTAACGCTTCAATTGGATACAGCTTTGCCGCTTTAAGCGCCGGATAATAGCCGAATATTATCCCCACAAGAGCGGCGAACAGAGCTGAAACAGCGACAACTAACGGATTGATTGCCGTGGGAACCCCGATTGTTGATAATACCCGGCATGCAATAAAAGCCATCCCGATTCCGAGGACTCCGCCCATGAGGCTTAAAATCACCGATTCTGTCAGGAATTGAAAGAGTATGTCCTGTTTGCGGGCGCCCACTGCCATTCTGATTCCAATCTCGCGGGTGCGTTCTGTAACAGAAACCAGCATTATATTCATTATACCGATACCGCCCACCAAAAGCGAAATAGCGGCGATTGCGGTTAATAGCCCTGTAAGAATCCTTGATGTTTCTGATGCCATGTTGATGGTGTCGCTCTGGTTTGTTACGGCAAAATCGGAATTTATTCCATCGGGGATGCTGCGGGACTCGCGAAGAAGCAATGTTATTTCCCTTTGCGCCGCTTCCATATATTCACTGCTTATAACGCTTATCACAATCTGGTTTACATAAGGGGTATTATTAAGGCGTGTCATTACGGTATCCATCGGGACTATGACAACATCATCCTGATCCCTTCCGTCTATGTCAGCGCCCTTGTTTTCCAAAAGACCAATAACGGTAAAATAAACAGTCCCGATTCGTATCTGCTGGTTCAGGGCTCTTTCCGCATCGCCGAAAAGATTTTTGGCTGTGGTGCGTCCCAGAACCGCTACAGTGTTACGGAGGGATAAATCTTCCTCTCCAAAGAAATACCCGGAATTTACATTCCAGTTGCGCGCAATCAGAAAATCCGGTTCTACCCCCTGAAGTCTGACCTGAACGCTGCCGTTTCCGCCTATGACATTGGCGTTGTTGTTTTGAACAATGCCGGAAATTGCCGATGCAAAAACCGATTCGTCTTTTAGTTTTTCAAGATCCTCTTTGCTGAAAGCGCTTCTGCGCGTGTATGTTGTCTGTATATGGCGGGGCGGCGGTCTATGGCTGATCTGCAGCAAGTTGGTTCCCATGGCGCTGATCCGTTCCTCAATGGCGCGCTGTGAACCTTCGCCCATTGCGACCATGACGATTACTGAACCTACTCCGATAATGATGCCCAATGAAGTCAAAAGGCTGCGCATACGGTTGCGAAGGATTGAGCGAAAGCAGCTGTACAAAAGCAGGAAAAACCCCATTTTAAATCCTTAAAGCTTTTCCCGTAGAATCACTTGCTTGCCTTCAAGTTTTTCCTGTGAAATGACTTCGGTTAATGTGCTTGTGCTGATGCCTGTCTGAACCTGCATTACTTCAAGTTTGCCGTCATTGTTCATATACCAGATATTTCGCATAACAACGGCGGCGCGGGTCCCCCCGCCTGATGTCGGTCTTGGAGCCGGTCTTGACTGTGCGCCTGTCAGGAGGCTTACTAAACCGGAATTTGAATTTTGAGAAGAGTCTTTTGCCGCCAGAGCCTGTACACGCGCTTCTATTGCGGTTTGCTGCTGGTCTATGTTCATATTCGCAAGGCTTGCAATAAATTCCATTTCTTCAATTTGTTCCGAGCTAAGGTTTGAAGGCTGATAGCGCAGCGCGGCATTGGCAACAACCAGAGTATTTTCACTTTGCTGTACGACAAAATTTACAGCGCATGTCATTCCGGGAAACAATACGCCGTCATGATTTTCAACAGCGATAAACACGGTGTAGGTAACTACATTGTTTGACACTACAGGTATCATTCTTATATTTTCAACTTTTCCTGTAAATCTGCGTCCCGGTAGGCTTTCAAGAGTAAAGCGTACAGTCTGTCCCCTTTGTATGGCAACAACATCAAGTTCGCCTACTGCCGCTTCAATTTGCATTTCCCTGAGGTTTTCCGCAATGGTAAAAATGGCTGCCGAATTATTACTGGAGGAATCAACCACCGTATCGCCTATATTGATATGGCGTCCAAGCACAATACCGTTAATCGGCGAAGTAATATAGGCATACTGATTTATTTCGGTTTCGATGACATTCAAATTCGCTTCGGCGACTTCCAAATCAGCCGCAAGGTTCTTCAATGCTGTCTGAGCGGTTCTGTATTCAAATTCGGAAATTAAATTCCTTCCCAAGAGAGACTCCTGACTGCGGAAAGTCATTAACTGTAATTCGTAATTGGCTCTGACTTTTCTGACTGCGGCAAGCTGTTGATCGCGTTTGAGCCTGAGTACATCCGTGTTCAGTTCCGCAAGAATATCCCCCGCTTTGACAGTATCATTGTCATCGACAAAAACTTTTTCAACCCTGCCGCTCATGCGGGGCAGCACTTTGACTACAGCAACCGGGTTGATTGTGCCGCTGGATGTAACTGTACGTTCAAGGGTACCCAGCCGTATAGTTGTATATTCATAAGCAACCGATCCTGTTTTCCCTCCGGTACAGGCGCTGAACAAACTGATAGCCAGAAAAAATAGACACCTGTTCCGAAAACTGCTTTTCATTTAGGCTCCTTTTTTGTACCGGCTTTGTATCTGGCAAATAGTTCCGCTATGCTGTGTATATTCAATTTACGATACAGATTCTGCTGATGATAAAGAACTGTACCGTAACTGATCTTAAGAACATAGGCGATTTCTTTTGGGGAAGTGCCGTTTAATAACATAGTAAAGATTTCCTGCTCTCTGGGCGTTAGTTCCAGACGATCTTTAACGTTGATCGCCTCTGTTTCCGCAAGAGGCTGGGAGTATTCTTCCATATCACGGAGGTATAGACCGTCCGTCCAGTCAGCATCAAATAACCTCTTTTGAATGAACGGTAAAAATAAGAAACATAAAGTAACCAGAACCAGAACAACTCCGAAAGCCAGAAATCTGTTGGCTTCATCGAAATAATTAAAGTAAACAGAAAAGATGCCGGAAATAATAAAATACTGGATAAAAAAAACAATACAGTAAAGTTTAAACATTCGAAGCGATTTGCTGCGTTTAATCGCGCCCGCGCACATATAACAGATGATAATATAACCAAGGCTGTCTCCGAGACCGTAGGCGAAAGAACCTGAAATGATCGTTGAAGACGAGTTGAATAAAAGAGCGCCCAGTCCGAACAGGGTAAAAGCTAAAAACATAATCCATAAATATAACGCGCTGCGTCCCTGCAGCAGTTGGATAATTATGACAAGGATAATTGAAACAACAGTTCCCAGCCCAAATGCGGAACTGGAAACGCTGTTTTCCGCCCATTCGATGTAATTACTCATGCACATTATCATGTAATGAACCACGCCTAAACCGATAACAAAAGGAACGCCTGATCCCTTGCCGTCACTGTCAGTATTAATGGAGACAGGCTGCAGTTTGGCGCCATTAGTTCTGTCCCCGTAAAGTCTTGCGCTGAAAACAATAACAAGAAAAACTGCCAGCACGATAATTCTGATCCAGATATTGCTTTCTGTGTGAAAGCCCGGAAATATATTCCATGCTGTGTAGTAAAAACCATAGTACAACTGGATAATAGCCATGCCTGCGAGACGTTCAATGTTATTTAAGGCAAAGCAGAACAGATAAAAAGCGCAGGCTGCGCTGAATCCGTTGCAAAATTTAAAAGCCATAAAAAATACCTGTCTTTCCGAACCCATTGGCATAAAAAATAAAAACGGCAGGAGCAAAGCGGAAATGGATGCCGCTAAACGAAGGGAAAGAATTATAAACCTCTCCGGAATAAAACCCAAAACAAGCCAGCCAAGACCCAGAAAAGAAAACATAAGTTCGGACGAGCTGATTCCTGCCAATGCGATACTGTGATCATAATAGCGCAGGTTTCCTACAATAACGGAGAATGGGAAAACCAGTATAACCGGCAGTAACCCGCCTCTGATATTGCGAAAAGAAAGCTCATCCCGTGTTTGAAGGAATCTTGTTATGTTTGCTTTCATTATGCCAGCCAAAATTTATTTCTCCCTTATATCAATCTTAATGCATGAACCTTAAGTGAGGTCTGACCTTTGCTAATCTTTACTTCGCAGTAAATTTCAATTCTGTCAGATACACCGACAGTCAATCCCCGCCAATGTTTATGACCTATATCAACAGTTATATCTCCTGTAGAGTCGCGGAAAGTGTAGGTTTTTCCTCCCGGAAAGACATTAACAATATTTCCGTTTAATATTACAAATGAATCATGTGGAAGATTTACGGCTTCCATTACAGTAATAGGATGGCTGATCATTACAGGCTGTCCATGCCTTACATTGATTCTGCCTGTACCGGTTATAGCGTGGACTTTAATTAAAAAATGTCCTCTGTTTATTTTTACTTCGCCGTAAATTACAACGCTGTCGCCGGGAACAACAGATAATCCGCGCCATTGTTTGGAGCCGATTTCAACAGCAATTTCCCCGGTTGCGTCGCGGAAAGTGTAATTTTTCCCCCCGGGCAGAGTGCCTGTAATATTTCCGTTTACTATTACAAAGGAATCATGCGGAAGATTTCTGGCTTCCAAAATTGTAACAGGTCTATTGACCATTACAGGCTGCGTATTATTAAAAACGCTTGGTCCAATAAAACCCTGCCCGTGAACAGCAGACGCAGAAAACAAAATTAACGTAATTAAAAAATAAAAAAAAGAATGTCTTTTCATACAAATACCTCTTAAGTCAGTATCACATAATACCAAATGTACAGATTATTAATCAGACAAGATCCTTCGCCGGGCGGACGCTGCGCCGGCGATGGTCTCACCTCTGGATAATCATACATCAATATATTACCCGTCTGTTTATAAAAAACGTCAAACTTTTTTGATAAATCTAACGTGCACTTCAGGCGCAATCTGGAAACCCTGCCCTGCCGGTCCGTAAAAATTTCTATGATTGTGCTTTGGCCAATGAACTTCACCAAAGATTTCGATTGTATCGGATGGCTCGATACTTATCCCCTGATACCATAAGTTCTGCCATTCTTTCGGACCGATTTTGACAATAATATCGCCGGAAACATCACGGAAGATATACAAGTCTTTTCCGCCGTAAAACTGAACAAGATTCCCTGTCATAACTACCGGCATTTTGTGACCAAAAGTCCTAACCTGAGTTACAGTGACAGTTTGCAGCTGCCCGTACCCAAATTGACTGGAAGACGCTTGAGGTCCGGAAAAACCGTAACCAAACTGACCGGCAGGTCCCATTTGCGCAAATACATTTCCTGTTGAAAGGAAAAGAACCGAACAAAGAACAAAAACTACTGTATACTTTTTCATAAGTATACCTCCAAAAATTGATTTACATACTGAAAATTATTTTTTGTAATTCAATATGCATTTATGATTAATATAAAACCCGAAAAACCCGTTTCCAACCTATAAGACCTTATGGGTTAGCCTGTTTTTGCCTCATTTTTGCCATAAAACCTTATGGGGTATCCTTTGAATTTGCACAAAACGCCTGTTTTTATAAAAGTCTTTTTAAAATGTATCTGTAATATTGACAGGAAATGATACTTTGATATAAGTTAATTTCTAAAGCGTCATGAATATCGGGATTTTTAGCGACACATATACTCCTCAGGTAAACGGAATCGTAACTGTTATACGCGCATTAAAAAAAGGTCTCGAACAAAGAGGGCATAAGGTATATATTTTTACGGTACAGCATCCAAAGGCAGCAGATGAAGAAGGTGTTTTCCGTTTTCTGTCAGTTCAATTTCCGAAAGAACCGCAGCACCGTATAGCGGTTTTCATTGCGAAACAGATTTATGACATTGTTAAACCGCTTAATCTGGATATAATTCATACTCAGACTGAATTCAGTCTTTATTTGGCTTCGCGGCTTGTAAGTAAAAAATTTCATATTCCGTCGATCCATACTCTTCACAGTTATTATCCCGATTACTCCAATTACGCGCCTCCTGTTTTTGGCCGCGTGCTTTTAAAAAATCTTTCCAAAACAATAAAGCATATTCTTCGCAGCCAGCGGTGTATTATTTCCCCGTCCATAAAAAACGCTGATTATCTTGCGGAAATAAAATTTCAAAAGCCGGCGCGCGTAATTCCAAACGGAATTGATCTTTCCCATTTTTATGATCGAAGCGAAGAATTTCTGGAAGGCGGCAGGAAGTTACGGGAAAAGTTTTCCATAGCTTCCGGAGAAGACATGATTGTCTTTGTCGGAAGACTGGGCGTGGAAAAAAATATTTCTGTTTTACTGGAAAATTTTAAGGAAATTTGCCAAAGACGAAAAACAAAACTGATTATTATCGGAGACGGTCCTGACAGGAGAATACTGGAAACATACTGCAATGAATTGGGTATTAGTGATAAAGTGGTTTTTGCAGGATATTTCCAGTGGCCTGATGAAATAAGACAGGTCTATGCGGCTGCGGATTTATTTATGAGCGCAAGCCACAGCGAAGTTCATCCGATTACTTTTATCGAAGCTATGGCATCAGGACTTCCGATTGTAGCTGCGGCGGACAAGAGCATTGACGGAATGGTAGTCAATAACGAAAACGGCTGGGCATTGGAAAATGATTCACAGTTATGGGAAAAGGCAATAGAAGTTCTGGAAAATAATGATGTCCGTAAAAGAATGGGAATACGATCGGAGGAAATATCGCAAAATTATACCATGGACCGTTTTATTGACTCCATGGTTGCCTGTTATGAAGAATTCAAATAGTTAAATTGAACGCCCGATTCAGTCCATTGACCTTAATTCAAAATCCTGTTAATTTTTAACTGATTATATTGAGGTTATTGTGTCAATTGATATTAAAAACATTGTTAAAAATCTGCATCCTCTGGAAGTGCGTATCCTTCTTGCGTATAAAAAAGGCGATGAGCTGACTATCGAGAAGATTGAGCAGGAATTGAGCTTCAAACCGGGTAATGGAAACCAGGCGCTTTCATGGCTTGCCGGCAAAAGGCTTGTAAGCGAAATCAGGCGGGAAACTGTCATTTTTTTTGAATTAACCGATCTTGGCCGTGAATGGAAAGAAAAAGGATGCCCTGAAGAGCGTATTATCGGTCTAATAAGAAACCAGACAGGCAATATTAAGCTGCCTGATATTGCGAATGCTCTCAAAATGGAAAACAAGGACATTGGCAGCGCGTTTGGAAATCTTTCCAAACTTGGCATTCTCGCAATGGATGATAATAAAAATGTAATTATCAATAATCCAAGCGTTGATATGAACCTGCAGAAATTTTTTGAAGGCGAATCTGTAAATGATCCGGGGATTAATCAGCTGATAATCATTCGCGGTTTGCTGGAAAAAGGCGCCGCGGGCGCAGTTTGCGAAACGGCGCTGAACGCGGATGAGAAAAAAGCCATGTCTGGCATGGCGAAAAAACGCGGCGCTGCGGACGCGCCGTTCCGTCAGATAGACAGGGAAACGGTTTTTTTCGGGTTTACTTCCGCTGAAGACGGTTCTGTTCCTGCCGCGGAAGCGGCTGACGCCCTGAAATCGGCAGGAATTACAGGCAATGAAATCGGTTTATTGACCCAGGCAATGCTTGAAGAAAAAAGCTGGAAGGGCAGGAATTTCAGATCATATAACGTTAAAACGCCTCCCGTCCGGCTTACTCCGGGACGCAGCAATCCTTACGCAAAATTTCTTGAAAATGTAAAAGATAAACTTGTATCCCTTGGTTTTGAAGAATTTGACGGACCGTTAGTTGAAACCGAATTCTGGAATTCGGACGCTCTTTTTATGCCGCAGTTTCATTCGGCAAGGGATATTCATGACGCGTACAGTATTGCGGCTCCCTCAAACGCTGATTGTTCCGTCAAAGACGGAGTCGCGCGCGCGAAATCAATTGATGAACCATGGCTTTCCAATGTGGCTTCCGTCCATGAAAACGGAGGCAAAGCAGGCAGCCGCGGATGGAATTACGCTTTTGACCGCGATTTTACAAAACGGCTGATTCTCCGCTCTCAGGGAACCGTTCTTTCGGCAAAACAGCTGCCGAACGCGAATATCCCCGGCAAATATTTCGGCATTGCGCGCTGTTTCCGCTACGACCGCGTTGATGCTACCCACCTGCCGGATTTTTACCAGACAGAAGGCATTGTGTTAGGTGAAGATGTAAATCTTCGCACTCTTCTTGGTATGCTGGAAATGTTCGCCTGCGAAGTTGCCGGCGCGAAAGAAGTTAAATATGTTCCGGGCTATTTCCCGTTTACGGAACCGTCTGTGGAAGTGCATATAAAACATCCGGTGCTTGGCTGGTTCGAACTTGGCGGTTCCGGTATTTTCCGCCCAGAAGTGACAGAAAGCCTTGGAGTGAATGTACCTGTTGCCGCGTGGGGTATCGGCATTGACCGAATGGCGCTGATGGCGCTTGGGCTTAACGATTTGCGCGAGCTTTTCAGCTACGACATTGAAAATGTCCGGCTGAGACGGGCGAAAGTGTGAAATCAAAAAATGTTTTACCGTCTGAACGTTACGGTTATGATTTTTTAACTTCGGAATACATACCACCAGGCGCGGATGAATACTGGCTGCGTAACGCGCAGCAGGTCGAAATATTTTCCAAAAAGCCGGAAGACTGGCGAAAACTTAAATCCGAAGAAATAGAAATATTAATAAATAACAGAAACCGTTGCGCAAACTGGAACGATGTTCTTGTCAGCGATCCTTTTTCTCCTGAGCTGATCTTTGGTTCCTGTTTTTACGGACTTGTGCGGATCGGTATTGTTCAGAATGTGCTGCTGAAACATCACGATTTCTGCGTGCCTGCGGGAATTCGTAACAGCACGATTATTTCCTGTGATATCGGCGATAACACTGCAATTCAAAACTGCGCGTATATTTCTCATTACATTATAGGGAACAACTGTATACTTTCCGAAATTAATGAATTGCAGACGACAAACCATTCCAAATTCGGCAACGGCGTAATAAAAGCAGGAGAGTCCGAAGAAGTGCGCGTCTGGATCGATGTGATGAATGAAGCGGGCGGACGGTCGATTCTGCCGTTTGATAGCATGATTGCGGCGGACGCATATCTGTGGGCGGCATACCGTGACGATACCACGCTTACAGAAAAACTGGCGGAAATAACGCAAGAACAGTACGGCGGTTTCCGGGGCAACTACGGAACAATTGGTTCAGGCACAGTGATAAAAAGCTGCGCCATTATCAAGGATACTGCTGTCGGTGAATGCGCCTACATTAAAGGAGCGAATAAGCTAAAAAATATTACAATACAGTCTTCCGCCGAAGAGCCGACGCAGATAGGCGAAGGCGTGGAAATGGTAAACGGCATTGTGGGATACGCATGTAATGTTTTTTACGGTTCCAAGGCTGTGCGTTTTGTTATGGGCAGGAACAGTAATTTAAAGTACGGAGCAAGGCTGATCCATTCAGTGTTAGGTGATAATTCAACCGTATCATGCTGCGAGATATTGAATAATTTGATTTTTCCTGTCCATGAGCAGCATCATAACAATTCATTTCTGATTGCAAGCCTTATCCAGGGAATGTCCAACATGGCGGCGGCGGCTACAATCGGCAGCAATCACAACAGCCGCGCCAATGACGGAGAAATACGCGCAAACCGCGGTTTTTGGCCGGGGCTTGCTGTCAGTTTGAAACATTCCAGTGTTTTTGCTTCATTTATCATCATTGCCAAAGGCGAATATCCGTCAGAAATGGATATTCCTCTGCCTTTCTCTCTTGTAAATAACAATATTCACAAAAACCGGCTTGAAATTATGCCGGCTTATTTCTGGCTTCATAATCTTTACGCTCTTGAACGCAATTCATGGAAAGCCGGAAACCGCGACAAGCGTAAAGTTAAAATCCAGCGGATTGAAACTGATTATCTTGCGCCGGATACAGCGGAAGAAATCATTACCGCCCTGTCTCTGCTTGACGGCTGGCTTGGTGAATCCGGATATTCGCCGATGGATATATCAAATTCTGTTTTTGAGGAATCAGGCAGTACTGTGCGAAAAATTCAATGCCGCCACTTTGAAAACTCAAGGCGCGGGCAGGTAATTATAAAACCGCTGGAGGCTATTGCCGCCTATCGCCAGATGCTTAAGTATTATGCTGTAAAAACAATCGCGGCATTTTTTGACAGTCATCCTGAGATGGATTACAGCGGTTTATGCAGTTTGTTATATGTTAAACCGCCAGAATCTTCTTTAATACAACAGAGAATAAAAAACTGGGTTAATATCGGCGGGCAGATTGTTCCTGCTTTCCGCGCGGATGAACTGCGCAGGGAAATTGGCGAAGGAAAGTATAAAAATTGGAATGAGATTCATGATGTGTACGCTCTTTGGGAAAAAGCGTATCCGCTTGATAAATGCCGCCACGCATGGGCAGTGTTGGCTTATCTTAATGAGACAGACAAAATTCCCGATGTTACCGGATTTAAAAAAGAATTATCTTCAGTTCTTGATATCCGCAGCTGGATAGACAAACAGATTTTCATGAGCAAGGAAAAGGACTACCATAATCATTTTAAGAGAGCTACGTTCCGTAACCAAAAAGAGATGGAGCAGGTGCTTGGAAAGCCTGATGATAACCCGTTTATCCGGATTATTCAAAAAGAAAGCGCAAATTTCAAAGAAATGATAGAAAGAGTCAGAACACGCTTGAATCTAAGTTAGGTGAAATTTGCATAAAATGTATGTTTAATAATTCTGAGAATAGAAATGAATTAAAAATATATTTCTATTACAGGAATTTGAAAAAGCTGAAATACAGTTAAAGATTTTATTGTCAATACCGGAAAAAAATGCGATAAATGCAGATATTGTGTTCAATTGGATAAAACAGGAGAAAAAGATTTGTCATTTATTTCAATATTTTATAATGTTAGGTATAAACTGTGTCCATACTTTCCGGCTTTTCAATATTGTTGGGAAAATTTGAGTGAAAAACTTGTAATTAATATAATAAATTTCTTTATATTTGCAGACAAGATATTAATAAATATGGTACAACCTGAGCGCATAGGTAATGCTTAAGCCTAAGCGCTTAGGTAACACTTTTCAAGATTTCCATGCGGTACAATCTAGCATATTTACTTGTATTTGAAAAGTATCGTGATTAATTTCACCTAACTTTAATTCTTCAAACCATACTTCCGTCCATTTGCCTGAACGTTCTTTTACGCCCACATAATATCCTGAAAATGGATTGCCGACAAATATTCTTTTTGTTTTAAGGTCGTTTCCATGTATCATATCATAAAATAATAAGACATCAATAAAATTATTCTCCAATGGTATTTTAAATCCAGTTTCATTTAAAATAAGTTCTATATTATTAATACCATAATTTTCAATTTTATTTTTTACAATTTTGATTGCATTTTTATCAGAATCAATAGCATAGACTTTTCCATTTTTTAAAAATTTTGATGCCGAAATGCTATATTCACCATAACCACACCCAAAATCTGCAATAACAGCATTTTCTGAAATACCCATTTTTCGGAATATTTTTTACCCTGTTTCTTTTCCCATTCAATTAATTTATCATGTATATCCATATAATTGTCCTTTTTAACAAAATACTGTTTTTTTTATTCTTTGTCAATATATTTCAATAATGTTAGTGTGGTATGTCGTATAACGTTACAGTTACCGTTTGTTAGACGAAGTTATTTTTGCTTTTTATTTCTTTTCCAATTTTTTCACAATATCTTTTATATATTCCATTGTAAATACAATCTTAAGCTTTAAATTTTTATTTGCCAAAATTTCAGAAGCATCAGAATTTCGTTGAATTACACATAAAACATTTTTAATTTTTGCACCTCTATTTCTTAATTCTTTTACACTTTCTATTATTTGTCCTCCTGTTGTAACCACATCTTCTATAATACAAATATTTTTGTCAAAAATTTCACAACCTTCAGCTATTTTGCATGTTCCATATTCTTTTGCTTTTTTACGAACAAATACAGAATTTAAACCCGTTTCTATTGACAAAGCTGTAACTAAAGGTATTCCTCCTAATTCCAGTCCAGCAATTATTTCTGTGTCTTTTGGTACAAGTAATTTCATTTCCTGTATTATTGCCATCAATATTTTTGGATCTGATTCAAACAAATATTTGTCAAAATATTCATTAGACTTTTGTCCAGATCTTAACAAAAAATCTCCAATTAAATGTGCTTTTTTGTATATTTCGGTTGCCAATTCGCTTTTATCCATATCTAACCTCTATTATAATACACATTTAATCCTACATCCTTTTATGAATTTTGTAAACCCTTTTCCAATAATTTCAAAAATAATTTCGTCTAACGTTCTAGGTAACTGACGTTTTGCCAGCCCGAATAAGGGCTTGCGCAGCAAGACCAGGGCTAGCAAAATGTGGTGGAGCAAAATACCGCAGAGGGCGTAAGCCCGAACGGTGTTTTGCGGAACCCGAACCGCCCGAACAGGGCGGTGAGCAGTTACCGTTTATTAAGCGAAGTACGCCCATATTATTTTAAAAATGTAAATAAGGTCTGGAAAAATAACAAATTAAATATTCTATTTCTTTCAGAAAAATTAATATTTATTGGGGAAAAATTCATAAAATAACTTACTTCATATAATACATTTGTCTCTTCCCTATATAAATAAATATTAAAAGTTCCTGTTTCTATTGTATCAATAATATCTGGACCAAGTCCATGCGCTATCGTTATCTTATCAGCACCAGCCCTTTCTAAAATACCTTCCAAAGGAAGTGGTGTTACTTTCCATTTGTCATTATATCTGTTTTTATAAGCTAATGCATTATAAATTGATTCAAGTTCATTTTTGGAAACATTAGCATATCTCCTAAATGCAATTGTTAATGCATTTGTCCCACCTCCAAACATTAAAAAAAATGCATCAATATTTTTATTGGCATTGTTATCAAATGAAATATTATTCCAATTATTTTCAAATAATAATAATCCTATTTCATTATTGAATGTGTATTGTTCTTTAAATAAAAATAAATTTATATTTTCATCAAATTCAATATTATTAAAATTATATTGTATCGTATCTTTTCCATTAGATTGCCTTGTGATTGGAACAGCAGCATATAATTTTTTTAAATTTTCTGTAAAATTTGTATTAATGTTATTTATACTTATATAATCCAGTATTTGGTTTTGAATTTTTTTATTTTTCGTAAATCTTAAAAATGATTCAAATAATAAACTTTGAATGGTATCTTTTCCAAGATAATTTATAAAAAAATAAGACAATAATTCATTTTCAACACTTACATTGTTTTTATCCCATGCACTCAAGTAAGAATGTAAGTTTAAATAATTTGACATTATTTCATTGCTAGGAATATATAAAAATAAATTATCATTTTCTTGGGCTTCTAAACTCATTGAAAAAATTACAATTATTGCAATTAAACCACACAAAATTTTTCTCATTTGCTTTTAGAATACAATTTTTTATAATTTTTGTCAATACTCCTTCTGTTTTTTTTACAAAAAATTTTGGGTGTATTTCACTTAACGTTCTAGGTAACTGACGTTTTGCCAGCCCGAATAAGGGCTTGCGCAGCAAGACCAGGGCTGGCAAAATGTGGGTGAGGGAGGCGTGGGAACGAGCGCAGCGACTGACCTAGCCGACCGAATCCCGAGCCGCCGAATAGGCGGCGGAGCAGTTACCGTTTGTTATGTGAAGTACGAGCGTACACTATTTTTTCTTTTATTTATTTTTATAATAATCTTCCCATATATTATACTAATATTTTCATTAGAAAATACAATAATGAACTTATTAATGATCCAATAATTATTATAATGATCATCTGCGGAATTGTTTTTGTATGATATGATTTATCTTT
>Ga0209755_10002159_pt1 | contig 27665 bp, 21 predicted proteins | sample TergutCo191P1_FD_187301 | JGI IMG/M metagenome (GOLD analysis project Ga0209755, IMG submission 187301) | Cornitermes sp. P1 segment gut microbial communities from Petit-Saut dam, French Guiana - Co191P1 (SPAdes) (version 2) | ecosystem: Host-associated > Arthropoda: Insects > Digestive system...
CAGACTCTTGTCAGCAGCGCTGCCGTCAAGCGTTACAGCGGCATTAGTGCCTATTTTTAACGAAACTGTTACACCTGTTCCGCCTGGAAAATCAATAGTATCAAGATTGATGTTCCATGCAAATGTGCCGTTCTCACCTTGTTTGGGCGCAAGTTTAACGCTTGCAGCTGCCGGACTGTTTTCGGAAATAATAAAATTAGCTGATGTTCCTTCTGCTGCAGCTTGACCGTTTATTCTGGCAGTTACGTGAAGTTTATAAGTTCCCGCTCTTAATTCATCAATTTCAATTATATTTGAATTGGCAGGTACTTCACGCGGACCCATTGCGCCGCCAAGAGGTGTACCATCGGCTGCATCCAGGAATTCCAAAAAATATTCTGTAAATGTTATTGTGCCTGGCTGTATGGTTCGTGACGCGCCTGTATTAATTGACAGAACAAGCTTACCGCCTCCTTTCAGAACAGGGAAATCATTTATTTCATTACAGCCGGCTAATACCAGCAATACACACACGGCAGTTAACGCCGTATAAAGTTTAAAATTTGTTTTCATTCTTTTACTCCTTTTTACCTTACAGCGTTATTTCAAAAGTAAAGGTTCTGTTGTATTCAACAGTACCTACTTTGATGTATAATGTTACAAAATACACACCTATCCCTGTATAAGATGATATGTCCAGTGTCTTGCCGGTAACCTGGTTGCTGTTATTTACAGTCCAGCGAACATCGTTTTCATTAATTGCCGGTGCATCCAATACGATTTGCTTCGGTGTAGAGCTGTCTTTAAGCGAGAATACTTGCCGGGGTCCGGTAAAGAACGCAGCCGCAGGATCTAAGTACTCGTCAAAAGTAATTGTAAGTGTTACATCACCTAATTCAGGCATTGTATCTGTGATTTCAAAACCAAATACGTGTAAGCTTGTTACTGCTGCGAAGTAGCCGGCATTCGCGGCTATATCAATTATTACTTCGTATGTGCCAACTGTTGTCGGAGCAGCTGTGTTCTTTGTATACGATGATGAGGTTCCTGTTCCTTGGTAGAAAACACTTGGTGTTATGCCTGTATTCCATGCTGAAGGAGTCTTCCATGTTACTGATTTCTGAATTGGATGTGTTGAAAGTTCAGAAGCCACATAATATTGTTCTGGCGGTGATACATTGAAATCGCTTTCATGAATAGTTCTTAAACCAACTACCAGATTTGTTTCAAGATCTAATTTAGTTGCGGCTTTATAAGCTCCGCCTGCCGTAACATCAATATAGATACCATACGTAGCCTGGGTCTGCGGAATTTCACTAATGGTTTTATAATCCGGTGAGGCGTTGGTACTAAGATTGTAATAAACAGTTATTTCTCCTGTAACACCTTCTATCCCGGATATCCTGACGTCAGTAACATCTCCGGCTGACTGTGCAAGATCATCAGTAGTAATAGTAAAATAATTCTTTAAAAGATCATATCCCTCTGTCATTTCAAATTTAGCTTCATGAACATTTTCAGAAGTCCTTGTTACTGATGCTGCGCTTTCAACTGTAAATGTTCCGGTAAAACCGATAAAGGTAAACCCTTCCTTTGCATTAAATGTAATGGTAGCGGTATATACTGTGGCGCGCGCAAATTCATTATTTTCAATTGCCGGATTCCAGGAAACCTGAGCGTCCCATTGCGTTGAACTAAATGTAGCAACAGGTTCTGCTTTCCAAATAGGAGCCGGAAGCATTGCTGTTGTAACGTTTCTAATATCAACAATTTGAGCGGCTCCTGTCTTTGCGAATTCAGCTGTAATAGAGGTTGCGGAATTTTTTGTTACTGTTTTTGCGCTTGCGACTGTAAATGTTCCAGTGAAAGCGGTAAAGGTATAACCTGTCTTTGCTTCAAATGTAATGGAAGCGGTATAATCTACGTTAGACGCAAATTCATTATTTTCAATTGCCGGATTCCAAGAAACCTGAGCGTCCCATTGCTCGGAATAAAATGCAGTAACAGGCTCTGCTTTCCAAACAGGAGCCGGAAGCATTTCTTCTGTAATGTTTGTTATAGAAACAACTTGTGTGTCGCCTGTATTTGCAAATTCAGCTGTAATAATGTTTGCAGTATTTGATGTTGATTTTGCGCTTGCAACTGTAAATGTTCCTTTAAAACCGGCAAAGGTAAACCCTTTTTTCGCGGTTAAAGTAATGATAGCGGTATAATCTGTATTGGATGCGTATTGATTATTTTCAATTGCCGGATTCCATGAAACCTGAGCGTCCCATTGCGTTGAATCAAACGCAGTAACAGGCGCTGTTTTCCAGACAGGAGCCGGAAGCATCGTTGCTGTAATATCTGTAATACTAACAACTTTGTTTTTGGCAGGAGGAGGCGGATCTTCGTCGCATCCGGCAAATCCAAAAGAAATTACGGCAATAACTGCCGTAAACAACCATAAAAACCTATTAATTTTCATGTTTTCTCCTTTAAAAAAATTAATTTTAACCGGATAATACCCGGTTTCCATGAGATTGAAAAATCCTTAGCAGTATTATACTGTCTTTTATTTGGTTTTTCAATAATTTTTACAATTTATTTAATTGACTTCCCGCGTTTTATTACTTATATTCAAAATATAGACATCCTTGGGAGGACTGTTATGGAAACAACAATGACTCATGAATACCCAAAAGGCGTTACATTAGATGATGTTTGGGCAGCGCTGAAGGAAATCACTGAAAGACAAGCAGAATGGAACAAAGATCTCGCCGAGCGGCAGAAGGAAAATGCCGAACAGATGAAGGTATCACGAGAAGAAGCGGATCGGCGGAAAGAAGAAATTGACCGGATGATGAAAGAAACAGATCGTCGGATGGAAAAAACCAGGCTTGAGAATGAAGAGATTGGGCGCAGAATGGGATACCTGAACAACAGATTCGGGGAAATTGCGGAACATCTTGTCGCGCCCGGTATTGTTAAAAAATTTAATGAATTTGGATATAAATATACCGGATGTCACTCCCGCGGTTTTATAGTTCATGATGAGAAAGGAAATATCGCGGCTGAAGTAGATATACTTATGGAAAACGGCAGCAGTATTATGGCTGTTGAAGTAAAAACAAAACCAAAAATTCAAGATATAGAGCATCACATAAAACGGCTGGAAATATTAAAGCGGCACTTTAACAAAAATAATGATACACGAAAAATATACGGAACGATTGCCGGAGCGATATTTGATGAAGCGGAAAAAGTGGCATGTACCGATGCTGGCTTTTACGCGATTGTGCAGACAGGCGACACCATGAAGATAGATGTTCCGGAGGGGTTTGTTCCCAAAGAGTGGTAACTGCTCGCTGTCTTATAAATTTGATTGACAAATCCTTTTATTAGGCTAATAATGAATCTTGGCGGTGTAACCGGGGTTGTAAATAAGAGGAGGAATAATGAAACGTTTTTTCTTAACATTGGTTGTTTTAACTATACCGGCAATGCTTTTTACAAGCTGTCAGAAGAGCGGCAGTTCATCTGATGAAGTTGTTTTCTGGAGTTCCCACGGACCGCCTGGCAATGCTACATTGGCTAAAATTGTAGAAAATTACAATGCGACAAATCCTGATGTAAAGGTAAAGTATGTCCAGGTTCCGGGCTCTGAAACCGACACTACCGCTTTAATGACCGCTGTACGCGGCGGAACAGGTCCCGATGTTTACATGCTGGACAGGTTTATTGTCGCGCAGAGAGCCGCAGACGGAATTCTTGAAGACCTTACCGATGTGATTAATGCAATCGATCCTAATTATAAAGATACTGTCCTTCCTTTCGCATGGGCGGAATTACAGTTTAAGGGTAGAACCTGGGGGCTGCCGTTTGACACCGACACCAGAGGGCTTTTCTACAATAAAGATATGCTCCGGGATGCTGGTGTGGATCTTTCAGTTCTGGATCGCAGCAACGGCCCGATTACCCTTGATCAGCTTCGTGAGATAGCCCGCAAGGTTGATACAAGAGATGCGCAGGGTAATTATACAAAAATAGGTTTTATTCCCCAGATGCAGCAGGGTTGGCATTATACATGGGGTTTTAATTTCGGCGGTGAATTTGTAGACTCCACCGGTTTGAATGTTACGCCGGCCGATCCGGCTATTGTAGCCGCTTTCCAGTTCCTTTATGACTGGAATATGGCGATGGGTGTATCCCGTGTTCAAAACTTCATTTCCAGCTATAATCCTCCCAACAATCCGCCGCAGAACGATCCGTTTATCACAGGGAACCTTGCCATGGCGATCACCGGAGACTGGCATGTGAATACGATGGATAGGTATGCGCCTGATGTAGATTGGGATGTCACATATATCCCCGTGCCAAAAGCCGGTGACAAACCTACTACATGGGCGGGCGGCTGGAGCATGGTTGTTCCTAAGGGCTCCAAAAACATCGAAGCCGCTGTAAAATTTATGACTTACATCTGCGGTTATGAAGGCCAGAAATTTTACTGCAAGGAGAACGGCAACGCGCCGACCCTTGTTGCCCTTCTCGACGAACCTGATCTTTTCCCGGCTAAAAAGCAATACTTTCAGGAAAGTCTTGGATTTACCAAGAACAGGCCTCCTCTTCCTGTAGGCGCCCTCTATTGGGACGCGCTTTCTACCGCGCAGGATATGGTAGTGCAAAATGTGCAGCAGCCTTTTCAGGCTCTCCAACAGGTAGAAGCTCAGGTGCAGCCTCAGCTTGACAGATTCAAATAAAATGATCTTTAGCTGCCTGTCATATTTGGCGGGCAGTTTTTTTTAGGGGGAAACGTGCTGTCCCGGCAGGAAAAACGTAATTTAAGAAACGGTCTGCTCTTTATTTCTCCCTGGCTGATTGGATTTTTAATATTACAGATTTATCCTATTGGTTATTCATTTTACCTGAGCTTAACCGAATATTCAGGTTTTGGAAAAGCTACATTCATCGGGATTAAGAATTTTATCTCTGTTTTCAAAGATCCGCTTATTATAACCGCTGTAAAAAATACACTGTATTATACGTTAATATCAGTGCCCATAGGGATTGTGGTAGCTATAATCATTGCCATTTGTATGAACCAGAAGGTCAGGGAAGTCTCCGTTTACAGGGCGATTCTTTATCTTCCTTCTATACTGCCGGCGTTTGCGCTTATGTTCGTTTGGCTGATTTTTACAAATGCCCAATTCGGTCTTCTAAATCAATTTTTTATTTTTTTAGGGCTGCCTGTCATTGACTGGATTGGCGATCCAAAATTCACAAAACCTTCGTTGATAATTCTGACGCAGTTCGGAGCCGGCGGGCCTGCCCTGATTTTTCTTGCTTCATTAAGATCGATCCCGCACGAGCTCTATGAATCCGCGAGTATTGACGGTGCCGGGGTTTTTAGGAAATTTTTTAAGATTACCCTGCCCATGCTCACGCCCATCATTTTATATCAGATTATTATGGGACTTTCCGCGGGGCTTCAGGTTTTTACGCAAGCCTATATTATTTCAGGAGGCGCGCGCGGCGGGACTGTCGGCTCGCAAAATTCGCTGTACTTTTATGTTTTGTATATTTGGCAGAATGCGTTTAAATATTCGCGTATGGGTTATGCCGCTGCCTTATCAGTATTCTTTTTTGCGGTCAGTGTAATTATAGCCATAGCTGTTTTTAAGTGGGGACGCAAGTGGGTCAATTATGACTCATAAAAGGGTGAAAGATGAATAGCAATGATTTAATGCTTAAGAACAGCCGCCGTATGAGAGCCAGACGCATTGCCGCGGAGAAAATAGTACCGCGCGTTATTTTAGTAATGATATGCTTTTTATTCATTATGCCTTTTTACTGGATGATTGTGACTTCTTTAAAAAGCGTAACTGAACTCCGCGCGGTTCCTCCGACTTTATTTCCAAAGGAATTTCACTTTGAACATTACGCGCAGGCAGTTCAGTTTATTCCGTTTCTAAAATACACAATAAACTCAATGACCTATGTTGTGTTCGCGGTTCTCGGAGCGATTTTTTCCAATACTCTGGTCGGCTACGGTTTCAGCCGAATTAAATGGAAGGGCAGGGAAGCGGTTTTCCTTGTTGTAATTGCGACCATGTTTATTCCCTTTCCTGTCGTTCTTGTTGCCTTGTTTGATATTTTCGCGAAACTCAGATTGATAAATACTTTTTATCCTCTTATTCTTCCAGCATGGTTCGGCTCCGCGCTTTACATTTTCCTGATGCGGCAGTACTTATTAACAATTCCAAAGGAACTTTCAGAAGCGTCGTATATCGACGGATGCGGCGAATTTCAAATCTTTCTAAAGATAATTTTACCGCTTATGAAACCGGTAATCGGCGTAGTAGCGATTTTCACCGCTCTTGCCGCCTGGAATGATTTCCTTGGGCCTCTAATCTATATTCAAAATCAGGACCTTTATCCGCTTTCAATCGGACTTCAATTCTTCCGCAGTCAGCGTGAAGTTGAGTACAGCCTCTTAATGGCGGCGTCAACACTTGTCGTTTTACCCGTAACAATAATTTTTCTCTGTTTCCAGCGCTTCTTTGTCGAAGGAATTACGATCGGCGCGGTCAAAGGTTAACTTTTGATATTAAAATGGATTATTTTAATACAATGCGATATATTTTGCATTGTAGTGGTTTAATTTGGAGGATGAATTATGAAGAAACTAAGGAAAACAGGTTTATTTTTAATCGGGACAGTTCTGATTTTAGAATTTGTCGCTCTTTTCCCGTCATGCAAAGACGAACCTGCCGCTGAAACAAAGAAACCGGCATTATTTACAGTTTCATTTGACTTAAACGGCGGTATTGCCACAGGTACTATTTTTCCTCCGATAAAACAAACAAGCGAAGGCACTGCTATTCTGCTTTACGCCAGTACCGGTATTACCCACCCTCAGAACAAAATATTTTCCGGTTGGAATACCGAAAAAAACGGATTAGGTCAAACACTTACAGCAGGTTCGCCATACCTACCCACGAGTAATATTTGGCTTTACGCAAGCTGGACTGATCCTAACCAGAATTACACCATAACCTTTAATGGTAACGGGCAGACAAGCGGAAATGTTCCGGCTCAATTAAGCGGAACATTAAATTCTTCGCATACAATTCCCGGCAATACAGGCGGTTTGGAAAAAACCGGTAATGTATTTAACGGCTGGAATACTCAGTCTAATGGTTTAGGGACGACTTATGCTCAGGGTTCAACATATACAATTACAACCGCTGCCAATGTTACTCTCTGGGCAAAGTGGGATGATGTTACGACTGTAGTTTATACAGTAGCCTTCAGCGGCAACGGGCATACAGGCGGAAATGTTCCGCCGCCGATAACGCAATCTTCTAACGGCGCTTCCATTACTATTCCCGGTAATACCGGCAACCTGGTCAGACCCTACTATTTGTTTGGTGGTTGGAATACACAAGCAAACGGCAGCGGCGTGAACTACACGGCAAGCGATTCATTTACACCCACAGGGCCAACCATCCTTCACGTAAAATGGGAAGCGAATACCGCCGAAGCTTTTACAGCGTATCAGCAGGCAGTGGCTCTTATTCCTCCCGATTTTGGCGATCCTTATCGGGTGACGAACGGATATCTTTGGCAGGCATGGGTGTTCTTCGATAAGATGATTAACGGCGGAATGGAGCCCGAAACTGCTGAGCTTTATGATTGTAATTTCCTAAAAGGGTATACGTTTGAAGCTGTCAGGAGGAATCTAACCTCCTCAACCTCTCCTGAAGATCTTATTGCAGAAACTGTCAAAATTTTAGAGAGGATTGCGTTCGCTGAATATTTTGGAAAATTCAATGAAGTAGTAAAAACTATTCCCGCCTCAGGTAAACAAGGTTTGTATTCTTCCGCAAGTTGGTCAGCTATGCAAGCCCATCTGGCGCCTGTTGACGCTGAATATACCCTTAGTTTCAGAAAACCTGTCACAGCCGGAGGTTCTATACTCGAATCAGGCATAGTAACTTATGAGAAAGTCGTGATGATGAGAGACGCATGGACAAGAATTCCCAATGCGATAAAGATGCTTGTGCCTGAAGATAATTATAATGCTAATGAATGGAATCGTGATAATTATAACTTTGTTATTCCGACAGAGTTTGGTAAAATTGATACGTGGTTTGGAAATATCGAGGTAAACTTTGCCAGCGCGATACCTTTAACCGCAGGCGCGAAGTTTGTCTTCTACATGTCGATATCAAATAATAATCAAATATATTTATCTTCCAGAGATGCTATCGTAAGCGGCGGAACTACATATGCTAGTTATGGAGATGGTATCATTTGTAATCCTTCCAATGGCAGTCCGGGACAACGTATGGTAAATGAGCAAAAACTGACACGAAATGACGCTGCTATGAACCCGCTGTTTAACGCTACTAACGGAGGCGGCAATATCAGTAGTATCTTCTTTGTAAATTATAAAGATATGGTTGGATTGATTATGGGCGGCGCTCGTTGGGGCGATGGAGACGATCAGAGAGCATCATGGAAGTCTTCCATGTACAATGATGGATTTGCTCTTATCCCTGTGTTTACAAATAGCGGAATACCTTTCGAAGATAGTCTCAGAAAAATTCGCCTCGCGCAAGGTCCGGAAATTTATTTTGTGGAACTTTGGGTTCCAAAATGAATAATTTCACCTCGCCTTCAGGGGCGGGGTGTCTCCATTAAAGGTTAAATAATGAACAATAAAATTTGTGCTTTTGCGTTTAAAACAGCGTCAATTCTTATGCTGACGGCTATGCTCTTGGCTGCCTGTGTAGAGGAGGCTGACACAAAAAGTGATTCGCAATCAGGGCCTTTCACCGTTACATTTAGCAATATCGGCAGCGCCGTTATAGAACCGCAAACCGTAGAGAAAGGCAAATTGGCGCAAAAACCCGCGGATCCGGTTATTACCGGTTTTAAATTTAACGGCTGGTTTTTCTTAGTTGGCAGTAATCTTGTTCAATTTGACTTTACCTCCCCAATTACAGGCGACCTTGCTCTTTATGCTCAGTGGACCAGAATTTTTACTGTTACCTTTAACGACGGCATCGGCAGTCCGTCTGCAAGTCAGGTAGAGACAGGCAGTGTTGTAACACGGCCTGCCGATCCGATTCGTGATGGTTATCATTTTGACGGATGGTTTGTTTTAAACGGCACTGCGCCTTTTAACTTCAGCACCCTGATTACAGCCGACATTATTCTTTACGCGCGCTGGACAGAAATAATACCCGATTCTGTTAGGGTTACATTTGACGCTGACGGCGGAAATGTTTCTCCTGAATTTATACAGGTTGCTACGGGCGCGCAGGCAGGAGTCTTGCCCGTGCCGTTTAAAGATAACAGTTATTTTGACGGTTGGTTTACATTTAAGAACGGCATGGGAATGGAATTTACATCATCGTCAATTATTTCCGCCCCAATTACTTTGTACGCGAAGTGGGGAACTTTCGCGGCCGGTTCAAATAATGTTGTATTTTACAGCAATGGAGGAACCCACGTAGCTGCAAGATTAAACGTGCCGTCCGGCGCTGTGATCGAGGCGCCGGTAACCCCGACAAGGGAAAACTTTGCTTTTGACGGCTGGTACAAGGATCAGGCTCTGTCAATGTCAAATAGGTGGTATTTCGCTCCCAGTAATCCGGCTGACGCCTTTCGGGGAACCGGTGATAAGGTAAACGGCAATATTACACTATACGCGAAATGGCTGCCGGTCGGAGGTCCTGCGGATAGCGGTATGTACTCTTCCTCAGGGCAAAGCTATCAGCTCCATGTAGGCAGGACTACCGGTAATAACTCAGAAGCAGTCAACAGAATCTATAATTCTAACGGCAAGGAAATAAGGCTTGTCGGCGCCAATGTACCAAGCCTTGACTGGGGAACGGGCGAAAATGTAGGACATTTAACTTATGAACTTTTTGCAAACTGGAATGCCAATGTTGTGCGCCTTTGTGTTGTCCCTAACAGATGGAGCGATTCATACAAGGCAACCGTTGACAGGGTAGTTGCTCTTGCCAACAGCTTTGGAAAGTATGTTATTCTTGACAACCATGAATATGTCTCTCCTACACAGCAAACGCTTAATTTCTGGAAAGACGCTGCTGTGAGATACAAAGACAATCCCGCAGTTCTCTTTGGCTTATTAAATGAACCGCACTCTGTTAGCTGGGACATATGGCTGAACGGCGGGGTGCGCGAGGGCGTTACTCATATCGGCCACCAACAGCTTGTAAATGAAATTCGCGCTCTTGACGCCAATAATATTATAGTTGCGGGCGGTTTGGAATGGGGTTATAGTCTTGCCGGAATTTCAGCAAACAATTTTGCGAGAATTCTTGTTGATACTCCGGATGGCAGAGGTATTATGTACGACTCGCACGCATACCCGTGGAAAGACGATAATCAAAGTTTTTCGGGTCATGCTACCCGTGTATTATCTGTGGCGGTCAGAGCACCTGTATTAATCGGAGAATTTGGCATAGAGGAAGAAGGTTTGGATGTGACCGGTTGGGCGATGAATCACACCGTTAAACAGATGCCATGGTACATGGAAACTGTACTTAACTGGATGGAGACACATGGTCTTCATTTTACAGCATGGAATTTCCATCCGAATTCTACTCCGCGCATGGTACTTGGCGACAGTAATTGGAATGCCAGACAGAATATTACGCCTAATCAATTCTTTGGTCAGCAGGTTTACGCAAGGTTAAAATCTTACCCAAACACCAATTCGCATTTAAACCCGATACCGGCAAGACCGATTAATGGGAATTAATCTTACTTAGCCTGTAATCTGCCCCAGTCGGCGCGTATTATATAATTATCAAAGATTTCGTTTGGTTCACTGCGGTATCCGGTCTCCCACTGGAAAAAATCTCCCAGGGTTATTTTGGGAATGAACGCAGCGATCGATCCGACCTGTGCGGCTAAGTTCCCGATTCCGCTCGCCGATGCGTTTCTTAAAATTGAATAAGACATATAATGCTCTCTTGAAGAATCTCTTGTCCAGCCAAGGTTAAGTTTATTTATTTGACCCGTCCATCCGCCGTGGATTTTTATATGGGGAGCGTTGCTATTAGTCATAGGATAACTTTCTCCCCTATTAGTAAATAAGAAAACTTCTCCAATCGTAGCGTTATCTTTTATTTCAATAAAGAGGTCTTCCGGCAGGGGCCAGCCTGCATTCATGCCGCATGCGATATCACCGCCAAACCCGGTATTACCGGTGATTACCGCATTCCCTTCTAAAAGAATATTGCCTCTTCTTACGGTTACCCCCGATCCGCTTGTGCCGCCTGTCCACGCGTTTTCATTTCCGGTAACTATTCCACCCTTCATATGAAACGTGATTTTGTTACCCCTTTTATCGGCATACCCCTCCACAACTATCGCGGCGTTTCCGGCGCCGTTTGAGGGAAACGAATTGGTATAGCCGGTTACTTTGGATCCGTCAAGCATTGTAAATAATATTTCCATATCGCCGCCCAAAGCGTTCCCCACTTTTATCATGCCATCGCCGCTTCTGGTCAGATTGCCTCTTACCGTGATGTTGTTTCCCAGCGTCAATTTGATGGGAGCTTCCGCGTTACCGGGAAGAACAAATACCCCGTTGCCTTTTGTATATATTGTCCTTTCGCCGCCGATACCAATTATGGTAAGATCAACTCCGGAGCTAAAAGTTACGCTGTTAACTTCTCTGTTTTTTATTCCGTCGCCTTCGTTTTCTCTTACTCCCGCGTCTTCTCCAAGCACCATAATATAACCGCCGGCGTTCTTGGGATCATTGATGTAAGACATGGCATTATCATAAAAATCTTTTCCTCTTCCGGCAATGATTATCTTCTCCGGCTGGTTTCCCAGGTCTGCCATTAGTATCAAATCTCTTGTAACCGGTTGGCCGAAATCCCATATAATGTCATTTTTTACACCGTCGAAAATTCTCCAAAAAGAACTAATGTCCTGTGTTGTTCCCTTATAGAGTCCCCGTCCGCAAGCATAGGCCGCGATGGTTTCGTTTGTCATTGGTATTGTATAGCCTTTTCGCACTTCTACAGTGCTGCCTCTAAACTGAGAACCTGAAAGATAAAAATCTACACTATAATATTCAGCATCACCTTCTGAGTCACATCCCGCGAAAAGAAAGACAAAGATAAGAAAAAAAACTATTAAAGCCGCAATCCGTTTTTTAAGTATATTCATAAAATCCTCCGTATTACTCAAGATTGCCGGTTGTACTATTGATTCCGTGTCCGCTAAGTCCGTTTGGCGTAAGGTTTCCGTTACTCCACTGGAAGGTATCTCCCATTGTAATATTTTGAATGAAAGCCGAGATTGAACCGACAGTTCCGCCCGCTGCCTCCGCGTTTCTTAATATTGGAGTAGAGAACCAATCGTTAAAAATAAAATTCCCTCCTGCCGCTCCTCCCCAGCCAAGGTTAAGTTTATTAATACGGCCGGTCCATCCGGTGTTGATTTTAATGTAATTATTAGCGCCGGGTAGTTTCTCATTGTTGAATAAGTAAACCTCTCCGATTGTTGCGGAGTCTTTTAATTCCAAATAAGTATTTTCTCTTCCCGCGCTCGTTCCAAACGCTAAATCTCCGCCAAACCCGGAATTGCCGGTAATTTTCGCGTTACCTTCCATTATCATCCTGGCGTTGCTTAAAGTTACCCCCGAACCGATTCCGCCTCCGCTCCATATGTTTTCATTTCCGGTAATTATGCCTCCCTTCATGTGAAACAAGACATTAATTCTATGGTTATTTTGAGCCGGATCATTCGCCAGAATCACAGGTTCACCCTGCACGGCTACCGCGGCGCCTCCGGCGCCAATATTATTTCTGCCGGTAAAACCGATGACCTTTGAACCTTCAAGCATTGTAAATGTAATTTCACGGGTACCGCCGTGATAGTTGGTGCGTTTGCCGTCTCCTACCCGTATCATGCCTAAACCATTATCAGCAAGTTTGCCTCTTACAGTGATGTTTTTTCCCAGCGTCAGGCTTATGGCTCCAAAGTTTGCATCCCCGCTCAGAATAAACACTCCGCTGCCTTTGGTGTGTATGGTTCGTTCCCTGCCGATACCAATTATGGCAAGATGAACTCCGGGAGTAAAAACCGTATTGTTGACTTCCCTTCCGAATAATTGCAAAGCTTCATTATCGCTTTCCCCAGCGTCTTCTTTAAGCAGCATTACGTAAACACCCCTGCTCGTGATGTTATTGATGTTACTCATGACATTGTCATAGAAAACTTTTCTTCTTCCGGCAATTATATATTTGTATGGCGACTCTCCGGGGGTTGCCATTAACACCATATCCCCCGTAACGGGATCGTTAAAATCCCATAAAGTGCCGTGATTTGGACTTTCCGGATTAAAAACAGTCCAGAAATAACCTTCGATATAATTTACATATTCTTCAAGGACTTTTGCGTTTGCCGGGACATCCGCGTCAATATTTTTTTCCACTTGCGCCCAATACAGACCTTGTTCTGCAACATGAGCCGCGACGGTTTCGTTTGTTGTCGGTACCTTATAGCCATTTTTTACGTTAATTGATTGAAAAAGAGAAGCTCCATAATACAAATCTACTTTATACGTTGTTTTATCGCCTTCATCGCATCCCATAAAAAGAAAAGAAAAGACAAGGAAGAGAACCAATACCGTCAGGTTTGCCTTTCGGCTAAATCTTGCAAATGTATTCATAATCATTCCTTTTTAGTCTAAAACTGTATCACCGCGTTTTAAGGCGGCAGCTCTCATATGGTCGTAAAAATACTGCCCTGAGTAATGATTTGGGGTATAAATGAAATCAAACTCCTCGGGCGATAGATCAATTTTCCTCCATAGCTCCTCTATTCTTTCCGCCGCATCAGGATCAAAATGATTATAATTATTGGGATCCCATCCGGGACCCGGACCTGTAGGCAGTAACAGGATTGGACTTGAATAGGATGAAAAACACCATGCAGTATAATGCAGCTGAGACCCGAATGTTTTATCATCATCAAAAAAATTCAATACGCCTGTCATCCAATTAGTATGATACGCGGAGCCGCCGGGGCCGAACTCGGCTTCTACGATTGCGTTTCTTCTTTCTCTGTTATTAAAAACCGGCACTGTCGACAGGATATGCGCTATGTCCGAGAATGACCAGCCGCATTCTCCGACTAAAACAGGCGCTATTTTTCTCGCGCTGCCGGCTTTTTTTACCCAGTCATTATAACAATATTCCATGGCTTTTCCCGGCGGCTGACCGCCCTGGTACCATTCACCCATGCCTTTCCACGGATATATATGAGTTTCATAAATGATGCCGTACCCGGTTTTGGATTTATCGCCTCCTGACCCTTGATCGATAAGAGCGTATTTTTTCCGGTCGCCTGGAGCTTCTCCGACTACACCACGGAGGTCATATCCCCAGTCAAGACCGCCTGCGGTAACGATATTTTTAGCGCCGGCATCTCTAATCATTTCCAGTAACTGTTGATACCCGTAACGGTAATTGCCGTCCGGAGTTTCATAACCGCCGTTACGCCATACCTCCCATGATACGTCATGCGGCTCGTTAAGCATTCCGAAAATGACATAGGGATTGTTTACAAATTCCGGAACTGTAATCCACTCACGCCAGAAGCTCATACATCTTTCGGAAAGCATTACATATGTATGAAGGTCCAAAATAATATATTTTTTTAGATTTTCAGGCTGTCCATCATTATATTGCTCAATCAATTTAACATAGTATATTATAGTTTCCAGGAATTCGGGGAAGTCCCCCATAGGTCTTTTTCCTTCGCCAAGAAAAATTTCACTGTTATTGATTTCCAGAGGAAATCTTATGATATTACCGCGCCATTTCTCAAATACCGCTTTAATTGAGGTTACAATCGAGGATCTTCTTCCTTCCACAGTCAGATCCATCAAATCGGATATTACATTATAATCATATATGTTTACACCTGTTAAACGTACTTCCTGCGCGGTGCGCGCGTTAAAAATTTTGTTTCCGACTACTACAAGCTGCCCCTCACGCTCGTTTGGATTAGGTTCTGGCGGGACGACTTTTATAAAATCGGTTTCATCAACATCGGAGCTGCAAGTAAAAAAACAGGCTGCAAATAAAACACTCGTTAATAAAAAGAGCGCTATCCTGAACTTTTTCATGCTAAATCCTCCAAATAATGATAATTAAATCGCAATACCCGCTTCAGAGGGAGAACTATAAGCTTCACCCAAGAACCCGCGCGGTATCGGAAGAGGCCGTTCGAAGGCGCTTGTCATCTTATAGAAACTTCCGGTTTCGCTGCTCTGATAAAGACCCAAAAGAAGTTCAAGTCCATGAAAAGCCATTTCCTTGCTGGTTCTGGGTTTGCGTCCCTTTCTGAGCGACCATGCTAAATCCGCAGGGCCTATGCCTCGGCTGTTTTCTGAAAACCCATGAGTAGGAGGGAGAGTAACCGGTTCACTTTGGCCTTTTAGAATTACTTTTACTTCCCCGCCGAAGCCATTGGGATCGGGCAGGTAGAGTATACCTTCAGTGCCGTATAAGATAATCTGAGGTTTTTCATTTCCGATACTGGAGGAGTTAAACATGATTGAACCGAACGCTCCGCTTGCGAAACGGAAACTTCCGGCTACAAGATTTTCAGCCTGAAGAGTAAATTTTTCGCCGTAACTTTCTTTGTCTGTAAAATAGTGAATCCGATCAGGCTGTAATGTAGTTACAAATCCTGCCGCGTCTTTCACTGGACCTAAGAGACTCAATATCGCTGTAATATAATAAACGCCTACATCCAGTCCGATACCTCCTCCGGGAAGAGCTGTAAAGGGAAAGATTTCCGCGTTGCGCCCCGCGTCCCTGTTTAAAAGCGCGACCGCTGACGTAACGTCGCCGATAAGCCCGCAATCAAGATAGTAACGCGCGCTTTGAATTGCCTGTCCCATGAACGTATCCGGGGCGCAGCCGAAAAGCAATCCTTGCTTGTCAGCTAACTGAATTAATTTCCTGGCAGCGTCTATAGAAAGATCGATGGGCTTTTCCGAATATAAATGTTTTCCCGCTTCAAGTACCCGTGAGCTTATTTCATGATGATTCGCGGGATTGGTAATATTCAATACAAGTTCAATGCTTTTATCGTTAAGGATTTCATCAAGCGTCATTTGCCTGATATTAAATTGACCGGCTCTTTTTTCCATTCGTTCTTTAACAATATCACAGCAGCCTGTAACATCAAGGATATTAAATTTGCTTGTCATATTCTGAAGATATATCTCACTGATCATTCCGCATCCTACAACCGCGGTTTTTACTTTATTTATTTTAGCCATATTAAACCCCTAAAGTGAATTTAAATAATCAAAGCTTATCTTTGCGCATTCCAACGGAGTTTTCCCCGGAGAAGGATTATCCTGTTCCGCTACAAGCCATTCAGTACCCGCTTCTTCCGCGGCTTTGATGATGCTTGGGAAATCCATTATTCCCTGGCCTAACGCTCTAAAAGGAAATTGACCCGCGGCATGGGCTTTTTTCGCTTCTCCGATAAGCTCGTATTCCGCTTTGACAGTGCCTGAGGATGAATCGAAATCTTTTAAATGAACAATTGGAGCGCGGCCTTTATATTTGAGAATGTATTGAGCGGGATCTACGCCGCCTACTTTTGCCCAGCAAACGTCAATTTCGGTTTTGAGTAATTCCTGCGGAATGCTGTCATAGAGATCGTCCAATGCGTATTTACCGTTGTAATCAACGAATTCAAATTCATGGTTATGGTAGAGAAGCACAGCGCCTTTTTTCTTTACTGTTTCCCCAATTGAGGCAATGCTTTTTTTTACTTCTTCGTAATTTGATCCTGTGCTTCGATCGGCGTCTTCAAGATACGGGATTACTATATATTTGCATCCGATATCCATATGAAAATCAATCATTTTATCAGGGTCAGCAATCAAATCATGATAGGGAACATGAGCGGAAACAGCCGTAAGTCCCGCTTTTTCTAATGATGATTTAAATTGAGCCGATGTTTTTCCTAATAGGTGACCCAGAGCCAGTTCTACATATTTGTAGCCGATCCGTCCTATTTCCCGCAGAGTCCCGTCAAAGTCTTTTCCTAATTCCCCTCTGACATTGTAAAGCTGTAACATAATTGGTAACATATTTCCTCCTTAAAATAATAATTTTAGAATTTATAATTAAAAGCGAATGGGATTGACCATCTTATTTTGTTGTCAAATGTTGACGGCCATTCCAGTTCTTTGTAATCGTATGCCCATCTGACGGGAACGAGCGCAACCTGAAAACCGGCAGTCATCTCAGCCCCGCCGCCGATGTTATACTTAACATATGGTAAAAAATTGAGTAACGTGCTTGTTTCAAAAACTATACCGGAGTTAGGAGTGTTGCTAACACCCTCCTGCTCAAAGGTTGTATTCATCTCAAAAGCCAGTCCTATGTTTATATCATTAAGGGTTACAAACGGGTTTAGGGTCATTCCGAGTTGGGGAGCATGCTTTACTGTCTGTTCAACAGGATCTGTTGTCAGAGTTGTATAACCGCCGAACGTATACACAAAAGCGCCGTGTACATTGAATATGCGCGCAATGTTGGTTGCTTGGTACCTTAGATCGATTTTATATTCCTCCTGATATTTGAGCCCTTTGGGGAAGAACGCGGGGTCATCGGCGGAGATATATAACTTATTTCCGAAACCATCGTCAACATTATAGTAGCCTCCTCTGGTCTTGCTTACCGGAAGCGGCAGATCAAAGGCAACTCCTATGCGAAAATTCGGAAGAAGGTCATTCATGCTGATCATGAAATTAAAATACATGGGGTCGTATTCAAGGTTCCCCCAATAATGCCCGTCCTGACCAACAGGAGCGCCGCTGGGACTGATGGGATATATATATGTTGTTTCGCTTTTATCATCAATTAACAGAGAATACGGCTTGCTTGCAGAATAAGGCGTAGCTCTCATGGTGCCGCCGTCATATGCCACTCTGAAGTCTCCAAAACCTTTGAGCCTGTAGTTAACGTGAACAGAAGTTTTTGAATACACCGACAGAGCATCAACGGTTTTTTCAGGTCTCGCGTTATACATTTCATTGAAATTTAAACCCACAGCTATATTAAGGCCGTCTACGGGCCAAAGTTGAAAACCAATACCGTAATCAACTTCCGTGCCGTAACCCTTTAACATACGGTTTTTTACCCAGTCATAAGATGCTCCGTACTTCCTGATAATGCCGTCTTCTCCGGAAATCCCCAAAGGGAGTATATCGTTGTTAAGTTCAGACGATGTTATTTCGGTTATGTAATCAGTACCACCCATATTACCCATATGCATTTTAAAAATAGGATGAGGCTGCCACCAAAGGCTTGGAATGCTCATGTTATAAGCCGAGTCTCTCCATGAGTTTATTTCAGTAAATCCCCCAAAAGTTTCTTTCTCGTTTTCTATCCTGACACCTAATTTAAAACGGGCATATGGCATATTTTCGCCGGTGTCGGTTGTTGGGCTCTTCCATGTTCCAATCCACACGCCGGGTAATACCCATTTGCCTTCGTCGTTTGGTCTGCTTCCTGTTAAAGGATTAGGCATTTTTCCGGTTAAAGGGTTTACGTAGCCTTCTTCCGCGCCATGCAAAACACTCCACGTGAACATTGCGTCTCCATAAAATTGGATTTCCGCAAAAACTGCAGAGCTGCATAAAATCGCCACTACAAGAAATAAGCTCTTCTTTCTCATAATCAATCCTCCGTTACTACTGCCCTTTTATGTCATTTTACCCATAAAGTCAGAATATTATAAATCAATTGTTTTTATAATACAATAGGGGAAGTTATATGAACATTATTGCGTCTAATTCGTCTTAATTCGCGTTATTTGATGACTTTTCTTCTTTGTTCAGCGTGAATCTCTTTCTAATCATTCCGCCTTATCTCCGCTCTCTACTTCCCAATTCCTCAAAAATATCATATATTTAAATTATGGATGATCGTAAGAAACGAATAGATAACCTTATGAAGAACAGCCAGGAAAGCCGCGCTTCGCTGGATACGCTTTTGGAGCATTTTGGCGAAAAGCTGTATTCCCGCACCAAAGAAATGTGGTCTGATGTTAAGGCTGATTTTGAGGATATCGATAAATATAAATCATATTTGCTGGACATTTCCGAGTCTAACGCTTCTATTATAAAAATTGAGGAAAAAAACCGCCGGTTCAAGGAACTGGAAGAGGCGATTGACAAAAAGGAGAATGAAGAAAAAGAAAGGGCCAGAGAAATAGCGGCTGTTTTCCGCAGGCTTGGAAAAACCCTTCTTGAAAACCCGGTTTATGACGACTATACCTCGCTTTATAAAGAACAGTCCGAGACCCTGAAAGCCAAGCGCGAATCGCTTGAAACCCGCATTCAGGAGCTTGAAAACAAGGAAGGCGGCAATGTTTTTTCATGGATTGGCAAGAGCGCTCAGGGACTGGTACTTAAGTCATTTCTTGCCAAGGCGCAGGATAGTCAGGGGCAGCTTTTCCTGACAATAGGGGAACGTTATGGCGACCGTAATGCTGTCAGCGAAGATGATGAGGTTGCCCTTATCCGCGCTGAAATCGATATTTTGCGGAACGATTCGCGCGTTGTTCAGGATGAGATTGCTGTTCTGAAGGATGAAAAACGAATTATCTCCGCAGGGTTCGGAATAGACGGTAAACCGCAGAAGCAGATTCAATCCGTAAAAAATCACATAACGCAGATAAACGATTCACTGCGCGCTTTATACAAAAACTTCGGCTCTCAGGCTTCCGGGATTATGGATTTGGAGATCAACCCAGACAGAAAATATTTCATCGACACAATTGTCACCGCCGAAGACGGCGAAATTATCGGCAGAGCCGTAAGGTTAAACCAATCTCTTATTGACAATGAAAACGCGATAGTTAAACTTCAGGCCTCTCTCGCGATTGACGATGAAAAAGCAAAAATCGAAAAATTTCAAAAGTCGATAGAAGAAAAGAAAAAACGCATCGACGATTTTAAAAAAGGAATTGCCGACCTTGAAGAAAGCGTCCGCGACTGCGGCGTATACATAAATGAACTGGAGAAAAAACTTTAAAGGGGGAGCTTGCATCAATTAAGGATGATGATTAAAAAGATCGTCATCGAATTAAACGAATAACGAAAATTAACACGAATTGTTTTATATTTGTTCGCGTCATTCGATGACACTTATTATTTTTTTGATGTTAAGCAGTTTATTTTATGCCGGCTAAGAAACAAGTTAAAAAGACGGGTTCGAAAACAAAATCCGCGGCCAAGGCTGACAAGAAGGCTTCGGCAAAGACCGGGGCGAAAGCGGCGCGTTCCGGGGCTGACAGCGTTCCGGCGAAAGCCGCTGAGGCGAAGCCTGCCGCGGGGAAAGCCGCTTCTAAAGAAGCTCCTGTTTATGACGAGTCGAAAATAAAGACGCTGTCTTCTCTTGAACACATCAGGTTAAGAACGGGGATGTACATCGGGCGTTTGGGCGACGGATCCAATCCAGATGACGGGATTTATGTTTTGTTAAAAGAAGTTATTGATAACGGCGTTGATGAGTTTATAATGGGGAACGGGAAACTTATCGAAATATCCGTAAAGGAAATTACAAAGGCCGGAGCTGCGTCTGTCAAGGTGCGCGATTTCGGACGCGGCATCCCTCTCGGAAAGCTTGTGGAATGTGTTTCTGTGATTAACACCGGCGCTAAATACAATGACGATGTTTTTCAGTTTTCCGTGGGGCTTAACGGAGTGGGAACAAAGGCGGTTAACGCGCTTTCCGTTTACTTCCGGGTTGTCGCTGTCCGCAACGGAGAATTCGCAGAGGCGATCTTCGAAAGAGGGTCATTAAAGAGCAGCCGCAAAGGAAAATTAAAAGAGAAAATTAAAGACGGCACATTGGTTGAGTTTACGCCCGATCCTGAAATTTTTAAGGATTACGCCTTTAATAAAGAGTTTATCGAAAAGCGGCTTAAAAATTACGCTTATTTGAACGCGGGGCTTACACTTTCGTTTAACGGAAATAAATTTGTATCAAACCACGGGCTGCATGACCTCTTGCAGGAAGAGACAGGCGACGAATGTCTTTATCCTCTCGGTTACTACTGCGGCAAACATTCACCTAACGGGCAGCTTGAAATCGCATTTACGCACACAAATAATTACGGCGAAGAATATTTTTCATTCGTAAACGGCCAGTATACTTCCGACGGAGGAACGCATCTTTCGGCTTTTAAAGAGGGTTTTCTAAAGGGTATTCAAACTTTTTACAAGAAAGATTACCGCAGCGAAGATGTCCGCGAGGGGACAATTGCCGCTGTCGCGATAAAGCTGAAAAATCCTGTCTTTGAGAGTCAGACGAAGAACAAACTTGGCAACTCCGACATAAGGGCATGGGTTGTGCAGGAAGTGCGCAACGCGGTTGAAGACTGGCTGCATAAAAACGCGGAAGCAAGCAAGAAGCTGGAGCAGAAAATAATCGCGAACGAATCTTTGCGCACAGAGCTGAACGCCGTAAAAAAAGAAGCGAGGGAAGCCGCGAAAAAAATCGCGCTTAAAATACCTAAGCTTAAAGACTGCAAGTTCCATCTTGAAGACGGCGAGGACGGAGAAGAGTCAACTATATTTATTACAGAAGGCGACTCAGCTGCGGGATCAATCGTTTCAAGCAGGGACGTAATGACACAGGCGATTTTCGCGCTTCGCGGCAAAGTGGAAAATGTTTACGGAAAAAAACGCGCGGCTATTTACAAAAATGAAGAACTCTTTAATATGATGATGGCGCTCGGCATTGATAACGATATAGAAGGTTTGCGTTATAACAAGATTGTAATCGCGACAGACGCGGATTTTGACGGATTCCATATCCGCAATCTGCTTTTAACATTTTTCCTTTCGTATTTTGAAGAACTTGTAACAGCGGGGCATGTTTATATTCTTGAAACGCCGCTTTTCCGCGTCCGCACAAAAAAGGAAACCCGCTACTGTTATACGGAAAAAGAACGCGACGAAGCCTCCGCCGCCCTCGGCTCACAAAACGAAATTACCCGCTTTAAAGGTTTGGGTGAAATCAGCCCCAAAGAGTTCGGCCAGTTTATCGGAGAGGATATACGCCTTGTGCCGGTGTCGGTTAACACCCTTAAACAGGTGCCGCAGGTATTGAACTTTTACATGGGGAAAAATACGCCTGAAAGACGGGAGTATATTATGAAGAATTTGATAGAGGACGCGGGCTGAGCCGCGGAGGAAATTATGAAAGAGCCGTATATACCCAATCTTGGCATAGAATACCCTGACCAGCCGGACGCCCGTATGGTCGAGGTAATTGAGCTTCGCGAGATCATTTTTGACGAGAATTATCCCTTTCTGGGAAAAACATTTAAATTCAAGTTTTTGCGCGGCCTTGTGTATTTAGGAATTTACACAGTCGCGGCATTGCTGTGCTTTTTGCTTTACGGAATAAAAGTTGAAGGAAGAAAAAATCTTCGTAAGCATAAAAAAATATTAAAAAACGGCGCCATGACAATTTCCAACCATGTGCATCGCTGGGATTTCATTTTTGTGGCATGGGCTGTGCGGTATCATGCGATGTTTTTTCCCGCTTTTAAAGAACATCTTAAAGGACCTGACGCAGGCTGGATACGGCACGCCGGCGGCATTCCGGTTCCCGATGATATCAGTACAATGAAAGCCTTTAACCGCGCGTTTGATGAAATTCATAAAAAGAAAATTTGGATGCACGCTTTCCCCGAAAGCACGCGTTTTAATTACTTTGTACCGATAAGACCGTTTAAAAAAGGCGTTTTTTCAATGGCTCATAAATACAATCTGCCGATCATTCCTGTGGCCATTTCTTACAGAAAGCCGCATTTCCCGTTTACTTTAAAAAAAGACGGCAAGAGAATCCCTTTGATCACAGTCCGCGTCGGAGAGCCTATCCTGTTCGATGAAACCCTTGACCGCAAAACGGCGGTTCAAAAAATGCGTAAAGAATGCCATGAAGCGATGATTAAACTTGCGGGAATTACAAATAATCCGTATCCGGCTGAAGGGGATTAAGGAAGAGGCGTCGAATGGGCGCGAATTATTACGAATGATAAACTAAAGAGAGCGCCTGATTAGGAAACGCTCTCTTTCGGTTATAGAATTAATTTTGGCGGCCTACTTCCCTGTTTCCGACATAAAGCGCCTGATTGTGATTACCGATTGTTATAAGTGTACTAGAATCAACAGTTCCGCTCCATGTATTTGATTGCAAATAGCCGCTGTAATTATCTCCTACTATTTGGGCAATGGCAGGCTCAAGTGTAACGCTAGTGCTAGAAGGGCAATAATATCTTAATACACCGTGGTTTTTACTGGATGATATTCCTCCTTGAGAGGCATTTTGAATTCCTGCAATACCTCCTATATTGACACTTGTTGGGGTGCTTTTATAAAGAATAAATGCGTAGTTATGGCACCTGTCAATTCTACCCATATTATACCCGGTAATACCACCCATATTCATAACATCATGCATAACTCCATAATTTTGGCAAGATTCTATTAACCCCGATCTTGTGTTATAACCGGCTATACCGCCTGCAGTCACACTTAAAATCTGATTTGGAATAGCTTGTATCATCGGTGACATGGCGTAAGGATAACTTGCTTGACTGTTACATTGACTTATTGTTCCGTTATTAACACCGGCAAACATGCCGGCATACGCTTCATTCTGCGCGTCAACACAGCCATAAATAGTCAGGTTTCTGATAATACCGTTGTTTACCGCGACAAACCCGTAATTCCCCGCGGTAGTCGCAAGAATTTTCATGTGCGTTATTTTATAACCTGAACCGTTAAAATTACCGTTGAATTCCGGTACTGGCTGCCAATTGTTCGCTACATATTCAAAAATAATGTTATTTTCCAGTTTGAAATGACTGTTAGGCGATAATCGTATATTATTTAGATGTGTTATAGTTTTAATTAGGTACGGGTTGCTTTGCGTTCCCGTACCTCCAGCAAACAAGGTAGCACCCATATCCGCTATTACCTTTCCGGTGCTGTCATCGTAAGACGCTGATAACGATCCTGTAACGGTAAAATAATTTCCGGTTGTTATGCCATGAAGGGTATAGCCATCCTTTGCAACAAGAGTGACGGTTGCAGTATAATTTGTTCCGTCAACAAATGTAGTATGGTTGGGTAGCCATTCTACAGTTCCGTTATATTGAACCGTATCGACTGTCCTTACCGGCGCAACTCCTGCCATCGGAGCCGCTAATTGGATGGTGCGCATATTTACGATGGTTACGGAGGCTTTTAACGCCTTATAAGCGTTAAGTCGTCCTCCGGATGTACAATCATACGGACCCGTATCAACATTTTGTAAGATTATCTGCTTGATTTGAGATGGCGTCAGGGTAGAGTTTGCTGTAAGCAGTAAAGCCGCGACACCAGCGACATGTGGTGCGGCGCATGATGTTCCACCAAAAACTCTATATGTATTACCAATATTTGTGGACAAGGTATTTGTCGGAGCAAAAACATTCACACTATTTATGCCAAAATTTGAACTGCTAGAGCGTGTACCATTATTGAGGACGGCTCCAACCGAAATTAAATTGGGTACGTTAAATTGTTTGATATTTGTGAAATTGTCCGTATTATCCCCATTATTGCCTGCTGACCACACAAACACTCCTGGAAATTGTCTCACTACTGTCAAAATATCAAAATTTGTTCCAAAGCCACCAATGCTATGATTAAGTATTGATATCCGTTCGTCAGTGTCCCATAGATCTCTAGCGTAACGAATTGCAGAAATCCTTGTAGAAGTAAGTATAATGCCACCCATTGCCGCTAGTATCGTAAGCCGTTTGCAAGGGCACTAGCGTTACCTTCTGCGCCACACCTGATATTCCTCTTCCATTATCCCCAACAGCTCCAATTATTCCGGCAGTTAATGTACCATGCCCTCCAATATCGTCATTTGTTACCGCATTGTTGTAAAAAAAATCCCATCCGGTAATCACATTTGAATTACCTACTGGATTTAAGTCATCATGAAATGCTATACCACTGTCGATAACACCAACGCGAATATTTCTAGAACCTTTCGTAATATTCCATGCTTCACTAGCACTTATGCCGTTTATTCCAAGCAGTCCCCACTGCTCCGATAATCTGGGATCATTCGGATTTACGGTAAATCCGGTTAATATAAAGTCTGGTCCTACATATACAACATAATTACTCTTTTCAAGTTTACTTATCGAATCCAGCACATTTTGTTTACAATTTTTCTCTAACTTAATATGCAGGATTTGATTAAAAGATATCCTAGTAAAATGCTCCGCTAATTCGGGAGCGTTCCTTGCACATATACTGCCATCATCGTTTAATAAATGTTCAGGAAACGCGGTTAAATCTTCTATTGACTTTACTCCAATATTACCAAACAAGTTGTCATTTAATTGCCTTGAAACATTTTCAAAGCTACTCGCATAATTGCTCATTACAACAATTATACTATATATCACAAAAATCATCCTTAATGGTAGCGCTACTATAAACTTTCTCTTCCGCTTTTTGCTCTGTAATACTACGATCTAACGTTGCAGTTGACTCGTCGGATTCATGCTGACATACTGTATTAAACAGCGCTATTACAAGTATAAAAAATAAAAATGTAATTGTTGGTATTCTCTTATTCATCATTTTCCTCCAGGCTCAATGCCGTATAAATTATTATCTGCGGCGTAAACTGACTCCATTCAACAGACGCTACATTCTCGAAAAAATTACCAGTGCCATACTCAAAAAGACTTGAGCTCATTTGTATGGCGAAGAAATCATTGTATTTGCCAAGAAAAGAATCTACACTTATGGTATCTATTTCGCTAGTGTTTTTATCAATAGAACCATTGTTTTTTTCATACTGAATTGCGTCTTCCAATCCTTGTCGATGTTTTAAGTAAAAAGCCATTTTCATGTTATTTATAGTTTTTTGATCCAGCATCGTCAGAGCAGGAGTTTCTATTTGTGGTACAAAATCATCCATTACCCACACTTCACCGTCAACTGTAACCGGAACAACCTCAAAAGCAGAGTCGTCTAAAAAGTAAACAATGAGCATCACATCAGCTTTCGTCAAAAATCCCCTGTCATAGGCTTCTTGTAAACTATAAAGTGTTCCTTTTATTTCATCATTTGTTGTTGTATCAGCGGTTCTTGGCACTTTCCCGCCGTTTCCATTCACACAGGCGCAGAGCACCGCCGCGACAACTAGTAACAACAATAACGTGCTCATCGTACTGCCTTTTTTGTTTTTCATAGTTTTCATACACAGCTCCTGTAAAAATACTCTAATTATTTCTTTCAAATCATGGGAAGTGGTATTTAGCTATACTTTTTAAATCAGCCCGGGTAAGCGTACCAGAATCATAGAGTTCCCGAAAGTTGTAAAACTTTCCATCATTCCATACCGCAGGAGTGGATCGCCATGGAAGCACTATATCATCAATACAATGAAGAGGTATAGCTACTGCAGGAATAGAAAATTCATCCCATGTAATACTTTCTAGAGCTATTAAAATTTCTATCACAACATACCCACTGTAAGTGCCAAAGTACTTATAAGTATAATAATCACTTATAGTAACGCCAGAAAAGCCAGGTTCACTTCTTCTATTAGGATGAGTATAATAACTATCCCGTATAATCCGCCATTCTGTTTCCGCATCCAAACCGGGGAAAGTCCCAAGCTCTCTGTTATAGTCCTCAATTGTCCAGATTTTATCCGACATATTATCTGCTTTTATGTCAGCTCTATGGTAAACCCCGTTGTTCTCATTTATTCCGGCACAACTAAAAAAGATACAGCTGAACAGGATAACCGCGATTGTCCTATTAATAACGAATGCTTTGTTTTTCATTTAAATCTCCAATTTTTTTAATCTACGATGTATATATTATAACACTAAATTTTGAATAACAACTTTTTTATTGATAATAATTAATAAATTTTCATTATTTACTATAACTTTTAGTTATTTAAAAGATTTATCCAATAACGATACGTGCAAAGTAACCGTCAAATTAACACACCATGAGAATCCAAGGATGAACGAAAAAAACAGCGGCAATAATTAAAATTTAAAAATATTCCAGGATAAGGGTTTCTCCCAGTCTTCAGCAGATGCGGCATGAGGAGTCTTTTCTAAGAGCGAACGCAGATACTTCAACGGTTCAATCCCATTCTGCAAGTTTATATAACTTGCGGATATGTATTAAACACCGCCGCGACAACTAGTAACAACAATAACGTGCTCATCGTACTGCCTTTTTATTTTTCATAGTTTCCATACACAGCTCCTGTAAAAATACTCTAATTAATTCTTTCAATCAGTATACCATCAATACAATATAGTAACGCCAGAAAAGCCAGGTTCACTTCTTCTATAAGTATAATAACTATCCCGTATAATCCGCCATTCTGTTTCCGCATTCAAACCGGGGAAAGTCCCAAGCCCTCTGTTTCATTCGTCTTCATTCGCGCCCATCCGCGTAATTCGATGATTCTCTAATTCTTCAGATGTAGAATCCTATTTCTTAACCAGCTCCTCGAATAGCGCGTGTCTTTTCTCATCCTGCATGAGAAGGTTAA
>Ga0209755_10002160_pt1 | contig 27663 bp, 22 predicted proteins | sample TergutCo191P1_FD_187301 | JGI IMG/M metagenome (GOLD analysis project Ga0209755, IMG submission 187301) | Cornitermes sp. P1 segment gut microbial communities from Petit-Saut dam, French Guiana - Co191P1 (SPAdes) (version 2) | ecosystem: Host-associated > Arthropoda: Insects > Digestive system...
ACACAGGATCATTTTTACTTCCTATTACAACGGAAAGAAGGACAAGCAGGTTCGGCACCCGCCGCGTCAATCAATATCCTGACGGCAGAAGAACAACATCAATTCATGCGGGGGTAGATTTCGGAGCGCCGACAGGGACAGAGGTAAGAGCTTGCGGAAGAGGCCTTGTTAAAATCGCCCGCCCGATAATCATCTCAGGCAATTCGGTCATTGTAGAACACGCGCCGGGTGTTTATTCGATTTATTACCATTTAGACAGTATTAGCATACAGGAAGGCGCGATAGTAGAAGCAGGCGGATTATTAGGGCTTGTAGGTTCGACAGGTTTTTCGACAGGCCCCCACTTGCATTGGGAACTTAGGGTCAGCACGGAAAACACAGACCCGGACGAATTTATTCGCCGCCCGCTTATTGACAAAAACTTAATAATCAGTAGAATCTTAAATTAGAAATTAAAAATGAAGTTTTTAAAAACCGAAGGTTTTTAGCAATCCCGGGAGAAAAGGAGGTGATTATTTTTGGCTCATATCACAGTTGATGACAACGAACTGCTTGAAAAAGCCATCAAGCGTTTTAAACGCATGGTGGAAAAAGAAGGCATCATCCGCGAATTTAAAAAACGCGAGTATTATGAAAAGCCCTCCACTATCCTTAACAGGAAGAAAAAAGCAAACGCCCGCAAGCTCTTAAAGAGAAACAGAAAAGGTAAAGGCGAGTATTAATCAATAAGTATCGATTAATTAACTCTCTAAAAAATCAGATCAGGGAACGGTTATCCGCTCCCTGATTTATTATTGTAAAATGTTAAAAAAACTTTTTATTATAAAAAATATCAAATTTTTTTCCTTCTTTATTTTATTATTTCCAATATTTATGTCATGCGCCTCTATAACTGATAAAAACCGGAAAGAATTTTCTTTAGTTACTATAAAAGAGATAACAAACACATTCGCAAATATCGAAAACGTTCAGCCGAGGTGGGCGGCAATTACACAAGGGCTTTATTATTATCAAGGGAAAATTACTTCTCCTAAACTTAATTTTTATGCTTTGCAAATTGATCTTTCTTCCACGAATTTGCGTATTGTTGTAAAAGGCGGCGATGAAGCAGACGACGGCGCTACGTTAAGCGCAAGAGTATCAAGTTTTACCCGCGACAATAATCTTATCGCAGGAATTAATGCGTCTCCGTTTGATGTTTCATCTCCTACAGAAGGGCTGCCGATAAAAAATGTTGGTGTCATTATTTCTGACGGCGTGCTGCTTTCCCCTGCAATTTCACAATATGACGCTCTTGTTTTTTACAAAGACGGGACAGCGGCGGTAGTCAATCAGGCTTCAATTATGTCTTTTGAAAATATTAATAACGCTGTCGGCGGTTTTTATCAAATTCTGATTGACGGAAGCACCGCAGAGAGAACGAAAATTAATTTAGAGCACAATGTTTCTGCATTAGACGATGTAGCAGAAGCGCAGCTTGCTTTAAATACACAAGAAGTATCTGCATCGCATGAAGCGTCTCACGAAGCTGTGCGTCATCCGCGCAGCGCGGCGGGTATTTCGGCTGACGGCAGATACTTGTACTTGCTTGTGATTGACGGCAGGCAGCTAAGAAGTATCGGCGCAACAGAAGAAGAGACCGCTCTTCTTTTACTATCTCTTGGTTCTTGGGAAGGAATTAATTTTGACGGCGGCGGCTCAAGCACTCTTGCCCTCCGTTTCCCAAACGGAAAAGTAAAAGTAATGAATACGCCTATTCATAAATATTTCCCCGGTCAGGAAAGAGCGGTTGCAGGCTGTTTGGGGATTGCGGTAAAAGAGTAGATCAATCTTTCCACGGAAAAATAAAATTCTTGAAAGTGCGGTTGCCTGTTTTTTCACGCTCTTCGATCAACAGCGCGTCCCAGGGAATTTTGCGGCGGTTTGCATTGGGGTTCGCTTCAAGGTAATCGTATTTTAACAGGCGCAGGCGCAGCGCTTCATCAATATAAAGAAGAACGCCCGCAGGTCCCGGAAACATAAATGCAAAAACTACAGAAAGCAGAAGCGCTAAAATATTATGGATAATTAAAAAAACGGAAAGCCCTGTGTTGTCTAAAGAAATTAACATACATTTTTTTAACGCTTTTATTAGGTGCGTTCCAAGACGGGCATATACTGCAAAAAAATATTGAATAGAAAGGATGGCAAAAATCATAGTCCAAAAAATAATTGCGGACAGGGCAAGCCCTGCAAGAGGCGGATCCATACTTATATAAAAAGGAAGCACTATCGTTATGATTATAAAAAAAAGAAAAATAAAACCGCCCATTACTAAACCTGCAGGAAACGCTTTTTTTAAACCTGTAACAAATTCAGAAAAATTATAAGTGCCATGATCGGGAATTATTTTTATAGAATAAGAAACCGCAGATAAATACACCGAACAGATAAGTATCCCGAAAGCGACAAGAATTAAATTTAACAAAGTAGAATCGTAAAATTTGGAAACCAGCAAAGGAAGGAAAATAGGGATAGCGGAACAGGCGATAAACCCTAAATTAAGCGCGACAATTTTAAACATATTATCCCACATATCATAAAGGGTTTTTTTCAAAAGAAAACCAATCATAATTTATCATAACAAAATACAAGGTGTCTGACAAGCAAATTGACCATGTATAGCCGCTCGTTGTATAATAAATTGATTAAAGTTTATGGATTTTTCTAGGAGGATAAAATCATGATCGTAATGAAGTTTGGCGGCAGCTCCGTAGCGGATGCTTCACGTTTACGCCATGTCGGGGAAATTGTAAAATCGCAATTAAATAAAAAGCCTGTGCTTGTGTTATCTGCAATGGGGGACACGACAGATCACCTTCTTGAAGCGGGAGACCTTGCTATAAAAGAAGGAAAAGTTGAAATCGCAGGTGTTGCAAAACTCCATCAGACTACAATAAAAAACCTGAAACTTCCCAATCAAAAAGAAATAGACACCTTATTAGACGAATTAACCCGCCTTTTATCGGGAATTTCGCTGATTAGGGAACTGTCTCCAAGAACGAAAGATTATCTTGTTTCATTCGGTGAAAGGCTCAGCGTGCGGATTGCGGCAGCGTATTTAAAATCAATCGGAATGAATGCAAGAGCTTTTGACGCTTGGGAGCTTGGTTTTCTTTCAAATTCAAATTATACCGGCGCTGAAATATTAAAAGAAAGCTGGGATTTAATCCCGGAAAAAGTTTTACCATTAATAAAAGGGCAAGTTCTTCCTGTTGTCACGGGTTTTCTTGCAAAGGATGATAAGGGCGGAATCACAACATTGGGAAGGGGAGGCTCTGATTTATCAGCGACAATGATCGCGGCGGCTTGCAAAGCGGAAGAAGCGCAAGTTTGGAAAGATGTCGATGGAATTCTCACCGCTGATCCGAGGATAGTAAAAAACGCGCGCCCTGTTCAAAATGTCACTTACGATGAAGCGGCGGAGCTTGCCTACTTCGGCGCTCAGGTGCTTCACCCGAGAGCTATGCAGCCCTGTATGAAAACAGGAACGCCTGTGCTTGTAAAAAATTCTTATAATATAGACGCGCCCGGTACAAAGATCGAGCAAGTATTAACTGCGGCAAAAAAAAGCCCGCCTGTACGCGCTATCACATCAAAACATAAAATAACATTAGTGGATATTATTTCTACAAGAATGTTAGGTCAATACGGATTTTTATCGGAAGTTTTTTCTGTATTTGCAAAGTATAATATTTCTGTTGATATGGTCGCAACAAGCGAAGTGTCAGTCTCGCTCACTCTGGATACTTCTTACGATCTTAGCGAAGTAAAAAAAGAACTTAGTAAAATTGCAAGCGTGGATGTAAAAACAGGAAAAGCGATTGTATCGATCATCGGCAATGTAAAACGATCTTCTGAAATTCTGGCAAGGGCTTTTAGAATTTGCCAGCTTATCGGAATTACCGTGCAGATGGTTTCACAGGGCGCAAGCAAAGTCAATATCAGTTTTATCGTAAATGATAACGAAGCGGAAGAAGTTGTTAAAGCGCTTCATATAGATTTTTTTGAAGCGATGGAAAAACCAAAAGAATAAATTCACTTATTACAGAGGTTATTATGAAAATAGCGGTAATCGGTTACGGAAAAATGGGGAAGATGATAGAACAAACAGCTCTTGCGCAAGGGCATAGCGTTAATGTCATTGTTGATCCCTTTGTTTCAGATTCGGTAAACAGCAAAATTACAAAAACAATCGCGCAAGCTGACTTTAATTCGGTTGATGTTGCGATTGAATTCACGCAACCTGACACAGCTCTCGCCAATATCAATGCCTTAGCTGAAAGAAAAATTCCTTCTGTTATAGGAACTACAGGCTGGCACGATAAAATGGACGAAGTTGTTAAAACAATAGAAAAATCCGGCAGTTCCCTTCTTTGGGCGTCAAATTTTTCAATCGGCGTAAATATGTTTTACCGCATCGCCTGGTATGCTGCAGGGCTTGCAAATAATTTTCCCGAATATGATGCGGGAGGTTTTGAAACCCATCATAATAAAAAAATCGACAGCCCTTCTGGAACCGCGAAAATTTTAGCCGAAGGCGTACTGTCAAGGTTTGATCGAAAAAAGAAAATAATTTATGAAACAATGAACAGAAAGCCGCAAAGCGATGAATTGCATTTTCCAAGTTTACGCCTTGGCAGCGTCCCCGGCACGCATAGCTTGTTTTTTGATTCTCAGGCAGATACAATTGAAATAACACACACGGCGCGCAACCGTGAAGGCCTTGCGGCAGGGGCGGTTCATGCAGCTCTTTGGCTTGTAACCTGTAAACGGCAAGGGGTTTTTACTATTGATGACGTGTTAAGTGATTTATTTAAGGAGAAAATATGACAGAGTTTCGCGGCGCATTTACAGCGCTTGTAACACCGATGACAGAGTCAGGAGAAATCGACTACGATGGTTTTCAACGGCTTATAGAGTTTCAAATAAAAGAAGGGATTGACGGGCTTGTCCCTCTTGGAACAACAGGGGAAAATCCCACACTTGATGAAAGAGAAGAAGATAAGTTAATAGAAATCGCCGTTAAAGAAGCGAAAGGAAAAGTTCCCGTAATTGTCGGCGCAGGTTCCAACGACACAAAGCACATGATCAAATATGTTGAACGTGCAAAAAAAATGGGAGCGGATGCGGCGCTTGTGGTTACACCTTACTACAACAAACCAAACGATGACGGACTCTTGCGTCACTTTGAAGAAGCTGCAAAGATCGGCATCCCCGTCATTGTTTACAATATCGCGTCACGCACAGGCAGAAATATCCCCATCGCGTTAATGAAAGAAATTGCAAAGATTCCCGGCATCAGCGGTGTTAAAGAATCTTCTCAGGATTTAATACAGATAGGCGATGTGATTAGAGAAATATCTCTCCCGCGCAAAAATAAATCTGACAAGTTCTGGGTGCTTTCAGGCGATGACCCTTTCACTTTACCAATAATTAGCATGGGAGGCGACGGTGTAATTTCTGTTATTTCAAATCTTGTCCCTGCAAAAGTAAAAGCTCTTACAAAAGCGGCACTTGAAGGCGATTATGAAAAAGCGCGTTCCATACATTACGAACTTGTCCCCTTAGTAAAGGCGGCTTTTATAGAAACAAACCCTGTCCCGATTAAACAAGCTCTTTCTCTGGCAGGGCTTCCTGCAGGCCCTGCGCGTTTACCTTTAGGCAAACTTGCACCTGCAAATGCAGAAATACTAAAGAAAACACTCAAGGATATGGGTATTATATGAAATTTATATATTGTTTATTAATCGCATTATTACTCGGCTCATGCGCAACTGGTGAAAAACAAAAGCCCGAAGAATTTATCGTAGATTTAAATTCTCATAATTTTCAAATCGGTGAAATTGAAACACAGTTAATGTCCTTTATAGGGCTTGGCCCCTTAAAAAAAAGCCCTGTCGCTGTTTTATATTACCCAAACGAAGATGCTGTTTGTTTACGCTACAGGCATGAATTTATAACATATAATCAATACTGGAACAGAAGCGGGCGGCAATTATTTATTAAAGCGCTTGAAAAATATAACGAAGATTACGATGCGCGAAACCTTAACAGTAATGCAGGCAGCAAAGGAAGAAAAGCCTACGGGACAGCAGACGGTTATCTGATATGGCAGCAGTTTAGTTTTTCGGTATTGGCAAAAGGAAGCGTGAAAATAGAAATAGGTTATATATTTAAAGAAAATTTGCCTTATTTTTATATGAACCAACTGGATGCAGAATATATAGACCCGCTTATAAGAGATCATAACAGAACAAGCGCAAAAATCCCGTTTCACTTTACAAGAGCGCAAGCCGCAGGAGTTGCCGCTTTATTTGATCAAAGCGTAATAGATGAATTTAACAAGCAAAATTCAGAAAACAAATCGCCTGCAGCGAACATCGATACTAATATTGATTCCGAAGTTGATTATTATTAATCCCACTCGACTATTAAGGCGGGCAAGGTTAAAATAAAGCATGGAACAAACTCAATTAATCAAAAAAGAAGAGCTGGAAAAATGCTCTAAACTTCTTGCTGAATGCAGAAAAGAAATGGCAGTCAAAATTGTAGGTCAAAAAGAAATGATAGACGGGCTTTTTGTTTCCCTTATCGCCGGCGGTCATATTCTTTTGGAAGGCGTGCCGGGGCTTGCAAAAACCCTTGCGGTAAAAAGCCTTGCAGAAATAACAGGGCTTGATTTTAAAAGGATTCAATTTACCCCCGATTTATTACCTGCAGATTTAACCGGAACGATGATCTGGGAACCTGCAAACAGTAATTTTACAGTCCGCCGCGGGCCTATCTTTGCAAATGTAATTCTTGCAGATGAAATTAACCGTGCGCCCGCAAAAGTTCAATCCGCTCTGCTTGAAGCGATGGAAGAAAAACAAGTTACAATAGGTGAAACAAGTTATCCCCTGCCTGATCCTTTTTTTGTTCTTGCAACAGAAAACCCTATCGAACATGAAGGGACTTACTCGCTTCCCGAAGCGGAACTGGATCGTTTTCTTATGAAATTATTAATTGTTTATCCAGAACCTTTTGAAGAACTCGACATAGTAAAAAACAGCCCTCCTTTATCTTCAGGTTCTTCAAATAGAGGTATCCCGCTTTCCAATGTTTTAAATATGGAAAAACTTTTTTATCTGCGAAGCATTGCAGACTCTATTCATGTTGATGAGCAGATAACAAAATATATAGTATCGATAGTAACGGCGACACGCCCCGCTTCTACAAGAGCAAGCGGCTCTCGTTCCGCTTCGCAAGGGCAGTCATCCGCTGACGGGGTTTACCGTTACGTGACATTTGGCGCTTCTCCCAGGGCTTCAATCGCTTTGCATCGTTGCTGCAGAATTTTTGCGATGTTTGAAGGGCGCAACTTTGTAACACCGGAAGATGTTAAAACAGCGGCGCTTCCTGTTCTGCGTCACAGGATTGTTCTTTCTTATGAAGCGGAAGCCGAAGGCATGAATGCGGATACGGTAATTGCGAGAATCCTAAACCATATTCCAGTACCTTAATAATTATGGAAACAAGCGAATTATTACGCAACATCATTAATCTTCCCATTTTCTCAAGCGGTCTTGCAGAAGAAATGCTTTCCGGTAATTTCAGATCGATCTTTAAAGGACAAGGGATGGAATTTGATGAAGCCCGTCATTATCAGGCAGGCGATGATATAAGATCGATTGATTGGAATGCAAGTGCGCGTTTCGGTTATCCCTTTGTAAAAATGTATAGGGAAGAGCGCGAATTAACAATTTTACTTTTAATTGATATTTCTGCATCCATGAATTGTTCTTCGCAATTTTACATTGAAAACATTAAACAAAAAAAATCAATTTTAAACGCTTACGAGCAAGCGCTGATCTGCGCATCATTAATTGCATTTTCTGCAGAACATACAGGACAGCAGGTAGGGGCGTTTTTCTTTGATAAAGATATCGAAAAAGTTTTTCCGCCGCGAAAAGGGCGCAAACATATAATGTCTTTGATTATGGCAGCGCTTCATTATCAAAATAATGAAAATCAAGGGGCAGTAAAAAGTAAATTCGGCAGTAATATCACTTCAGCTTTAAAAGGAGCGCAGCAGCTTTTAAAAAAACGATCTCTTGTAGTAGTAATTTCAGATTTTTTCAGTATCAATTGGGAACATGAAATGGGAAACCTCTGCCGAAAACATGATTGCCTTGCGATAAGAATTTACGGATCGCAAAATGTTCCGTATCCCGGATTAATAACCATAGAAGACCCTGAAACCGGAATACGGATAGAAGCGCCTGCCGGTTTAGATTCATTTAAAGAAAGCTGGGAAGCATGGCACAATGAAAGAACCGCATTTTTGGAATCTCAATGCAAAAAAAGCGGAGCGTCATTTTTAGATATATCGGTACAAGCCGATGCACCTTCCGCATTAATGAAATTCTTCGGAAGCCGTAACGCGGTTAAGTTAAATAATCGGAAAAAAATATGAAAAATAAAAAAACTTTTTTATCAATTGGTTTTTTATTAATTTTATTTTTTTCCTATTGCTTCATTTTATCCGCGCAAAGTTCTAATACATATTTAATTCCGCGGCAAATTTTTGTCGGAGACAATGCAACATTGGTTTTATCTTTACCGGCAGCAAATCAAAATAAAGCGGATATAATTCTTACTTCTCAGTCTGATTATATGCCTAAATATCCGAATATTGATTTTCACAGGATAATACTTGAACAGCGGACTTCTGCAAGCAGATTATTAATTGAATTTACAGCTTTTGTTCCGGGTTTAATTGAATTTCCTGTAATAGAAATAGGAGGCGAATATTACGCGGGTCTCACCGTTACCGTAAATTCAATTATTGACGAGCGATCTTCTCCTATCCTGTCAGGAGCGGCTTCAACTCTTGCAATTCCCGGAACCGTATTTATGCTATACGGAACGCTGACAATAATAGTTGTTTTTATTTTATTATTAATCCTATTTTTATTTAAAGGGCGTACTTTTTTAAATGATGCAATGGAAAAATTAAAACGTAAAAAATTCTTTAACTCTATATATAAAACAGAAAAAAAATTACGAAGGGCTATTTTAAAAGGTGTTGATAAAAGAATCATCCTTGATAAATTATCAGATGAATTTAGAAATTTTTTATCTTTATTAACAGGGAATAATTGCCGCGCCATGACTGCAAGTGAATTTGAACAAGATGAAAGTAACAGTAAATTTTTATCCCCATTTTTTAGAAGTTGCGATAATCTCCGCTTTTCAGGCACAGATATAAACGGAGAAAATATAACAAAACTGTTAGACGATCTTTTAAGTTTTCTTTCTGAACTGGAAAATATTCAAAACGAGAATACAAATATTATTGTAACAGAGGGTAACTAATGAATTTCAGTTTTGATTATCCTTTTATTGCAATCGCATCTGTTATTTTAATCCCGCTTGTAATTATTATTTTCTCGCGGATGAAAAACCCTTTTGTAGCGGCTATCCCGCTCGGCGCGCCGGGCGGAGTTCCGTTTAAGACACAGCAATACAAAGGTATAGTAAAACTTTTAAAGTTTTTGGAAATAACAGGTATTTTTTTGCTTTTTTTAAGCGCGGCAGGGCCGTCAATAAGAACATCGGAAATTGTTTGGTTAAACCGCGGTGCAGATATTATTTTTATATTAGACGTAAGCCCCAGTATGGCTGCATTGGACATGGACGGAAATAACAGATTTAATGCCGGCAGAATTTTAATTGAAGAATTTGCGCGTAACCGTCCTTCTGACAGCATCGGGCTTATCGCGGTCGGCGAAGATGCCGCTCTTCTTCTTCCTCCCACAACAGACAGACATGCTTTGCGGGCAAGATTAGAACAATTAAAAATCGGCGAGCTTGGTGACGGAACCGCTCTAGGCATGGGAATCGCTGTCGCAAGTTATCATCTTGAGAAATCAAACGCAAAGCGGAAAGTCGCCGTTTTAATTACAGACGGCGAAAATAACGCAGGGGCAATTCATCCTGAAACCGCGGCAGGTTTTTTACGCGAAACAAACGCTTCTTTTTGGGTGATCGCAATTGGCTCTGCAGGAGAAGTTCCGATTGATTATACAGACCCTTATACAAATATAAGAAGGACAGGCATATTTGATTCCCGTTACAATATTGAAAGCCTGCACCGTCTTACTTCTTCAGGAGGCGGCGTTTTTATCGCGGCGCCAAACCCTGAAACTCTTATATCCGCATTTTCTCAATTGGATAGCAGTGAAATTACAATACAAAGATCGCGTGTAATTAATAAGTATAAATCGATTTTCTTTCAATTTTTAATTCCGGCGCTTATATTATTAACTTCTGTAAATTTTATCCGCCGTAATATTCTTGGAGCGATAATATGACACCTAACGTTATTACTTTTGATCATCCCTTTTTATTATTGCTTTTATTAATTTTTATCCCGATTTTTATTGCTGATATAATTCGCCGTAAAAATAAAATTTATCTGTCATTAGAATTAGAAAAAAAGTTGCGATTATCGTCCTTTCTTTTCCGTTTATTTTTATTTTTTTCAATAATCGCGCTTTCATCTCCAAGGTGGGGGCAAGGATATTCTCCTTCAGAATACCGCAAAGGGCTTGATGTAGTTTTTGCAATCGACGTTTCAAGAAGCATGGATCTTCATGACACTGTCGCGCTTACAGCGGGTCTTAAAGAAATAAAACTTCCAGATATATCACGTCTTGAAAGAGGGCTTTCAATCGCTTATGAAACTATCCCTTCTGTAACAAGCGCGCGCTTTGCGGTCGCTGTCGGCAGAGGCAGAGGTTATTTATCTGTACCGCTTACATATGACAGCGAAGCTACAGCCATCTTCCTTGAATCGCTTGACATCTCTTCTGTTACAGGCAGAAGCACAAATCTTGAATCCCTTATTGATGCGGCGGCAAGCGCTTTTCAAAACACATCTGCAGCAAAAAAAATTATTATTCTTATTTCTGACGGCGAGTCTCATGCAGGCCTCCTGCGAAACGCGCTCAGCAATTGTATAAAAGAAGGGATTACAATTATTACAGCGGCTGTCGGCAGTGATGAAGGAATGGAAATTGAAAATAACGGCGGAGAATCTGTTATCAGCAGAAGGGATTCTGCTGTTATGCGCATGATTGCAGAAAAAACAGGAGGCATCTATATTGACGGCAACAGAGAAGATGCGTCTTTAACGCTTATAGATCAACTTTTATCATTAGTAAAGGAAACTGAAATTACAAGTAACATTCAATACAGTATCAACATAGAAATAAAACAAAGACGTACATTATTTATATTACTCGCGCTTTTATCATTTACTTTTTCCAAATTTGTTACACGTAAAAATAAATCCAGAAAAAAAGAATTATTACAAGTAACAATAATTGCTTTATTTACTTTATTTTTATCGTCATGTACAGAAGGAAAACTGCTTTTATTGGAAGCAAACTATTTGAATTCAAAAGGCAGGTATGAAGAAGCGATTGCGCCTTATCAAAAAGCCTTAAACCATGAAGATGCGGCTCCTTATGCGGAGTACGGCTTAGGGCTTGCATTTTATTCGCTGGATGCAGGAGATGATGCAAAAAAACATTACGGCAATTCACAAGAAATGCTGGAAACGCAAAATGTACTTTCCGGCAACGAACATCGGGAACTTCGTTTTCGGAATCATTACAATTTAGGTGTAATACTTTTTGAAGAAGGAAATTTTCAATCTGCAGCAGATGCGTTTAAAGAAGCGTTGAGAGCAGATCCACGAAAAACCGATGCAAAAAGAAATCTGGAATTGAGCCTCCTGTCAATTTCAATAGAATCAAAGATAAAAAATAACCGTACAGACAGCCAAGAAGAACAAAAAGAAATTCTTTTTGAATATTTACGTCAGGAAGAAGAGCAAAAATGGAAAAGCCGCGAATGGATGCCGGAAGAAGATTATACAGGACCGGATTATTAATGTATAAAAAAATATTTTTAATGTTAATAATTATTTTAATAATTATCTCTTATGGATGGGGGCAATCTGGTTCAAAGGTATATGTAACTGTATATCCTGAAATTTTAATTACAGAAGAAGTGTTTACGGTTGCTTTTCTTGTTGACTATCCTGCACCTGAAGAAGTTTATATAATTTCGCCGCCATTTGCAGGAGTTCTTGTACTTGATCGTTTTTTAAGAACCCCGCGTTTCGGAACAGAGCAAACACAAACATCATTGGAATTCAGATTTATTTCTTATACCAGCGGGCGTATTATACTTGGTCCCTTTTCTGTTGTTACACCCATAGGCACTACAGAAATAGAAGCTGTTGTTTTAAATATCCGCAGTGAAAAAGGTGAACAGATATTTACACAATCTTTCCGTTGGGAAGGAGAAAGGCAAGCAATACCGCCGCGGATAATAGCAGGTGAGCGTGTAACGCTTATACTTCGTAAACAACAAGACAATAACATTTCGCAAGCGGAAAAACCTTCTTCATTTTTTATGCCGGATGTTCCGCAAGGGGTAATACTGTCTCAATCACAGATTAGCGCGCAGGAAAGAGAACGCGGGATTGTACTTAAACTTACGCTTATTCCGCTTACAGGCGGGGAATTTTTTCTGCCTGCAAGAATTTTACAACTGGAAAATTGGCGCTTTGAGATTCCTGAGTTAAGAATCATTGTTAATAACAGATAAATTATTAATTTGTTAATAATAATGCAATTATTTTTAATTTGCATTTCTAATAAATCTAGATTAAAATTAATTATAACATTTTCGGAGTCATTATGGATAAAGTAATTACCCTGGGTGAAATAATGTTACGCCTTGCGCCTGAAGGCTATTATCGTTTTGTTCAGACTAACTCCTTCGGAGCAAGTTACGGCGGAGGCGAAGCAAATGCCGCCGTCTCCCTTGCAGGTTTTGGAATAAAAACCGCTTTTGTAACTAAATTACCAAAACACGAAATAGGGCAAGGGGCGGTTAATAAACTGCGCGAATTCGGTGTGGATACCTCTTTGATAATCCGCGGAGGGGAGAGGGTAGGCATTTATTTTTTAGAGAAGGGAGCGTCACAGCGTCCTTCTAAAGTGATCTATGACCGCGCGCATTCGGCAATTGCAACTGCCGCGCAAGATGATTTTGATTGGGATAAAATTTTTCAAGATGCAAATTGGTTTCACTTTACAGGGATTACACCTGCGTTATCTGACAATGCGGCGGATTTATGTCTTGCCGCATGTAAATCCGCAAAAATAAAAGGGCTTACAGTTTCTTGCGATCTTAACTACCGCGCAAATCTTTGGACAAGAGAAAAAGCCTGCGAAGTAATGAGCGGCCTTATGGAATACGTTGATATTTGCATTGCAAACGAAGAAGACGCATCAGATGTTTTCGGAATAAAAGCATCAGATAGTGATGTGACATCGGGCAAGATCAGCCAAAAGGGTTATATGGAAGTTGCAACAGCGCTTATTAATAAATTTAATTTTAAACAAACTGCAATAACATTAAGAGAATCTGTTTCTGCTAATGATAATAACTGGGGTGCAATGCTTTGCGTTTCGAATAACACACCAGATAACAATTTTTACTTTTCTAAAAAATACACTATGCATATCGTAGACAGAGTCGGAGGAGGAGACAGTTTCAGCGCAGGGCTTATTTTTGCAAATTTAACGGGAATGACAGAACAGGAAGGGCTTGAATTTGCAACAGCGGCAAGTTGTTTGAAACACTCAATAGAAGGTGATTTTAATCATGTTTCAGTTGATGAAGTAAAAAAACTTGCCGCCGGAAACGCTTCAGGCAGGGTTCAGCGGTAATTTATGAATCAACCTAACGCTTTAAACAGTGATATAAACACATCACAAGAATTAATTCGTCAGGAAAAAAGTTTACAAACAGTAAATCACATTGCGCAAATTCTGCTTGAAGGAATGAATTATGAAACATTTAATGAATCAATTATTGAGGTTATGGGAATAATCGCTCGTTCTATTAATGTTGATCGCGGATATATTTGGCAAAATGAAGAAATAAATGATGAGCTTTACTATTCATTGCGTTTTGAATGGCAGAATGACATGGGACGGCAGACTAATCCTATTGCAGAAAAAAAGATTTTACCATACAGCGATGTTCCGTCATGGCTGGAAAAATTCTCGGATGGAGAGTATGTCAACGGGCCTTTAGAGAAAATGTCAGAGAAAGAAATAGAACGTCTTTTAAATCACGGTATGAAATCTGTTTTTGCAGTCCCTGTATATTTGCAAAATAATTTTTGGGGATATGTAAGTTTTGATGATTGCATTGAAGAAAGAACTATATCTGAAAAAGATATGGGTAATCTTCGTTCCATTTGTTTAATGATGGTAAACGCAATAAATCACAACGATCAGATGATAAAAAATAATAAAGAACAATTACATCAAAACAATCTTTTAAATACGGTAAATATGATTGCTTCTATTTTACTTCAAGCGGAAGCGGATGAATTTGAAGAAGCGCTTCTATGTTGTCTTGGTATGATGGGAGACGCTGTAGAGGTAGACCGCGTTTATATTTGGAAAAATTTTTCATCAAACGGCAAACTTTACAGCTCGCAATTATATGAATGGTCAGAAGGTGCAGAACCGCAGCAGAATAATGATGAATACACAAAAAATATTCCCTATGAAGAAAATATGCCAGGATGGGAAGAAAGTCTTTCAAATGGTTATTGTATCAATGGTTTGATACGTGAAATGAATGAATTAGCGCAATTACAGTTAGCGCCGCAAGGAATACTGTCAATTCTTGTAGTCCCGGTATTTTTAAAAGAACATTTCTGGGGTTTTGTCGGATTTGATGATTGTCATAAAGAACGTGAATTTTCGCATAACGAAGAAACAATTTTACGTTCAGGCAGTTTATTAATAGCACATGCCTTACTGCGCAACGATCTTACATTAAATTTGCGTGCAACAGCTCTTGAACTTGAATCTGCTCTGGAAAAAGCAAAAGCGGCAAGCCATGCAAAAACTATTTTTCTTTCTAACATGAGTCATGAAATGCGTACCCCGTTAAATGCAATAATAGGTATGACGCAAATAGGCAAAGCATCAAATGAAATGGAAAAAAGAAATTATACGTTTGAAAAAATAGAAGGAGCGTCAAATCATCTTTTAGGTGTTATAAACGATGTTCTGGATATGTCAAAAATAGAAGCGGGTAAATTTGATTTATTTCTTACAGAATTTAATTTTGAAAAAATGCTTCAAAAATCAATAAGCATTACGGGTTTCCGTATCGAAGAAAAAAAACAACACTTTACTCTTTATGTAGAAGCTGACATTCCAAATATACTAATCGGAGATGAACAGCGCTTGATTCAGGTAATTACAAATCTGCTGACCAATGCGGTTAAATTTACACCGGAAGAAGGTTCTATCTGTTTAAAAGCGCATTTTGTAAAAGAAGAAAATAATTTTTCTGTAATAAAAATAGAAGTAACCGATACGGGGATAGGTATTAGCGCGGATCATCAGCATCGTCTTTTTTCTTCTTTTGAACAAGCGGAAAGCAGCATTTCACGTAAATTCGGCGGTACAGGGCTTGGGCTTTCCATCTGTAAAAAAATTGTAGAAATGATGGACGGCAGTATTTGGATCGAGTCGGAATTAGGAAAAGGTTCTACCTTTGCATTTACAGTCCGCTTGCAATGCGCGCAAACAGTGATTGAAAATCCTGTTTACGCAAAACCTGTTTATTCAAAAAAAATCGATAATAATGAAAATGATTTTTATACAAATCAAACAATTACAGAAACTGCAGAAAGTATAAATGAAAATTTTATAGGCGACGGCTTCCGCTTATTACTTGCAGAAGATGTAGAAATAAACAGGGAAATAGTAATTTCATTATTAGAACCGACTAATATAAAAATAGATTGTGCAACAAACGGCGCGGAAGCGGTAAAAATGTTCCATGATTCCCCTGATCGTTATGATATGATTTTTATGGATTTACAAATGCCTCAGATGGACGGGCTTGAAGCGACAATTAAAATCCGTAACATGGATTTACAAAAAGCGGCAGAAATTCCGATTGTTGCAATGACCGCTAACGTGTTTAAAGAAGACGTTGATAAATGCCTAGAAGCGGGAATGAATGCGCATATCGGAAAACCGCTTGATATGAACGAAGTAATGAAAATACTTAAAAGATTCTTGTCATAATTAATAATTTTTATCTTGCTAAATCAGATTTTATAAATTACTCTATTATTATGAAACGTATAATTTATTTTTTACTCGTATTTTTGTTTTTTTCATCCAATCTCTTTGCAGCGGCTATCAGGGAATATTACGAAAAACCTCCGGTACAATCAAGTTCACATCCGGTTTCTTCAGTTTGGAAAATAACAAAAGACGGTTATACACTTTTTCTGGGAGGAAGCATTCATGTTTTAAGAGAAACAGATTTTCCCTTACCTGAGCAATTTGACACCGCTTTTTATGAATCTGATATATTGATTCTGGAAACAGATACAGATCAATTATCAAATCAGGAAATACAGCAATATTTGTTAAGTCAAATATTCCTGCCGGATCGTCAAAGGTTAGAAGATATTCTAGATGCAGAAATTTATGAATTACTTTCTTTAGCATGTACAGAATACGGAATATCAATCGAAGAATTTGCGCGAATGAAACCTTCAATGGTTATTAATATACTTTCCTTGTTTCAAATTCAAAAATTCGGATTTGTACAGCAAGGTATTGATGAACATTATTACTCTAAAGCAAAAAGCGAAAATAAACCGGTCGGTTTTCTTGAATCTATGCAAGATCAAATAGATATGCTTGTATCTATAGGCAAAGGTTATGAAAATGAATATGTACAGTATTCGATCCAAGATATGGAAAACCAAGAAACAGAAAAAGAGATAGAGCATCTTCTGTCTGAATGGAAAAACGGAAAATCGGAAAAATCGAATAATGAAAGATTATTGGAAATGAAAAACGATTGGCCCGAAATGTACAAATCATTAATTACAAGCAGGCACGATAATTGGATACCTCAAATTGAAAATTTTCTAACTTCAGGAAAAATTTATTTTGTGATTGCAGGGCTTTTACATATGCACGGGCCTGACGGCTTATTGCAGCATTTAAAAAGCATAGGTTGTAATATAGAGCAGTTTTAAATTAAAAACGGCAAGTTAAAAGTCCCAGCTTGCCAGCCTTTTGCCTAAGGTACTTGTTAATACCGCGCAAACAAGCGCTTTTGCCTCATTAAAAGATTTGTTATCCATTGAATATCTGTATAAAAGAGAAGACTCTAAATCCCCGACTGCAGAAAGCCACTTCCTGCATCCGGGGTTTAATTTTAATTCATTGACGGAAGTTCTTTGTAATCCTCCATGCTCCGAGGAACAATTTGCACAAAGAAGATCCCCTTCATGAGCGTTAAACCAAAGAATACCGTCCCCTCTTTGCCCGCAGGCGGCGCAGCATTCAACATGAGGCTGTATCCCTAAAAGGGAGGCCCATCTCCACAGAAAATGAACTAACAAACGCCCGCATAAGTCTTCGTTTGCGTTTTCCAGCGTATCCAGAGTATCAATGGCAAGCTTAAGAGCGTTTCCCCATTCGCCGCCTCCGCCGTGAGAAGCCAAAATTGTTTCCGCAACAGCGCCTGATGTCATCGTTCTTTCATAAAGCTCCCTTAACCCCGGCCTCCATGAATGCACATCAAAATCAGAAAGTTTTCCGTACTCCTTTGATTTATCGCGGTAAATCCAAACCTGCCCCGAATTGAAAGGCGCGCAATGAGCGCGTAACTTGCTCTTTGCTCCGCCGAAAACTGTCGCCTTGATAACCCCTTCTTCTGCTGTAAGAAGCGTAACCTCGTTATTTGACTCGCCTGATGGCTTGCTCCTGAGAATTAAAGCGTTATAAACGGAGGTTCGTGACATTTACTTTTTTATAATAGCACTTTTTACTATTAAATTTAACTTTAATATTTACTTAATATTTCGTTTATCTCGTTAATAATATCGCCGGTAGATTTGTCTATCTGAGTCTTTATTTGAGTTTTTATTTGTTTTTTCATGGAGCTTGGCAGACGCGGGAACAGGCTTTCATTATCTGAGGCAGGGCTGTTATCTGCCGGGTTTTTAAAGAAATGATACGGTTCAATCCTCAGAACATGAGCGATTTTTTCTATCATATCTATTGATGGAAATCTCCGCCCGATTTCAATATCTCCGATATAACTGGTCGCAGTATTACAACTTTCAGCAAGTTTCATCTGTGATAACCCTTCATTTTTGCGGAATTTCTTCAAATTTTGAATAAAAACCTGTCTTAATGTCATATTTATATGCTAATAGCCGAATTATTTTTTAAACAATAAGCTATAAGACGTATTTGCACTATTTACATTTATCAGCATATTGTCTATATTTTCAATAAGTATATTAACATATTAAGTGTTAATTTAAAAAAAAAGAAAAGGAGCGATTTAGAATGAAAACAGTTTTTGTAGTAGATGACAATACCGTTAATCTTGTGACGGCAGATGAAAAATTATCAGATTCATACAATGTGTTTACTTTTGCTTGCGCTTCAACAATGCTTGAATTTTTAAATGATATTAAACCTGATTTAATACTGTTGGATATAATGATGCCGGGTATTGACGGGTTTGAAACTTTAAAAAGGTTAAAAGCCGATAAACGGCATACGGAAATCCCTATTATTTTCATGACAGGTAAGAATGAAATCGATTTTGAATCGTTCGGTTATAAAATGGGTGTAATAGATTATTTATCAAAACCTTTCTGTGAACCTGTTTTAAATAAATTTATTAATATGTATATAAAGAGGTAGGAAATGTTAATAGTTCATAATGGAGCAATTGATAAACATATAAGGTTAAAATTTGTACTTCCTACAATTACATTATCTGTCGTTTTCTGCTTTGTTATATTAATTTTTTCCACATTGATTTTAAACAGAGTACAGAATAATAATATGTACATCATAAGTGAAATGCTTATATTACTTGTTGTTCTTACAACTTTTATTTTTCTTACAAGATATATAACAAAAAATCTGTTAAATGAAGTGCTTGATGCGGATGAAACAGCGCGGAAAGCGACTGAAGAAAAAAATATGCTTGAAAATATTGAAGCAATAATGAATGGCTTGGATATTATGATTTTTGTTACTGATCCTAAAACAAATGAAATTCTTTTCATGAACGAGATCATGAAGCAACATTATAAAGTTGAAGGAGATCCTGTCGGACAAATTTGTTATAAAGTGCTTAAAAGAAAGGAAACTTCGTTTGAACAAGATAAAAGATGCAGTTTTTGCCCTTGTTTCAAGATTGATAAAAAATCTGATGAAACAATTATATGGGACGAACACATTATCGATTCAAATTGCATTTACCGCAGGGTTGACAGGTATATAAAATGGGCAAACGGTAAAACAGTTCATATTCAGCATTCTGTTGATATGACAGAATTAATTAATGCAAAAAAAGCGGCCGAAATGAGTAACAAATCAAAGGGAATATTTCTTGCTCAGATGAGCCACGAAATACGCACTCCAATGAATGCAATCCTAGGCATTTCAGAAATTCAACTGCTTGATAAAAATATATCTGCAAATGCGGAAGAAGGTTATAGAAAAATATATGAAGCCGGTAATTTATTATTGAATATAATAAACGACATTCTTGATTTTTCCAAAATTGATGCGGGAAAATTGGAAATAGTTTGTACCCAATACAATATTCCTGAATTAATTAACAATACTGTTCAATTGAACCGTTTACGTTTTGAACATAAGCCTATCACAATAAAGATTAATTTGGATGAAAAAACACCATATAAACTTATAGGTGACGGGCTTCGTATAAAACAAATATTAAATAACCTGCTTTCAAATGCTTTCAAATATACAGAAAAAGGCAAAGTTGAATTCTCTGTCTATACAGAAGCCGGGTATAATGATAAAACTGTAATGCTTGTTTTCCGCGTGGAAGATACAGGGCAGGGTATGACAGAAAGCCAAGTTTCAAGGATATTTGATGATTATACACGTTTTAATTTAGAAACAAATCGAAGTATTTACGGTACAGGTTTGGGTATGAGTATAACAAAGCGTCTTATAGATATGATGGACGGGGAAATTCATGTTGAAAGTAAACCCGGTAAAGGATCGGTATTTACTGTCCGCCTTCCGCAAATTCTCTGCGGTACTTACAACGAGTCTTGCAGAGGCGAAACTTCCGGTATTGCTGTATGCGGAAAAGAAATTGCAAATGATTTACGAGAATTTAATTACCGTAATATTTCATTACAAAAAAAATCACAAATTACTTACGAACATATGCCTTACGGCAAAGTCCTGATTGTAGATGACGTTGAATCAAATTTGCTTGTAGCAAAAGGGCTTTTAATGCCGTATGGGCTGCATATCGAATTAACAAATAACGGATATGAAGTTATTGAAAAAATTAAAAATAATAATGTATATGATATTATTTTCATGGATCATATGATGCCTGGAATAGACGGGTTAAAAACAACTAAAATTCTGCGTGATCTGGGATATACAAATACAATTATAGCTCTAACAGCTAACGCTGTTATCGGACAGGAAGAAGTTTTATTATCAAACGGTTTTAATGGTTTTATATCTAAACCTATCGACTCGCAAAAATTGAATCATATATTGATCGAATTTATACAAAATAAAAATTTAAATAATGAGACAGAAGAATCATTTCTTGCAAAACAAGCTGTTATAAATACACAGCAAAAACAAAGCGATCAAAAAGTTATAGAAAATAACGATTTAGCGTTTGCTGTAACAATAGATTTAAAAAATGCAATTACTGTGCTGGAAGATATCTTACCTAAAACAAAAATTGACGGTATTTACAGCGAGCCGCAAAACAGCGAAACTTCTGACACGAATAGCGTAGCCGAAGAGCGAAATTTCCCGCGTACAGAACTTGAATTATTCACAACAACCGTTCACGGTATGAAAAGCGCGCTCTCCAATATCGGAGAAAAACAACTTTCAAACATTGCGCTCAGATTGGAGCAAGCGGGAAATAACAGTGAGACAATTGTAATTTTAAAAGAAACGCCGAAGTTTATAAATACACTAAAATCATTGATGGATAATATTAATTCCACTATAACCTCTACAGCGTCAGGAAAAATATCTTATTCAGAAACAGATAATTTTTCAAAATTATCAAATGATGAAATGATATATCTGCGTAATAAATTAAATGAAATAAGAATAGCATGTAAAAAATTAAATCCCAAAGACGCTAAAAAAGCTTTGACGGATTTAAAGCAAAAAAAATTGCCGTATATAACAAGCGATGTTATTAACGAAATATCATTGAATTTACTTCATAGTGAATTTTCAAAAGCAATAGCGGCGGTAGATAAAATGATATCGGTTGTTAATTAAAATTATACAGAAATTACTTATTCATGAGGCATAAGCCTTAAATATTATCAATTTTTAACCTCTTTCTGATTTTTCTCCTAAAATCAATATATTGTTTTTTTTTTCTAATTATATTAAAATATTAAGTGTTATTTTAATTTGTTAAACATATGTGTTTCTGAAGAAACGCGCAGAAAAGGGGGACTTTTAAATGAAAACCATTTTTGTGGTAGATGATAATACTATAAATCTTATAACGGCAGATAAAACATTATCGGATATATATAATGTGTTTACTCTAGCCTGCGCTTCGTCAATGTTTGATTTATTAAATAATATCATACCCGATTTAATACTGCTGGATATAATGATGCCGGAAATAGACGGTTTTGAAGCTTTGAAAAGATTAAAAGAGGACGGGCGGTATGCGCAAATCCCTGTAATATTTATGACAAGTAAAAATGATGAAGAAACAAAAGCGCAGGGTTTTGAAATGGGAATTATTGATTTTATTTCTAAACCTTTCACCGAGTCCGGGCTTCATAATTGCGTAAAAACTCATTTGCAAACTTAAAAAATGAATAAACCATAATGAAAGCATGTGGAAATCGAATAATTCAGGGAAGGAAAAAATGAAAAATAAGAACCGGTATAAACGAAATTTGCAATCATTGATTATTTTATTTGTAGTATTAATTTTTTTACATACCCAAATTACTGTTTGGGCGCAAACAAACAGAACAAGCGATCCGGTTCTGCCGACAGTCAAAGTCGCAATTAGTGATGATCAATCGATCATAACAGAACGTGTATTGTATACCGCGTTAAAACGTTCAGGATACCAAATGATCGCCAAAGGTACAGGAATGCGGACAGCTATAGCCGATGTCAATTACGGCGATGCGGCGATTTTACCGGTTCAGACAGACGGCTTGGACAGAATTTATCCTAACTTGATTAAAGTTCCTGTAGTAATCGATCATGTGGAATTTTCTGTTTACGCCATGTCAGATAAAACATATCGTTTTACAGATTGGAGCGATCTTGCGGGTTTGCGTGTCGGTTATCGCTGGCAGAATGAATATATTGCAAATAACGTTCAAAGAACGAGAGCGCAAACGCTTGTCAGAGTTATTGAAGTGGAAGATTTGTGGAATTCGCTTTTAAACGGCGACACCGACGCTGTCATTCTTCCGCGTTTTTCGCATTTTGAGCATAGATTTCCGCAAGGTATAAAAAGAATCGGCGTGATTGACAGGCAGTCTGTTTATTCATATATAAACAACAGTCATGATTATCTTGTTCCTGTTTTAGAAAAAGCGTATCTAGAAATGATCGATGACGGCACTATGGATTTACTTCATAGCGGTCAAAAAATATCCGGCGGCAAGCCTTTTATACTGCACATCAATTCACATAACGCCCAGAATGCATGGGAACGCGGGCAACTGGAGTCTATCCGAAGAAATCTTGAAATGAGAACACCTCTTGATTATTACAGCATTTATTTAAATTCAAACGAACCTCATAACCAAGCCGGTTTTAACAACGTAATTTCGGAAATGATACGCACTGAGTTTGTTTCTCGTTATGCTGATTTAATTATCGCTTCCGGCAATGAAGCATTTGATTTTGTATTAAGCAATTATTATTTATTATTTCCTAATATACCGATTTTATTTTTCGGTGTTTCCGCGCTTAATAATTCTATGTTGTACGGGTTAGAAAAAAATATAACAGGTGTTTCAGAAACTATTTCTTTTTATGAAACCGCTTCAGAAATGTTAAAAACTTTCCCTAAAACAAAACAAATCTTTGTGTTAAACGATCATTATCTTTCAAGAAGTGTTAGAATAAATAACAGCATTTTAAATGATTCGCGGAATTTACAAGTGAAAGTTATTTTCAGCGAGGATAAACCGCTGCCTGAAATTCTGGAAGATATAAAAGGTTTTGGATCTGACACACTGGTTTTAATAGGAAATTATTTAACAGATTCACAGGGAACATTTTATTCGGAAAAAGAAATTCAAAAACTGGTAAGTCAGGCATCTGATAATCCTGTTTATTGTTTGACTACCTCCTATATCGGTAACGGAACATTAGGAGGTTTAATTTCCTCCACAGAAATAAAAATCAGCACTGTTACCTCTATGGCTGAAAAAATATTAGACGGAACACCGATAAGCGAGATTCCTGTTATCTTCGATTCTGCATCTCTTAATCAATGGCTGTTTGATTATAATACGCTTAAAAGATTTAACCTAAATGTAAAAAATCTTCCAAAGGATTATACTCTCATAAACCGTGTGCTGCCGATTTGGGAATCCAATCCGACTGAATTTAGACTAATATTAACAATTGCAAATTTATTTATTCTTATCATCATAGGTCTCATCGTGTTCTTCATCAGAAACAGCAGAATGACCAAAACCCTGCACAATACCGCAAAACAATTGGAAATCGCGGCAAAAGAAGCGACTAACGCAAATAATGCAAAGAGCAATTTTCTTGCAAAGATGAGTCATGAAATACGCACCCCGATGAACGCGATTTTAGGTATCGCCGAGATTCAGCTTCGGGATGAAAACCTTTCATCTGAAGCAGAAGAATCAATGAAAAAAATATATGAGTCAGGCGATGTATTGCTGAATATTATCAACGATATACTTGATCTTTCAAAAATAGAAGCCGGCAAACTGGAACTGATTCCAGTAAAATATGATATTCCAAGCCTTATTAACGACAGTGTTCAAATTAACCGCCTGCGTTATGATTCAAAACCTATCGATTTAACAATCAATCTGGATGCAAATACACCGCATAACCTTTTCGGCGACGAACTTCGTATCAAACAGGTGTTAAACAACATTCTTTCTAACGCTTTTAAATATACCGACGAAGGCATGGTTACTCTTTTTATTACTTATGACAAAGAACAAAATACAGATACTGATAATGTCACGATTATTATAAGTGTACGTGATACAGGGCAGGGAATGACAGAAGCGCAGCTTAAAGATTTATTTAACGAATATACACGCTTTAATACCGAAGCAAACCGTGAAACAATCGGCACAGGTTTAGGTATGAGTATTACAAAACAACTTATTAATCTGATGAAAGGAAAGATTTTTGTAACAAGCAAGCCGAATGAAGGGACAGAATTTACCGTACATATTCCGCAAAAGCGCGTTGATTCTGAAATATGCGGAGAAGAAGCGGCGGAAAAATTACGCAGTTTTAATTTCCGCAGTACAACGCTCATGAACAAGACGCAGTTTTTACGTGAATATATGCCTTACGGCAGCGTTCTTGTAGTCGATGATGTTGAATCAAATATTTATGTATCAAAAGGTATGCTTTTGCCTTACGGATTAAAGATCGACACGGCTTCAAGCGGTTTTGAGGCAATTAAAAAAATTGAAGAAGGAAATGTATATGATATCGTGTTCATGGATCACATGATGCCGAAAATGGACGGTATTGAGACAACAAAAAGAATGCGTAAAATGGGATACACGCAAACAATAGTCGCTCTGACGGCAAATGCGATAATTGGACGAGCGGAAATGTTTTTAAAAAACGGTTTTGACGGTTTTATTTCCAAACCGATTGATTCACGAGAGTTAAACTTAGTATTAAATGAATTAATACGAAATAAAAAACCTCCTGAAGTTGTTGAAGAAGCACGGCGTGAAATTGCGAAGCAAAAAGAACTCCAGGCAAGTCAAGCGTCAAAACCGGCTATAAGCAAAGAATTGGTAATAGCTACAGTTCATGACATTCAAAATGTATTAATTGTACTGGAAGAATTATTACCTAAATTAAATTCAATCAATACAGAAGAGCTTGGATTATACACCACTACTGTTCACGGCATGAAAAGCGCGCTTTCCAATATCGGAGAAAAACAGCTTTCAGGGACTGCGCTCAAATTAGAAATGGCAGCGAAAAATGGTGATATAGAATTAATAAAAAATGAAACCCCTGAATTCTGCAATAAACTTAAGGAACTGCTGAAAAAAATAAATCCTACAGAAACGAATAAAGGCGATGAAAATATTTCTTCTGAAGATATGGATTTTATACGGAACAAATTGAATGAATTTAAATCAGCTTGTGAAAAATTTATTATAAGAGACGCAAAAAACGCATTGAACGCTTTAAAGCAAAAAACATTGCCGCAAAAAATAAACAGCATTGTTGAAGAAATATTTGTATTCCTAATCCGCGGCGAATATTCAAAAGCTGTAGCGGCTGCGGATAAAATAATATCAAATAATTTTTAACAGATTAAGTCAGTGTTTTAAAGCTCAAGCGCGTATACTTTGCTTTTCCTGCTATGGTCATAAACCTTGCGTTTTTGTTCAGGCAAGCTGTCCACTGAAGCTTCTTTAAACCCTAATGATTCAAACCAATCCTGAGTTTTAATTGTCAGCGCAAAGACCCGGCGCATTTTATTTTTTACGGCTTTTTCAATCAGATAGCCGACTATTTTTTTGCCAAGACCGAGGTCTGTATAATTCGGGTCTGTCGCTACAGCGGCGATTTCCCCTTGCCTTTCACTCCAATCATGAAGCGCCCCGCAGGCGCGGATAGAGCCGTCAATAACAAGGACTGAATAATCGGTTTTTTTTTCTTGAATTTGATCGGCGCTGCGTCTGACAAGGCTGCCGTTTTGCATTAAAGGTTCCATCAATCTTAAAATATCCGGTAAATCCCTTGAATGTAAGGCACGGATAGAATCGTACTCATCGGCATAAATCATCGTTCCGATTCCGAGATTAGAAAACAACTCTTTTAATACCGCGCCTTCATCCCTGCCGTCTACAAGATGAATGCGGTTTACACCCGCCCGGATTGCCATTAAAGCAAGTTTTAGCTCCTGTAATAATTGTTTTGAATCTGAAGGCGGTTTACCGTTTGCTTTGATCAAGTACTGGGTTTGCGCCGGAGTTAAGCGTACCAAACTCCCGTTCTGCCTTGTTTCAATATTTTCTATTTTAACATCTTCGCGGATATTCAGATTGAGGTTTTTTGCCGCCGAACCGTCATTAGCGCTGACTAAGAATAATTTAACAGCGCCTAACTCTTTAGAGACCGCAAGGGCGATCTCATCGCAGGGCACGTTATAGGGTTTCCCGGAAGGACTCCAGCCAATACATGGAAGAATCGGTATCATCCCTAAATTTAAGACCTTTTTCAAAGAATCGGCGTATATTTTATCGACTGTGCCTGTATGCTCTGTATCAATTCCGTTAATTACCCCAAGCCCCCTTGCTCTGACAAAGTTACCGATAAGCGCTTCCACCCTGCTGCCGGAAAGAAAAGTCATAAACCGGCTTGCCGCATTAAAAGCCGCCATCTCGACATAGGGGATCGCCTGTGAAGTTGTTAGGCGGACAGGAATTTCAGAAAAATCATCGTTTAAAGAGCTGTTAAAAAAAGAGGTTTTTAAATCATGCTTTTCAAGTACAGTATCGATATGTTCCTTTGCTCCCGGAACTATGATTACTTTGAAGCCGGTCTTTGCAAGCAAGGCAAGGTCTTTGACTAAGCCGGGGAAACAGGGGTCTTCCGTAACGGGATAATCGATTTTAAAAACCATCGCCCCGCCTTCAAACCGGCTTTTATAGTGAAAAACCTCCCTAATAAGATCAACCTCATCTCCTGAGAAAAATCCTGCGTTTTTTTCACTTGAATTTGTATTATTCATACGCTCATCTTAGTATTAAACGGACTAATAAGCAATTGGATAGTTATGATGTGACCGCTATAAAAACTCCCGAAACTGCAACTGGCAAGTAATCTGTCGATTTTCTCTAAAGGTAAATTTTCAATGTCCGATATTTAAAATGAAGTGGGAAAATTCTATGCAGCATTTATATGACAGCATAAATAGATTTCCCTTCCTGGATAATGTTAGTGTCCGTTGGACTGCTGATTTGTCCGGGTAACCTCACCCTTCCGGGAACGGTGGGTCGAGGGTTCGTATTTTCGAATACGAAAAATGGCACATGCTGTTTGCGTGTTACGCGAACAGCTAAAAACAACATTGGGTTTTTCACTTAGAAAGACTCATTTTAACAAAAAAACTGCAAAGCGGTTTTTTTCGATAAAAATCTTGGAACTAAAGTTCCTTGGAACTAAAGTTCCTTAGAACTAATGTTCTTAAAAGATT
>Ga0209755_10002161_pt1 | contig 27649 bp, 24 predicted proteins | sample TergutCo191P1_FD_187301 | JGI IMG/M metagenome (GOLD analysis project Ga0209755, IMG submission 187301) | Cornitermes sp. P1 segment gut microbial communities from Petit-Saut dam, French Guiana - Co191P1 (SPAdes) (version 2) | ecosystem: Host-associated > Arthropoda: Insects > Digestive system...
AAAAAGTGAGCTTTTTGATAACTTTGTAATGAGAGGAGAACTTTTTAATGTTTAAGAACATGAAAGTACGCAGCAAAATTATTTTTTCGGTGGGAATCATCTTGGTAGTCCTCGTTTCATTGATTGTTGGAATCGTTCTGGTACAGGTTGACAGCCTTACCGGTAATATGTCACACGAAAGAATCACAGGAATGGCAGGTGCAGCGCAACAAAAACTTTCCGATTTTCAAGAAACAACCAGACTTGTGGCACTTGCTGTAGCTCACGATTATTACATGATAGAAAATTTAATTCGCTGGAATTCAGATGAATCTGAGCAAAACAGGGTTGTGGCTCGAAACGATATTATAGATGTCCTGCGTAATGCAGCCGTAGAATACGGCGTTGACAGCTTTGTTGTGCGTGATTTTGAAGGACGGGTTATCGTGCGATTGCACGCGATGGAGAACTGGAACGATTTTGATAACACCGCTGCGGGTAATGCGGCACTTGAAGGCAGGACGACATCATCCTTTTCTTCAACAGGAACCATGCCCTTAGGGCTGAACACAACCGTTCCGGTGCGACAAGGCGGAGAAATCATCGGCACTATGACACCGCTGTTTTTCCTGCATACCGATGCATTTGTGGATAGATTTGGTGCTATTTACAATGCAGAAGTCACAATCTTTGGCGGAGAAAATGCAAATACACGCGTTGCCAGTACAATAATACAGGACGGTCAGCGCGTTGTCGGAACTGATTTAACCGAGGAGCAAATCCTTGAAACCGTTGTAAATCAAGGCAACGTGTATATAGGCGACTTGTCATTATTCGGAATACCCCACAGCGCAGTCTATTATCCCTTAAAATCTGCTGCGGGCAACGTTGTTGGGATGCTCTCTGTAGCATTTTCTAACGAGCAAGTCGTTACAGATACCAATACACTGCTTATTTTTATGATTGTTTTGGGAGTGGTAGGTCTTGCCGCTGCGATTTTGGTTGTGCTTTTTATCGCCAACATGATTAGCAAGCCGCTCACCATTCTGACAAGCTTTATGCAGAACGCCGCAAAAACGGGCGACATTTCATTACGTGCGGAAGATGTTGCGCTCATTGAGAGCATTTCAGCGCAAAAGGACGAACTCGGTCAATGTATCGGCGCAACCGCTAAGTTTTTGAGCGCAATCAATAAAGACATGGATATGCTTGAAAGAATTGCAGATGGCGATCTTACTATTGAACCCACAGTTTTATCAGAAAAGGACAAAATCGGAAAGGCTCTCTCTAATGTCGCAAACAATCTTAACGAAATGTTCAGCGATATACATAACGCTTCCGGGCAGGTTTCCACAGGGTCAAAGCAAATCGCCGACGGCGCACAGGTACTTGCGCAAGGCAGCACTGAGCAAGCTTCTTCCATGCAAGAGCTCAGCGCATCTATCGCAGATATTGCAAAAAGAACTAAAGATAACGCGATTACAGCAGGCAAGACTGCTGAAATGTCAAAAACAATCAGGGAAAGTGCGGAAAAAGGCAACCGTCAGATGGGCGAAATGATTACAGCCGTTAGCGACATAAATGAAGCGAGCAAGGGGATAAGCAACATTATCAAAACTATAGATGATATCGCATTTCAGACAAATATTCTTGCGCTCAATGCAGCTGTTGAAGCGGCGCGTGCAGGTCAGCACGGTAAAGGTTTTGCGGTAGTCGCAGAGGAAGTGCGCAACCTCGCCTCAAAGAGTGCCGAAGCTGCCAAGGATACAGGTACTATGATTCAAAACTCCATGGAAAAAGCGGAGCTTGGCTCACGCATAGCGAGCGAAACGGCAAACAGTCTGTCCGAGATTGTTTCCGGAATAAGCGAATCAAATAAGTTAATAACTGAGATTGCCGAGGCTTCAGAAGCGCAGTCGAAAGGGATTTCACAAGTCAACACGGGCATTGATCAAGTAGCACAAGTAGTTCAGCAAAACAGCGCAACGGCACAGGAATCTGCTGCGGCTTCCGAGCAAATGAGCGGGCAAAGCCTTGTGCTGGAGGAGCTTATATCTCGCTTTAAGCTGAAAAATACAAATTCGCACAGTTTTGGCTTACCGCCGGCAGCAAGCAAACTTCCGTCCGCTTCGGCAGCTTTTGAAAACAAGAGCACCGGGCAGGGCAGCAGTTTCTCATCAGATTCTTTCGGTAAGTATTGATTTAAAGGGTTTTCCTGTCTGCGCAGTTATCACGATGTTCGTGGCAGCGGCTAGCCTGATTGGACACAATCAAACTTTCATGTTTTTCACTCCACTTTTCTGCCGCTGCCATGTACATAAAATTATAGAGGAAAGGCTTCAAAGATTCTTGCTATTTTATGCTATTCGTGCTATCATGCAGTTGTCAACTATCGTTACCGCAAGGGGGTTCTGAAATGGCAAATAAAAAATACAGCGAGGCTGATAAGGCTGTTTGGTTCACAATTTGTGTTCAGTTCACCGCAGAATTGCTTGATATACCTATAAAGGAAGTTGCGCGACTGCTCAATAAATATGGCATGGTAGAGTGGTTGCTGTCGGGCTATGCCTCATTTCATACACAAGGATATGAGTATATGTCAGAACTTATAACTGATAAACTTCGGCAGGCACAAGAAGCGGGGGTAGCATGAAGCGTTTCTACCACGGTACCACCAAAGTTATAAATGTAATCGATTTAAGCCGAAGTCGTTCACGCACGGACTTCGGCAAAGGTTTTTACTTGGGAGATAATCTTGGTGAATCCCGCAAATGGGCGATTTCTCAATCGATGATAACTGAAACTCCAACAGTCATGCGCTATGTATTGAGCGATGTGATTTTTAATTCTGAAAATAGTCCGTTAAGAAAGTGCTGGTTCTCTGCACCAACTGTCGATTGGCTCAACTTTGTGCGTGATAACCGCAAGCTTTTTTCACCTAATTCACAGGGTAAAGAACCGAGACATGACTACGATATTGTATATGGACCAATCGCTAATGACAAGGTTGTAGACGTTGTTGACGAATACATTGACGGAGAAATTACTGCCGAGGAAGCAATAAAACGTGTGAAAGTAATTCCAAGTGTTTATCAAATGAGTTTTCACACTTCCTTAGCTCTTTCGTTTATAGATCAATCACAAACAGAATTTCAGCAACGAACACAAAATAAAAAATGGTCTGTTTGGAAAAAAGTGTAATGAGTTGCACCGAGCGGCGTTTGCCTTTTCAGCCTGTAGTTGCTCTTACTCTAGAGGAACAGCTCACAGCAGCTATAGCAAAAAGGAATATTCCAAGAGTGAAACTCGAGGCAGACGAAAATGGCTTCGCCATTGTTGACAAAAACAAGCACCCTGAAATTTACGATTGGGCGCAAGCATTAGCTTTTAGGGCTTCTATCTCTTATGTTAGAGATAAAAGTCCTTTTTTCGTATGTAGTGGCGGTTATATGCAGATGCGAATAAGCTTCGAAGCGATAAAATTTCAATAAATAATCAGTAACTTTGGATAACAATATATTTTCAATTTACAATCTTATCATTATATTGTATTATATATTTGAGTAAGCTGTGCAGCCGCGTGGGGTGTGCTGAAAGGTCCCTCACGAGGAAAGTCCGGGCTCCGCAGGGCAAGGATAACGGGTAACGCCCGCCGAAGGCGACTTTAGGACAAGTGCAACAGAAATAAACCGCCTGCCTAAGGCAGGTAAGGGTGGAAAGGTGAGGTAAGAGCTCACCCGGCGACAGGAGACTGATTCGCCGCTGTAAACTCTATCCGGAGCAACACCGCGGAAGAGCAATAGGCCTGCCCGGCCGCTCTTAGGAGGTGGCTTGAGCTCATCGGCAACGGTGAGCCTAGATAGATGGCTGCTCATGATGCGTAAGCATCGGGACAGAATCCGGCTTACAGGCTTACTCATTATATAATATGGAGGTAAATTATGAATTTCAGAACACCGCTTGTTACGCATATGTATACGGCTGACCCTTCGGCTCACGTCTTTGAGGGGAAACTCTACATCTACCCTTCGCATGATATTGAAAATGAAGGCGAAGATGACGACAAGGGTGGTCATTTTGTGATGGAGGACTATCATGTGCTTTCTATGGACGATATTGGTGCTCCTTGCATTGACCACGGGGTTGCGCTTCATGTCAAAGACGTTCCTTGGGCGAAAAAGCAGATGTGGGATTCTGATGTCGCATATAAAAATGGGAAGTATTATCTCTATTTCCCTGCCAAGGATAAGGATGATATTTTCAGAATCGGCGTAGCTGTCAGTGATACGCCTACCGGTCCTTTTAAAGCTGAGGCTAAGCACATCCCCGATGGTTACAGTATTGACCCTGCTGTTTTTGTCGATGATGACGGCAAGGCCTATATTTATTTCGGCGGTCTTTGGGGCGGTCAGCTTGAGAAGTGGCAGACCGGAGTGTTCCTTGAGGGCGACCCGAAAATGGAGCCGGGCGACGATGGTCCTCAGGGTGATGAACCGGGGCTTGGTCCGATGTTTGCCGAGCTTAATGATGATATGCTGAGTTTTAAAGATAAGCCTAGGGAGCTGAAGATTTTAGACGAAAACGGTAAGCCTATAACTGCGGGTGATAAGGATAGATGGTACTTTGAAGCTCCGTGGGTTCATAAGTTTAAGGGCAAGTATTACCTCTCATATTCTACGGGCCCGACACATTTTATATGTTATGCCGAGGGTGATAGTCCGGCGGGTCCGTTTACCTACAAGGGCAGGATTTTAGAGCCTGTAGTAGGCTGGACCACTCATCATTCGATTGTCGAGTTCAAAGGCGAGTGGTATCTGTTTTACCATGACAGCAAGCTCTCGGGCGGCAAGACATATCTTCGTACGGCGATGTACACTAAGCTGGATATTGCCGATGACGGCACGATTACAACGATTTTACCTTATTAGTAAGGAGTTGGGGGATAGACATGAACATAAACAGAAATTATCTTAACTTGCAAGACAGCTATTTGTTTGCGCGTATTGCCAAGTCTGTAAATGAATTTAAAGCGCAAAATCCCGATAAGAAGGTAATCAGTCTTGGCATCGGTGATGTGACACTCCCTCTCTCGAAGTCTGTTATTGCCGCCCTTAGTGCCGCTACTCTCGAGATGGGAAATGCTGAAACATTTAAGGGCTACGGCGATTACGAGGGTTATGCTTTTCTCCGTAAGGCGTTTTGCGATTATTATGCAGGTAAAGGTCTTACTTTGGAGCTTGATGAAATTTTTGTCAGTGACGGAGCAAAGAGCGATGTCGGGAATATGCTTGACATTTTTTCCGAAGATAACACCGTACTCATACCCGACCCTGTCTATCCTGTTTATGTGGACACTAACATCATGGCGGGACGAAATATCGTGTATATGGATGCAAACGACGGCAACAGCTTTAAGCCCTTGCCCGATAAAAATGTCAAAGCAGACATTATCTACCTGTGTTCGCCCAATAACCCGACAGGTGCGGTATATAATAAAGCAGAGCTGGCGCTCTGGGTTGAGTATGCTCTCGAAAATGATGCTGTTATTTTGTTCGACAGTGCCTATGAGGCGTTTGTCTGTGATAAGTCCCTGCCGACCAGCATTTATCAGATAGACCGCGCCGAGCAGTGTGCTATAGAGTTTTGTTCTCTTTCCAAAACAGCCGGATTTACCGGAACAAGGTGCGGCTTCACAATAATACCGAAGGCGCTCACCCGCTCGGGCGAATCTTTAAACAGGCTTTGGCTGCGACGGCAGAGCACAAAATTTAATGGTGTCCCATACATCATACAGCGGGGTGCCGAGGCTGTGTTTTCCCCCGAGGGTCTTGCCGAGGCGAGGGCTTCTGTTGCCTACTATATGGATAATGCCCGTGTAATCGCAGATACGCTCACTAAGCTGGGTATAGAGTTTACAGGCGGTCATAATGCCCCTTATGTTTGGTTAAAATGCCCTGACGGGTTGTCTTCTTGGGAATTTTTCGATAAGTTACTGACGAAAATGAACATCGTCGGTACCCCCGGTGCGGGCTTTGGAAAAAACGGCGAAGGAAATTTCCGTCTGAGTGCTTTCGGTAACAGAGATAATGTCGCCGAGGCTATGAAAAGGCTGGAGGAAAATCTATGACCAAGTTTATTTTTGTGACAGGTGGCGTTGTTTCAGGACTGGGGAAAGGCATAACCGTTGCGAGTCTCGGCAGACTTTTAAAGCAGCGGGGTCTTAAAGTTGCGGCGCAGAAGCTCGACCCATACATGAATGTAGACCCCGGAACTATGAGCCCTTATCAGCATGGTGAGGTGTTCGTCACGGACGACGGTGCGGAAACGGATCTTGATTTAGGGCATTACGAGCGTTTTATAGATGAAAATCTTACAAAGCACTCAAATCTCACCTCCGGCAAGATTTATTCAAGCGTACTGGAGCGCGAGCGTGCAGGCGGCTATCTTGGCGGCACTGTGCAAGTAATTCCACACGTGACGGATGAAATCAAAGGTTTCATATATGCAGGAGCTGAAAAAAGCGGTGCCGATGTGCTCATAACTGAGATTGGCGGCACAATAGGCGACATCGAGATTCAGCCGTTTATAGAGGCAATACGTCAAATTTCTTTGGAGACAGGCAGTCAAAATTGCCTGTTTATCCATGTCACGTTGGTACCGTATCTGAGAGCTTCGGGCGAGCATAAGTCAAAGCCGACACAGCACTCGGTCAAGGAACTTCGTGCAATGGGCATTACGCCAACTATTATAGTCGCACGCTCTGATGAGCCTTTGAGTGATGGTATCCGCGAAAAAATCGCTCTTTTTTGTAATGTAAGATTGGAGTGTGTCATAGAGAATGTCACCATTCCCTCGCTTTATGAGGCACCTCTTATGCTCCACAGGGAAGGGCTTGACCGTGAGGTTTGCAGAGAACTAATGCTGGATACGCCCGATGCGGATTTAAGCGAGTGGAATCTTTTGGCGCAGAAAATAGCAGTACGCCAGAACGTGGTAACAATTGCCATTGTCGGCAAGTACACCCAGCTCACCGATGCCTACCATTCTATCAACGAGAGTTTGCACCATGCCGGTTTTGAGCATGGTATAAGTATTGATATACGTTGGGTTGACAGCGAGGGTGTTACCGAGGCTAATGTCTACAACCTTTTGTACGATGTGGCAGGTATTATCATCCCGGGTGGTTTTGGCGGCCGTGCCATTCCCGGCATGATTGTCGCCTGTCAGTATGCCAGAGAGAGGAATATTCCGTTTTTGGGTATTTGTCTTGGTATGCAGGTGGCTGTTATTGAGTTTGCGCGTAATGTCTGTGGTTTGACCGGTGCTCACTCAAGCGAGTTTGACGAGTCTTCGCCTCACTGCGTTATCGACTATATGCCCGGTCAGGAAGATATGATAGGAAGTGGCGGGACTATGCGGCTCGGTGCCTATCCCTGCCATACGGCTCCGGATTCACTTCTCCGCCGCCTTTATGGCAAGGATGATATCAGCGAGCGTCATCGTCATCGCTTCGAGGTAAATAACAGCTACCGCAGTGCTCTCGAAGATGCAGGGATTGTGCTCAGCGGTCTTTCGCCTGATGGCAAACTCGTTGAGGCTATTGAGCTTCCAAGTCATCCGTTCTTCATCGGCGTGCAATTTCATCCCGAGTTTAAGAGCCGCCCCAACAGACCGCACCCACTCTTTTTAGGGCTAATAGAGGCGGCATTGGCGGATTAACCGCCTATTGCTTGTATTCTGGTGCTGCCGCTTACCGTGGATATATCTATTTGTGCATTTCCTCTCACAGTGGTGTGGGGGATGTCGCTTGTTAACCTTCCCGATACAGACGAGTGGTTTACTGAGATAGGCTCACCGGTGTCAGGGAGGTTTATTGTTATGCCACCTGAGATGCTTGAGGCATCTATCGATGATGGCATAATTCTGCTCGTAAGTGTTATAGAGCCGGAGATTGCACTTATGTCTAAATCGTCAAACATACCGTCCGCATTAATTGAGCCTGAAGTCGAGCTTATGTCCGTTCGGGACCGCTCTGCTGTGTTCACAACATTTATCGCTCCTGAAACGCTGCCTACGTCTGCTCTTTGAAAAGCTCCGTTTACATCTATACGACCGGAAGTGGAATCGATTTCAAGCCGCTCTGCCGTTATGCCTTCGGCTATAATAGCACCTGACACCGAAACAATTGACAGTTCCCTCATGTTCTCGCTGAGCTGATGCGGAACGAGTACTTCCAGCCTTTTATGCACCCTGACATTTCTTAATCTTCCGTCAATGTAAGCTATACTAAGTGTGCTGTCGGACGTTCTTACTCTGAATTGTTCGTTCTCTCGAAGCTCACGTTGGGCGAATTCAGTGACTATTATATCCGCCCCGTCATGTGGTCTGACTGTGACTTCGCCTGAAACCCAATTAATCTCAATACCGTTTATTGCCCCGGGGCTAATGGTTTGTCTGCCGACCTCTTCAAAGGGTCCTGAGAGCACCTCAAAATTCCCAAAGCCTCCAAAGTTAAAATTAAAAAATCTTCCCATCTGCATTCCTCCTCCTCCGATTCCAAACGCCGCTCTTGTGATGAACCAAGTTACGAGGCCTGCCAGCACAAGTGCTGTTATAATCCAGCAGACCATTGTAGCTATTCTATACTTATTCATTTTAAATGTCCATTCCTTTCTTTATCCTGCTCAGTTCTTTTTCCATACATAAAATACGTTCATAAGCGCTTCTATTGCCATTCCGATGATAAATATTATCCATGTTATCCACCACATCATGGTCATAAAACTGACTATCAGATAAACGGCTACTATTATCGTCCACATTGCCGATGATATGGCTTTTCTTAATGCTTTGCGGTCTTTTTCATCGGACTGCCATTCACGAAATTCTTCCACCATTGTTTCCGAATCTTTGCCGTAGCGCGGTTTGGTCATGTTGTTGTAGATAAGCAGTCCCGTGGCTGCCGCTATGAAGAGAAAAAACAGCGGTAATCCTATTAATGCTGCATCCCTTGCACCTGCCAGCTCGAGCATGATAAGCGGAATGGGGGATAGTATGTATAGTGCCACTGCGATTGATGTAAGCATTGCTGATTTTTGTCTTGCTTCCTGATTCATATTGTCTGTATTCCTTTCTGTATCGCGGTCTGCTTCCAGTTCTTTGAGCAAGCCGCTTATGTCGCCGATGCCTGCAACTGCTATGTTGTATGCTGCTTCCTCGCTTTTGCCTTCGCCAAGGAGGTCGTTATACTTGTCGTGCAGGTTTTGAATCATTTCCTCTTTGAGCTCAACGGATTTTCTGGTCGGGGTCGTGTTTTCAAAGAGTCCGTCGATGTATTTTCTCAATTTGTCTTGCATTATTCATATTCCTCCGTTTTTATTAGATTATCTATCATTTCCTTTGCCGTTTTCCACTCTCCTAAAAGGGTTTGATAGGATTCCTTCCCTATGTCGGTGATTGAATAGTACCGCCGCCGCGCTCCTGTCTGCTCGTCCCCCCAGTATGACGAAATGCATCCTGCGGTTTCAAGGCGGCGAAATGCGGTGTATAGCGTTGCTTCTTTGAGTTCGTATCGTCCCCCTGTTTTGTGCTGTATGGACTTGTTTATTTCGTAGCCGTAGTTGTCGCTTGCCATCAGCCGTGCAAGGATTATTGTGTCTGTGTGACCTCGTAACAGGTCGGATGTTATTGACATATACTTTTGCTCCTTTCGTGGTAGTGCGTTTTTGGGTTTCTACGATTCTGTGCAGGCGTAGAGGTGAGGGTGCTAAAAATATTTTGTGGCTCTTAGGCGCTAGTCGGCCTTCCTACTTTGTACCATCGCTTTATCGCTAGCCCGCGATGTGCGTACCGGCCTCGTGGCGCTGAGCCACAAAAATTTTTAGCACCCTCACCTCTACGCTTGATTTATATCCTAATTGCGAGTATAATATACCACAACATACCTCACCTGTCAAGGTATATTTTAAAAAAATATATTTCCACCTTCCCTCTTGTTTTTTCGCCCTCTTTCTGATATGCTGTTTTCACTATATAGAAAGAGGGTATTTGCATGAGTAAGACATTATATAATGAGGCGTATTTGGACGAGTATGTTGAGCTGGTGATTCGCCATGGAGTTAACATTCAAAAAGGGCAAGAACTTTTGATTTCATGCCCTGCTGATTGTGCTTATTTTGCCCGAAAGGCTATGGCTGTAGCGTTCGAGGCAGGTGCTTCAAATGTTCATCTGCGTTGGAGCGATGATATTTGCGCAAGAACAAAGTTCCTCAAGGCTGACGATAAAGTGTTTGACACTTTCCCCGCATGGGATAAACTCATGATGGAGTCGCTTTCAGAGGGTGGCGCTGCGTTTTTAAGTGTTGTTGCACAAGACCCTGAAGTATTCAAGGGTGTGGCTCCCGACAGGCTGAGCAGATTTAATAAGGCATCTTCTGTTGCTCTAAAGCCGTATTTTGAAAAAATCATTACCGGTGGCGTTCGTTGGTCTATAGCTGCCGTGCCTTCTGAGGCTTGGGCTAAGAAGGTATTTCCGAATGCAGGCAGTGCAGAGGATTCTATGAAGTCTCTCTGGGAGAGTATCTTCAATGCTGTGCGTGTCAGTGGCGACGGCAAGGCTGTCGATAAGTGGGGAGCGCACAAGGATGCTTTGAGACGACGTGTAAAGCTGCTCAATGACTATCATTTTGAGTCGATTCATCTGAAAAACTCCGCAGGTACCGACCTTGTTATGAAGTTGCCTAAAACCCATCTTTGGACCGGTGGCGGCGATGTCGCAAAGGATGGTTTTGAGTTTCTGCCGAATATTCCGACCGAGGAGATCTTCTCTGCGCCTCAGTTTGACGGTGTAGACGGTACTGTTGTCGGTACTATGCCCAATGTTTTTCGCGGCAATCTTATCGATGAGTACTCTATCACTTTCAAAGATGGCAAAGTTGTATCTTATGATGCCAAGGTTGGTAAAGAGCATCTTGAGGGCATGATTAACGACATCAAAAACATGGATTATCTCGGTGAAATAGCCCTTGTTGAGCATGATTCCCCGATTTCCAACATGGGTATTTTGTTCTACAACACTCTCTATGACGAAAATGCCAGTTGCCACCTTGCTCTCGGCAGTGCTTACCCTGATTGCATCAAGGGCGGCGGTGCTATGAGCGAAGAGGAGCGCAAGGCTGCCGGCATCAATGTCTGCGACAGCCACCACGATTTCATGTTTGGCTCTGCCGATATGTCCATCGTCGGCACAACCGCTTCCGGTGAAAAAGTCACTGTTTTTGAAAACGGCAATTTTGCGATATAATCCGGCATATTTAGAGAACAGTTCATATGCTTTCATGGTCTTTTAACTTAACAAATTTTGTGATATACTCTTCTTCATGAAAGATTTTACTAAGTTTAAGTTAAAAGATCGTGAAGCTCTCAGTGAGCTATTTGTAGGCAGGGATAATTTCACTGTTCTGGCTTGTAAAAAGTGTTTTAAGGAGTTTATACTCGAGGATGAGCCGGAGTGTGGAGAGCTTGTCTCATTACTGAAATCGCTCGGTAAGAGTGTTTCGGACTGCCACAGCGTTGATTTTTTGTGTAATAAATTTCGGACAACCAGGCTGCTTGAGAGTCTTAATCTTCAGGGGGTTTTGGTTGTTGTTTCTTGTGGTCTTGGAGTACAAACCGTGGGTGCGCTTACTGAGTTACCTGTTTTTACGGCTTGCGACTCGATTGCTCCACCTAAATTCACTACTGCACCCACTACCTCCGGTAGATTCAAACCCTCCTCTGCGGCTTTTGTGGGCTCAACTACCATAACAACCACCACTCTCGGACAGCACAGTATGTCTCTTGTCAATAAGTTTTGTGCGGGATGCGGTGATTGTGTTTTAGGTGATACCCACGGAATCTGTCCTGTTGTTGATTGCGCTAAAAGTTTGCTCAATGGCGAATGCGGCGGAGCAGTTGGAGGAAACTGTGAGGTTGATAGCGACAGAGACTGTGCTTGGGCGACGATAGCAGAACTTCAAGGTGTAGCATCAGAGCCGGACGGTGCACAGGAGGCAATCGCACAGGGGGACGGTTCTCTTGCGCTATCGCACCTTCCCAAACACCGTCTCCCTCTGCTACACCCGCCCTCTCTGCCAGCCTCAAAAATATCTGAAAAAATTCGCCAGAAAAGGCTTGACGGATTTTATGGAGGCGTGTATAATAAGGATTGTAAGGAATTCTCCGATTTCCTCCCGTTGATTGATTTCCCTGCTTCTCCCCGTTTCGTGACTATTCCAATGTCACAACACAAAGGCACGTCTGCTGACCCCATTGTGAGCGTAGGCGACCGTGTCAAAGTCGGACAAAAGATAGGAGAGGCAGTCGGTACACTCAGCAGTTCCATCCACTCCAGTGTTAGTGGGCGTGTTACTGCGATTTCATTTTGTTGTCATCCGAACCTTTCTCCCGACACACTGGCAATCACAATTGAATCAGATGCAAAAAATGAGCTCCACAATTCTGTTTTGCCTATCGGGTATTGGGAAGATTTAGACATTTTAGATATTGATGCCATCATTGCAGAAAAGGGTATTGTCGGAATGGGTGGTGCAGGCTTCCCCACTCCGATTAAACTTAAATCTCAAAAGCCTATCCGAACAATATTAATAAACGGCTGTGAGTCTGAGCCCTACATTACCGCTGACCACCGTGTAATGCTTGAAAATACAGAAGAAATTCTCGAAGGTCTCAAGATAATCTTAAAATCAACCAATGCCGAGCGTGCAATAGTTGTTATTGGGGACAATAAATGCGATGCCATAGAGCTTTTTCTTGACAGGACTTCTGAGCTTCCGCACATTGAGATTCTCCCTGTAGCCGTAAAGTATCCGCAGGGCAGCGAACGTATGCTGATTCAGCGTGTATTCGGCATAGAGCTTGAGCCTACGCAGCGCCCGAATGATATCGGTATTATTGTGCTCAATGTGAATACTACCAAGGCTATTGGAGATGCTTTTTTATACGGTACGCCACTAATAAATCGCCCTGTGACTGTTACGGGAGAATGTATGTCGCAACCTGCAAACTTCATGATTCCCATTGGCACTTCTGTTTCTGATATTCTCAGTTATTGCAATGTCTTAGAGTCTGATGGTGATGTTCATCCCGATATTTCAATTACTCTTGGCGGCACTATGATGGGTACTGTGATTACTGATTTCGATATACCGGTTATAAAAGGTACACACGGTATACTTATTCAGCCAAGGAAACAATCTGCACAAAGTGATTGCATACGATGCGGGCGATGCGTGGATGTCTGTCCTACTATGCTTCTTCCCCTTTACTACTCTTCTCTTCTCGATAGTCAGGATTATGACAAGATGGCAGATTATAATGTTTTTCACTGCATTGAGTGTGGCTGCTGTGATTATATCTGTCCTTCCCGAATTGAGATAAGACGTGCGATTAAAGCCGGTAAAAAGATACTTGTTTAGTATAATATACTCCGCATAACTTGTTTTTCAGCAGAGGGTAACTATATGTTCAATTTAACACTAAAATCAGATAATGAACTTTTGTCAATGCTCACGCCTGATACTATTTTTGTAGTTTGCATGGGTTGTGATGAGGTCATCTTTCCTGAAATAGACGGCGTTGCAGCGCTTAGGCGCATGGGGGTCTCGCGAGCCGATTTGACAGTCGTCGACACTTTTTACGTGTGCAACCTTGATTATTTCGAGGTTGCTATGCAAAGTCATAAGGGTCAGTTCGCTTCAAATGGGCGCATTTTAGTATTTTCTTGTGGTGCAGGTGTCCAGCAACTTACGTCTTATTTTGCTGATAAGGAAGTTTTTCCTGCGTGTAACACTCATCTTTTGCCGGGATTTCAGGGAGTGACTCCTTCGGAGTTTGATTGTGCTTTATGTGGCGATTGCCACCTCAACTACACCGGTGCTATTTGCCCGATTACTTCTTGCGCTAAGAGTTTATTAGGCGGTGCTTGCGGCGGTGCTAAAAATGGGTTTTGCGAGATTGATAGCGAGACTGAGTGTGGCTGGGAACGAATCTATAAACGAATAAACATCCAAAACTAATGGCTGCGGGTGAGGGCTGCGGGGCATTATAAATCTAAGAAATTTTTAGGCGCCTCTGTGCTGTGCTTTTATATAGTGCCACCATGTAGCTTCATTTTTGAGCGTTTCAGTTTGTTTCTACTCGCAAAAATTTTTAGATTTCTAATACCCCGCAGCCCTCAAGATTTTCTCGGTACACACCCGAAGCATCTGATTGTAAAGGAGTAAATATGAAACTTAAAGAAAGACTGCATAGTGGTGAGTTTGTTGTTACTGCTGAGGTTGGACCTCCTAAGGGGATTTCGCTTTTTGAGGTTCTTGAAAGTGCGAAAGCGTTTCTTGGTGATACTGCTGCTATAAATGTCACTGACTGTCAGGCATCTGTCATGCGCCTTGGTTCGCTTGCCACTTGTAAGGCTCTGTTGGATAGTGGTCATGAGCCTATTTTTCAGATGGCTTGCCGTGACAGAAACAGAATTGCTTTACAATCTGATTTGCTCAGTGCTGCTTATTTTGGCATAGAAAATGTTCTTTTGCTCACAGGTGACTATACTACGCTGGGTGATTCTCCGGATGCTAAGCCGGTTTATGATTTAGATTCTGTTTCTTTGCTCCATGCTGCCTGTGAGCTTGAGCGTGGTGTTGATTTAAACGCAAATGCGTTATCCGGCTCTGCTCCCAAATTTTTTAAGGGTGCTGTGGTTTCTCCGTGCAGTGATAGCCCTGATGTGCAGCTTCATAAGATGGATAGAAAAATCACTGCGGGTGCTGAGTTTTTCCAAACTCAGGCTATCTTTGAGCCTGAAAAGTTTATCGCTTTCATGGACAAGGCAAGTAGATTTAATGTTCCCGTTTTACTCGGCGTTGTTATTTTGAAGAGTGCAGGGATGGCAAGGTTTATGAATAGGAACATTGCCGGTGTCTCCATTCCCGAGTGGATAATCGACAAACTCGATGCCGACAAAGAGAGAGCTAAATCCGGTGAAACAGGTCTGGAAATTGCTGCATCAATCATTTCTAAATGCCGAAATCACTGTGCGGGGCTTCACATTATGTCGCTCGGCTGGGAGGATAAAGTACCGTCGTTGCTGGAGCGTATGGGTAATTATAAATAATTTCTTAAATTTCGGAAACAAAACTCTTGCAATTAATCACAAAATAGTGTACAATATCCGAAAAGTGTTACAAATTGTAGCAAATATCTAATTTTTCCAATATGTTAAGAGGTGAGCCCGTGACCAAATATGTCATAAATGGCGGATTTTCACTTAATGGCGAGGTTGAAATAAGCGGAGCCAAGAATGCAGCTGTAGCAATAATCCCGGCAGCTCTCATGGTTGATGGTGTATGTCGAATCGAAAATCTACCGGATATATCCGATGTTAAAACCCTCCTCAGTATCCTCAAAGAAATGGGTGCAAGAATCAAATCAGTTGACAAACGGACTGTTGATATTGACTGCTCCCGTATCGGCACTTCTCACGCAACATTTGATATGATGCGCCGCATCAGAGCTTCATACTATTTAATAGGTGCACTCCTAAGTCGTTTTGGCAGGGCAGATGTTGCTATGCCGGGCGGCTGTAATTTTGGCGGTGTACGCCCGATTGACCAGCACATTAAAGGTTTTACCGCTATGGGGGCAAATGTTCATGTCAGAAACGGCATCGTTACTGCTGTCACCGGAGATGTTTTGCGCGGCACAACTATTTACCTTGATATCGTGTCTGTCGGCGCAACTGTTAACCTTATGCTCGGCGCTACTTTGGCACAGGGTATGACTATTATTGAAAATGCTGCGAAAGAACCGCATATCGTTGATCTTGCCAACTTCTTGAACTCAATGGGTGCGGACATCCGCGGTGCCGGTACAAACGAAATCAAAATTCGTGGTGTCAGACGTATGAAAGGCGGCTTTTATTCGATTATTCCCGACCAGATTGAAGCCGGAACTTATATGGCTGCCGTTGCAGGCACAGGCGGACGTGTTGTTATTAAAGATATTATCCCCAAGCATCTTGAGTGTATTTCCGGTAAACTCCGCGAAATGGGCGTTACGGTTGTTGAACTTGAAGACTCCGTCATCGTGCAAAGGGATGGTCCTCTGAACAGAACTCACATTAAGACTATGCCCTACCCCGGATTCCCAACTGATATGCAACCTCAGATTTCAACGGTTTTATGCCTTGCCGAGGGTACAAGCATCATCACTGAGGGCGTTTGGGACAATAGATTTAAGTATGTTGATGAGCTTTCAAAAATGGGAAGTTCGGTTCGTGTTGACGGAAGGACTGCTCTTATTGAAGGCGTGCCTTATTTAACCGGAGCTCCGATAAAGGCAACTGATTTGCGTGCCGGTGCTGCGCTTGTTATAGCGGGTCTTGTTGCGCGCGGCAGGACGGTTATTGAGAATGTTCACTATATTGAGCGCGGTTATGAAAAAATGGTTTCCAAGCTCAATGCGCTCGGTGCCGATATAAAAATAGCCCACCATGCCCGGGAGGATTCTATTTTCAGAAGAAGAATCGGCTAAAAGTTAGTAAAAAACTGAGTATGTCAGCATTGGTGTGCTCAGTTTTGCTTTTGTTAGCTATTGACTATGCTGTACCAATTATGTTAAAATAGTTGTTACAGCAATCATTTTGCAAGTGATTAGAATCGTTGCGCTCATTATGGCATAAGCGTAACGTTGAAATACGCTTTGGGATGAGAAAAGAATGGCAAACCTCAACAATCTTAACAAGACACTATACAAAAAGTTTGGTGATCAGGTGGCGGCTCGCGAAGATAGCGGTCGTCTTGTGTTATACGGTAAGCTTGAGAGCTGGCGTGATGTTGTTCGTGCCGGTAAAATTGCTGCTAATGAAAACCCATACTTCTATCTGGTAAACGAGATAATTTGCACCGGAGATAAAGCAATGCCTGTTCGTCAGCCGCGTATCGAGGATGGAGCACTGGAATGGGAAGAACCGGATGTGCTTATAATCGGCGGCGGTATCATAGGCTGTGCCATTGCACGTGAATTATCGCGATATAGGCTCAGCATTTTACTCGTTGAGAAAGAACATGACCTTGCCATGCAGGCTTCAGGACGAAACAACGGCATTATTAATTCAGGTGTTTTACTCAAAAAAAATTCTGTAAAACACAGATATAACAAGCTCGGGAATCAGATGTTTGACAGGATTTGTGCAGAGCTTGGTGTACAGTTTGAGCGATGCGGGCAATTGTTTTATTTCCAAAACCGTTTATGGGAGCCTTTTATGCTCTTATCTCTGCTGCGCCGTAAAATGCAGGGTCAAAAAGATGTTGAGATTGTCTCCAGAGACGAAATAAAAAGGACTGCCCCATCTTTTGGTTCAAGCATTGGCTCTGCGCTTTTTTATCCTAATGCGGGAATAGTCAGCCCCTTTGACTTGACACTTGCTTTTGCCGAAAATGCAGTGGAAAACGGCGTTAACATTTCATTTGACACTATAGTTCAGGGTATGACAGTTGATGATGGAGTTATTATTAAGGTGCAAACAAACCGGGGAACGATTATGCCGAGGCTTGTAATAAACGCTGCCGGTGCTTTTAGCGAGACTATTGCCGCTGTCGCCGGAGACCGTTTTTTCTCTTTGCATCAAAAAAAGAGTACAAATCTTGTAGTTGATAAGAGATACGCTCCGCTGCTCAGCAATACACCTGTTTTCTCTATTCCCAAAAAAAGAAGCAATAAAAAAAGACATCTTCGAGGCAGTGGAGTCACCCGTACAATCGGCGGCAACCTGCTTATAGGTCCCGATGTGTTTGAAACAATAAACAAAGAAGATTTTTCCACACTTTTTCCAAATGTCCGTGACCTTATCGAAAGCCAGAAAAGACCTTGCCCAAAGCTCGAAGAGAAGCATATAATCTCCTATTTTTCCGGTATCGAGGCAGAGTCATATGATGAAGATTTTATTGTCCGTAAAGGGCGTAGTACCAAAAATATAATTCACGCAGCCGGGATAACTTTTCCCGGACTTACAGCAGCACCCGCTATAGCCGCTGAGATAGTTGATATTTCCCTTGAAATATTGAGTAAAGGCGGTACAGTCGATGTAAATACTGACTTTAATCCTAAACGCACACCCCCTCCCAGACCGGCAGATATGGATCTTGAAGAAAGGTCTGATTTCATATCAAATCATCCGGATTACGGAATCATCGTATGCAGGTGTGAGGAGGTAAGCCGCGGTGAAATCGTTGAGGCTTTGAACAGGAATGTCAGATGCAATACTCTCGATGGCGTTAAAAGGCGAGTCAGAGCAGGAAAAGGCTTTTGTCAAGGCACTTTTTGCGAGTCTCAGGTTCTAAGCCTGATAGCTGCACAGAAGCGTGTGGCTCTTCACCACGTCAAAAAGGGACCCAGCGGTAGTGAAGTTTTGTTTGGAAACATAAAAACATTCTCGGCAAAGAAATCAGATTCTCCTCTTTGGGGCAAAGGCGAGCCTACTTCCTTTGGAGATCTAATCACAGAACGGCGGTTGCGCAAGATTGCTGAGCAAGGATTAGGTACTGTTGCTGAAGCCATACGAAAGGACGGTAAAGACTAATGGTGTACTCCAGAGTCAATGTAGCAATAATCGGCAGCGGCTCCGCCGGACTTGCCGCAGCCGTTTCCGCTTTTGAAGAAGGTGCCTCTGTTTTGCTTATTGAACGCGAGGTACGCCTGGGCGGGAAACTCAATCAAATCATTGACAATCTGTTTGAACTTGAGGATCATGATGTTCGGCTCACAGGACCCGAACTTGCGGTCATTAAATCTTCTGTTCTTCAGGACAATGGTGTTGCAACGTTACAGCAAACTCATGTCATCGGAATTACCCGTGTTCAGAACGTTTTTCACCTGACCCTTTCAAACAGGCATGGGATTATTCAAGTGGAAGCGGAGAAAGTTATTCTTGCTACCGGAGCATATGAACAGGCGCCTCGTCAGTCTGTCATACATGGCACAAGACCGGCGGGTGTGCTCACAGCCGGCACTGCTCAGTACTATATTAACGTACTGGGTCAGATGCCTGCACAAAATTGTCTAATACTCGGCAGCGGCAATATAGCCCTCAATTTGGCAAGACGGCTTACGCTTGAGGGCTGCAAAGTAATGTGTGTATGTGAACCCCTGAGTGAACCTCAAGGGTCTCTTGCTATGGTTGCGGAGTGTCTGCATGATTTTGGCATACCTTTGCACCTCAACCGTACAGTGGCGCGCACAGTCGGCACTGACCGTCTGCGTGCTGTTGAAGTTTATGAAACTAATAAAAATGGCGAGCAAATTCGCAGAACTCAACAGGTGATTAAGTGCGACAGCCTCTTTTTGTCCATGAATCTTATCTGCGATACGGAGTTTGCCCGGTCACTGGGTTTAGAAATGTGTCAAAACACACACGGTCCTATATGTGACCATAATAATATGACTATGTTAGATGGACTTTTCACTTGTGGAAATGCCGCATACATCAGTAGCAATCCAAGCCACATGATAGAGAGCGGAATGAACGCCGGTCGCAGTGCCGCAAGGTATTTCCCCTATGAGAGGTCTTTAATCAAAGTCAATGCAAACAAGGATTTCCTTACCGTATTCCCGCAATACATTGATGTGACCAACTGTAGAAATGAAATTTCGCTATATTTTCGCACGGCATCTGATGCCAGAGACAAGACCGTACGTGTTATAATCAATTCAGTCGAAGCATTCTCTGAGGATTTTGTCAGGCTCCGCCCGCAAGAAACAACACGCATAACTGTAAAAATAAATTCAGAACTTACAGCTGACAGCAAAGTTGAGCTAAAGCTCGACAGGCAACGTGTCGTTTCAGAAGACACTGATACGCCACACTAGTACACCGAACTTATGCAACATATTTCAAACTACTGCGCTTCAAACAATCTCGAAAGGAGCGATACTGTATTATGCAAAATCTTTATTGCATTGCCTGCCCTGCAGGTTGTGAGCTCGAACTCATAGGTACGGGTAAACTTATGGTCGTCAATGGCAATAAATGTTCTAAAGGAAAAGACTTTGCCATATCTGAGTCTCAGAATCCCACTAGAGTGCTCACTACCACTGTACGCACAAACTTCCCGGATATTCCTGTTATCTCCGTCCGGACAGACGGTGAAATTCCTAAGGGTATGCTTATGCGGGCAATGCATGAGCTAAAGGATATTGTGGTCAAAGATGAGCTTGCCTGTGGAGATGTCATTGTGGAAAATCTCTTAGGTTCCGGTGTGCCTGTTATTATTACAAGCGGAGCACTGAAGCAGGTTGGAGCTGAGCTTGAAAACAAAAATGTTCAGCTTGGCGGAGATATAAGCGTGGGTTCTCCCGATAATGTCGTAACCGCTATGCCCAGTGCTACGGCAACGGGCGAGGAAGATGAGGTTTTAGAAGAAGACTTCGATGAAGAGGATGAGGATTGGCGTAGCCGCTCACACATCCGCAGATGAGGTGAAAAAGGTGAAATAAAAACCGCAATAAAAATTAGCCTTACATCGGTGAAACATATATATTTTTTCTGAAACTGACTCGGAAGCGTGGTGACTGCTGTAGAAATTTATACTCTTCTACCTCGCAGCCGAGCTCAATTTCAGAAAAAAATATATGTTCCCCCTCACGGCTAATTTTTATTGCGATTTTTATTTCGATTTAATCAGCTAATTTTTATTGCTGCTTTTATTTCTTTAATCAGCTAATTTATTTGCCCAGGCTTCGTATTTTTGTACTTTCTCGCTACATGCTGCTTGAGTTTCGCCACTTGCCAGTATGTAGACCTTGACTTTTGGCTCTGTGCCGGACGGGCGGACTATAACGGCTGTGCTGTCTGCCATGCCATAGCGCAGCACATTTGAGCCTTTGAGTTCTATTTCGTGTGTCTTGCCGGATTTAACGTCGAGTTCAGTGCCTGACATGTAGTCACGGCGCATAAAAACAGTCTCACCAGCTATTTCTTCCGGCGGATTTTCCCTGAGATCTGCCATCAGCTTTTTCATCTTTTCCAGACCATCCAGTCCGGGCATTACCAGATTGAGCGTTTTTTCGGCGAACTGCCCGTACTTTTCGTATAGCTTCAGCAGAGCATCAAAAAGTGTCATGCCTTGCCCTGCATACCATGCAGCCATTTCTGCAAGTAACATTGAGGCTGTTACCGCATCTTTATCTCTGACAAAGTCGCCTATCATGTAGCCGTAGCTTTCCTCATATGAGTAAATTACATTATGCGTACCTGCGGCTTCTAAGGCGTTTTTCTTTTCAGCCATGAATTTAAAGCCTGTGAACGTATCAAAACAGGCAAGGCCGTTTTTCTCTGATATGACTCGTGCCATTTCTGTTGTCACAAGCGATTTTAGCGAAGCCGGGTTTTTCGGCATTTTGCCTGTCCTGGTTTTCGCGCCTATAAGATAATCAAGCAGGAGGACACCGGTCTGGTTGCCCGAGAGCGTTATGTAGTTTCCTTTGTCGTCTCGTACCATGATTCCCACGCGGTCGCAGTCGGGGTCTGTGCCTATGATGAGGTCGGCTCCGTTTTTCTTTGCAAGAGCAATTGAAAGCTCGAAACCTTCCGGATTTTCAGGGTTTGGGGAAACTACAGTTGGAAATGTTCCATCTATTTTGCTCTGCTGCGGCTCACAGAGTATATGCTTTATTCCGAGACGTTTCAGTGCTTCGGGCACCAATTTGTACCCCGCTCCATGAAACGGTGTGTAGACTAGTTTGAAGCTGTCTGCTACTTTTTCAACACTTTCATAGTCGTTTGCTTGTTCCATGACATTTTTGAGAAACTTTTCATCCGTCTCCTGACCCATGATAGTGATTAGACCATCGCTGAGTGCTTTATCGTAATCCATTGTTTTAATCGAGTCAAACATATCCAGGTGACTCATTTTCTTGGCTACTTCTTCGGCGTGATGCGGTGGAAGCTGTGCGCCGTCTGACCAGTAAACCTTGTAGCCGTTGTATTCTTTCGGGTTGTGGCTAGCCGTAACATTTATTCCGGCTATGCAGCCATATTCGCGTATTGCAAAACTCAGCTCCGGCGTTGGGCGCAGGGCATCGAATATGCGCACTTTTATACCGTTAGCTGCTATGATACAAGCTGCTTCTTTTGAAAATTTATCACTATTCAGGCGCGAATCATAGCCAATGGCAACGCATTTATCCTTTGCAGGTTCTTCTTTTATCAGCTCGCAGAAGGCCTGTGTTGTATGGCGTATTATATGTATGTTCATACGGAACAATCCAACTGCCATTATTCCGCGCAGTCCGGCTGTACCAAACTCAAGTGGTCCGAAAAATCTGCTTTCTATTTCTTTTTCGTCGCCAGCTATGCTTCTGAGCTCTTCTTTTTCTTGCTTCGACAATGCAGGGCTGCTCAGCCATCTGTTATATTGCTCTTTATAGTTCATACTTCCGCTTCCTCGTCTGCTATTTCTGCATTAAGAACATTTTTTGCATCTTCGAGCATTGTTTCAGGTACGAACACTTCCATGCCGCTCGGCGGGTGTCCGAATATCATTTTCCCGAATGCTCCGTTGTTCGGGTATTCGCCGACATGCGGAATTTCGTACGCATCTAACAGGTTTAGTGCTACTTCCAAGTCCATCGGCCCGCCTGAAATATGTTTTAGGTATGCGGGGCGTACGGGGTCGCCGTTTTCGTCTTTTGGCCAATTTTTGGGACCTTTGGCTTTTTCAAAACTCCATTCCATTGCACTTATCTCCTTCATTTGGCTTACCAGCATATAATTATACCCCCATATTATCATATAATTGAAATTCTGTCAGTATAAAAATATTTGACGATTATTAAATGTTTGTGTACAATGTAAGTTACTGTACAAAGGTCGCCAAAAATGGATAATTTATTCCGCTTTTTTGCGAGCCAGAGAGCATTGCGCCACTGCTCTCGCAAAAAAGACTCCACAAATCATCCACTTTTGGCTTGGTTTGTAACCAATGTAGCTGTACAATGCTTGCAAACAAAAAAGGATTTTTTCATGAAATATAAATTGATTGCATCGGATATGGATGGAACTCTTCTGGACAGCGAGGGTCGGCTCAGCGAGCGGACTAAGTCGGCTATTTTGCGCTCTGTAGATGCCGGTATTATTTTCGTTGCCGCTACAGGGCGGCCGCTTCGTAATACTGAGATTGTAAATGAACTGTTTGACGTGGATATGCCGTTTATTGTTTTCAATGGAGCGGCAGCTTATATGGGTAAGTCTAAAGAACTTCTTTTTGAATCCTATCTTGATTTTGACCTTGCCAAAGAAGCCTTTGATATCGGTCAGAGGCTGGATTTTTCTCAAATTATTTGGACAGGTCCCCGACTTTGGGCAAATCGCGCTTCTAAAGAAACCTTGCACTACCAGGAGCTTTCTTCCGGAATTGATATGCCTTTGATTTCTGACTTGTCTCAGCTTGGTGATGATAAGTATCATGTTTCCAAAGTGCTTTGGATTGCTGAGCCCGAGAAGGTTACAAAATTGCGCCTTGAGATGATTGAGTTTTTTGGCGAGAAGCTCAACTGTTTTTCTTCTATGTCATTCTTTTTGGAGTTTGTCAGTCCTAAAGCCAGCAAGGGTCTTGCTTTGGCTGAGGTTGGCAGGAGGTTTGGCATTGCCGATAGCGAGATGATTGCTTTTGGGGATGCATATAATGACGTTCCGATGCTTGAGTATGCCGGCTACTGCGTTGCAATGGAAAACGCTCCTGACGACATCAAGCAGATGTGCGACCACGTTACATCGTCTAACGACAACGACGGTGTAGCCGTTGCCATTGAACAGTTTGTTTTATCATAAATCGCACATTCCCCAGACGGAGAGCCGTAAATGATGCACGAAGTGACATTTCCTTTTCATGGTCGTTTTGTGCCTAAAGACTTTTGAAAGGAATGATCATTTTTATGAATAATTTTACTTTTTGGTGTCCTACTAAGGTTGTTTTTGGGGAAAATACTGTTTCCGCCACGGGGGATGAGATTAAGTCTTTCGGTGGGACTAATGTGCTTGTTTTTTATGGCATTGGCAGTGCTGCTAAAAGCGGTGTGCTCGACAAGGTGACTGAGTCGCTGAGTGATGCAGGTTTAAAGTATGCAATGGTTGGCGGGGTGCAAATAAACCCTACTGTAGAGTTTGCTCAGAAAGCTGTGAATAAGTATAAGGGGACGGGTATTGACTTTGTGCTTGGTATTGGCGGTGGCAGTGTTATTGATACCGCTAAAGCTGTGGCACACGGACTTGCTTCTCCTGATGTGCCTGTTTGGGACTTTATCACCATGAAGCAGGAGCTTACTAAATCTCTTCCAATCGGCTGTGTGCTTACAATTGCCGCTGCTGGCAGCGAAACAAGCATGTCTTCTGTGCTGACCAATACTTCACTTACTATTAAGCGAGGACTCAACACTCAGTTTAACAGACCTAAGTTTGCCATCATGGATCCTGTTTTAACTTATTCTTTGCCTCCCCGCCACACTGCTTGTGGGATTGTGGATATTTTGATGCACACACTTGACCGCTATTTTGCGCCTGATACCGATAATGCTTTGACGGATGAGCTTGCTGAGGCTCTCATGCGTGTTGTTATTAAGTATGGCCCTGTTGCTATGGAGTGGCATGACGACTATAAGGCCCGCTCGGAGCTTATGTGGGCAGGTAGCTTGTCTCACAATACTCTGACCGGACTTGGACAAACGCTTGATTTTGCAGTGCATCAGCTTGGTCATGCTTTATCGGGCAAGTTTGATATCCCCCATGGAGAAAGCCTCTCTATCGCTTGGCCTGCTTGGGCTAAGTATGTTTACCGTGATGATGTGGCAAGGTTTAAAAGGTACGCTCGTAAAGTCTGGGGTATTTCCGCTTCCGGCGATGAGGCTGCTGCAATTGCGGGTATTTCTGCTACTGTGGACTTTTTCAGAACCCTCGGCGCTCCCGTTTCAATGACAGAGGCGTTTGGCGGTGATGTTGATATTGATATAGAGGAGCTCGCTGATCTATGCAGCTACGGAAAATCAAGAACTATAGGCGCGTTTAGGGTCTTAAATTACGACGACATTAAAGAAATCTATAAAATGGCGATGTGAGATGTTGGCGACAAGGTGTGCAATATATTTTTTTAGAAGCAATAGCTATGGGACCGTTGACTTGCATAAAAAAATCCGCTGAGTTTTCACTTAGCGGATTTTTGAATTGTTATGGTTTTATTGAGGGGAGAATTGCGGTGTTAACTTTAGCTCAACATTCCAAGTATGCTTTGTGGCCGGGTGTTCGCTTGTGCCAGCACTGCGGTTGAAGCTTGACTGAGAATGTTTGCTGTGGTGAGTTCTGTCATCGTCCTTGCCATATCTGTATCGCGTATGCGGCTCTCGGCTGCTTGTGCATTTTCCGCTTGAATATCGAGTGCTTGCATTCTGAATTCCATACGGTTTTGCATAGCTCCGAGTTCTGCTCGTTGCAGGTTTACATCATTTATGGCATTGTCGATTGTGCTCAGTGTCTCTGTTGCTGCTTCCGGGGTTGCTACGTTAGCATCTACTTCAGCGTTGTACTGCTCTCCCTGAAAACCGAGCAGTTCCCCTGCTGTCATTGCTCCTATCTCGATGTTAACCGAATCCCCGGCGTTCGGTCCTGCTTGAATCGGGATGGGGCTGTTTGTGCCGTCGAGGACATTCATTCCGTTAAACTCTGTGGTTGCAGCCGTTTGGTCAATTTCTTCCACAATGTTTGAAAACTCGGATTGTAGTGCCTGGCGGTCTGAAGCTTGATTTGTTCCGTTGGCTGACTGCACTGCAAGCTCACGTCCGCGCTGTAGCATGTCCCCTATTGATTGTAGTCCTCCTTCTGCCACTTGAATGAGTGAGATTGCATCTTGAGTGTTTCTCGAAGCTGTCATTGTTCCAATGATTTGCGTTCTCATTCTTTCTGAAATGGCAAGCCCTGCTGCATCATCCGCTGCACGGTTAATGCGGTTTCCCGAACTGAGTCTTTCCACTCTGCCCGCAACCGCATTATTGTTTACGCCTAGTTGGCGCTGGGCGTTCATAGCGCCCAAATTGTTATTAATTCTCATATTCATCGCATCCTTTCATAAACCCCGTAGGCGCCCATCATCCTACAAAGACGCCCATATTATCCATAACACAATGAATTATACTCAATTTATCACGATTTGTCAAGTAATTATGAGTTAACTTTCGGTGAATTGTCAATTGTCGTTTACAGTACAGACCAAGCCAAAAGTGGATGATTTGTGGAGTCTTTTTTGCGAGAACAGTGGCGCAATGCTCTCTGGCTCGCAAAAAAGCGGAATAAATTATCCACTTTTGGCGGCGTGGACACAGTTTTTGCCGTGTTTTTTCGCATATAACAAAGCCTTGCCTGTATCGGACACAAAGGCAGCCGCTGAATAATTCTCCACGCGTTCGGGCACGTAGCTGTGAACTCCGATACTGACTGTCACTTTGCCCGTGCGTTCACCATCCAGTGTGAAAGCTGTGTTTTCTATTGCCTCACGAATCTCCTCGGCTACTTTGATAGCTCCCGAAAGTTCTGTATTGGGGAATATAACGGCAAACTCCCCGCCTCCCCATCTTGCACCCTTGTCTGTTGCCTGTTTGACTCTTTTATTTATGGTCTCAGCGATGCTTTTTAAAGCCAGGTCACCGTTTGAATAACCGTAAATATCGTTGAATTTCTTGAAATCATCGATATTCAGGATTAGAAAACTGAGTGGTTCCTGCTGCCTTCTTGCCTGTTCCCATTCTTGCAGCAGTAACTTACTGAAATAACGACGGTTTCCAATGCCTGTAAGTGCATCTGTCGTTTCTAGGCGTTGAACTTCATACAAGAGATTAATTATCCGCATTTGGTGGTTAACGCACTTTCTTACAACATGCTCGCTATAGGGCTTAACTATATAATCAACTGCTCCTAAATCAAATCCGGCAACCTCATCATCCGCATTTGTCAGCCCTGTCACAAAAATAATAGGGATGTTTTTTGTTTGCTCGTCGCTCTTAAGAGCCTTGATTAGCTCAAACCCGCCCATTCCCGGCATCAATACATCCATCAATATCAAGTCGGGCTTAATTCTGGCTGCCGCCTCAAGACATTTTCTACCATCACGCTCGGCATACACCGTATATTCCTCACTGAGAATTTCAACGAGTGCCCGCAAGTTTACTATATCATCATCAATTATCAAAACGCTGTTTCGCATTTCTTTCATAGTATTTATCTCACTTTCCTCGCTTTTATAAAAGTATATCACATTTTACATAGAATATAAATACATTTTATTTTGTTTGCAAACCATCTTTAACTTTGGTAAAATCAGTGCATGTTTAAGATTGTTTCAAAAGTCGGTCGCGCTCGCAGAGGCGAGTTTTTTACAGCTCGCGGAGTTATCAAAACTCCTGTATTTATGAACGTAGCAACGCAGGCTTCCATTAAGGGCGGGCTTTCCGCGTTTGTTCTGCTACCCCACTGAGGCAAGAATAAACAATAACATAGATATTTCAATGTCCGAGGGGCAAATATTTTTGTCAAATATTTGCGAATAATAGTTGCGTAATGCATTGCGATATGGTATAA
>Ga0209755_10002162_pt1 | contig 27637 bp, 31 predicted proteins | sample TergutCo191P1_FD_187301 | JGI IMG/M metagenome (GOLD analysis project Ga0209755, IMG submission 187301) | Cornitermes sp. P1 segment gut microbial communities from Petit-Saut dam, French Guiana - Co191P1 (SPAdes) (version 2) | ecosystem: Host-associated > Arthropoda: Insects > Digestive system...
ATTCCACAAAAAAAAGAGGCTGTAAGAATTGGCGAATTATCTTTGAAAAATGAAGCCAGAAAAATAAAAAACAAAGACTATGCAAAGATTATTTTGTCCGAATTACAGCGATTGGGCATGGTGAAAAACTATATCCTGAAAGAAACGCCGCAAGCGGAAGATTTAATTTCATATCTAAAGACTTTTTGGGATTGGGAGACTTCCCCGTATGTAAAAGAAAAATTACGGAAAAATCACGGTATCCATAAGCGGTATTGTAAATTGGCTGGACAGACTATTAACTTGTATTGGGAGTCATTTTTCAAAGGGCGTTATTTAGGGGAGATTACAACTGCTGACATTGACAGCTTAATAAATGATATTGCTTCCCGGAAAAATGGAATTATCAAGGCCGGAACAAAACCGCTCAGGTGGGCGTTTTCAAAAGGTATGATTGAAAAGGACCCGACCTTGGGGCATATTCTTTTTTCCGGGGAAGAACGGAAACGGTTTATTCTGACGCCTAGCGCTGCTGCCGCTGTGTTTCGGGTTATCTGGAGTGATGAACGCTGTAAGCTTGCCAATATGCTGGCTTCTGTTACCGGAATGAGAAGCGGTGAAATCCTGGCTTTACGTCTTCAGGATATTGGGCCTGATTGCCTTTATGTTCGCGGGGCGTGGAACAGGTTGGATAAAATTAAACTCCCGAAAAACAACGAGATAAGAACGTTTGAGATTTCTTTTCCCCATTTGATAAACCAACTGCTTGAACAGGCAAAACGCAACCCTTGGGGTTTCTCACCTGATAGTTTTGTCTTTTGGTCTGAGTTTCATGCGGATAAGCCTATGCAGCCTGATTTGTTTCTTATCGGACTTCGTGATGCCTTAAAGAAAATCGAGTTTTCGAGAGATGAGGCGGCTAAGTATCTTTTCCACGGATGCGGCATTTCTTCACTTCCTACATGGTGCGGAAACTGGAAAAGAAACTGCTTAAATTGCAGACCGGGCATAAAACTGACGATATGATTGAACTTTATAGCGACCATGAGCTTGAAGGAGACAGGGAGTTAATAAAGATCAAACAGCGGGAAACTTTTGCGGGATTGCTGCCTGAACCTACAACGAGCCCGAAATTTCGAACCGAAGGTTCGGAAGTTTCCAGTACACCTGCAATGAGACTGGAAGGTGAAGTTCCCGATACGCCGGTTCTACAACTTGAATATAAAGAAAATGCCAAGACGACAGCCGCATAGTTTTTTTAATGATTAGCTAACCGAGTTGTCGAACAAGTCCATTAAGTATCAGCCGTTTCCGGTTTGTTCCTGAGACGGCTTTTTTTTCAAAACCTAGTGCTCCATGAAGTTTAAATTTTCGGATATAAATGCCTAAGTTTTGTTCTGGCATCTGCGGTGGTGAACTGCCAGTTAACGGTGGATTTATGGCTGTTCCGCTGTTTAACCCATGATTGTACTTCACTATCCATCTTTCCAATTGTTGCGATTCGCTGCGATAAGCACTGCCGGCTCATGACGCTTATTTCCAGCTCGGCCATATTTAGCCAGGAGCCATGCTTTGGGGTATAATGAATTTCAAAACGTTCACAAAGACGCCTCGCAATATCAGGCTCAAACGCTGTGTACAATGAAGCCAATGTGTGGGTGTTCAAATTGTCCATAACCAATATGATCTTCTGTGCATCCGGGTACTGCACTTCAGCGATATAACGCAAGCACCTTGCGAAGTCTTCCTGGGTACGCCGTTCGCTTACCATGACCTGCCGTCTTGCGGCAAGGGGCTCGAACATCATAAAGAGATTGGCTACTCCGTTGCGGACATATTCATAATCATATAAAGCATCTTGCCCCGGCTTTAAAGGACGAGGCTCCCGTGTTTCCCCTATTAGCTGCCGGTTGGTTTCGTCAAGGCATATTACAGGCTGTTTCTCGTCATACGGGAGTTTGTAGATGTCTAATACGTCCTCCATCCTCTGGACATATTCGGCTGATGGGGTTGCAACACACCACTGTTTCTGCAACCATGGTTTAATTTCGTTTTTTTAAGCAGGTTACCTATGCCGTGATCTGATATACTGTCCAATATCTTAAGCTCAACAACCTTGCTGGCCAGTAATTTCAGTGTCCACCGGCTTCTGCCATCTGGCGGCTGGCTGCATGTTAAGGCTATTATTTTCGCTTCAGCCTCTCCGTCTATCTTTATAATTGAAGGAGGCGTTTCTCTTTTCTTTCGTTCCAGAGCGACATGGAATCCTTCTTCAACAAAACGTTTGCGCATATTCACTATAGTGCGTATATGGCTTCCGTAGGCAATACCAATTTTTTTGTCAGTCCAGTGCTCATTTTCTGGTATCTCGTCCAATGCAAGCAACAGCTGTGCGTGCCGTATACGGTAACCGGCTGTTTTCCCTTTCTGCACCAACTGTTGTAAAAACTCTCGTTCTTCCCCGCTCAAAGTCACACGGTATTTAATATTCGGTTTTATTATCATGTTCCCCTCCAAATTTATTCGTGGCGAGGGTTTAATACCCCACCCCTCTGGGGCATTAAACCCGAGTCAATTACCTTTCGAGAACAACAACCCCGCTGCTCTGCGGCGTGGTTATTGATAATCGGATGAAAACAATTCCTCTTTATGTATTTTGATGCTTCATGGAGTACTAGAAAGTAATTGTGGATAAAGTTTTAATTTCGCAGAAGCTATATACGAAAATACTTTCAAAAAATAAAGCGAAATTTGATAGCAAATACATTAGTAAAAAAAATTATTTAAGCAAAGATGAATGTAAAGGTTAATTATCAGATATAAAATCATATCAAATAGAAAGAATATAGCCATTCATATGTCGCCTAACAAACGGTCAACGCTCACCACCTATGGGCGGTTCGGCTCCATTCGGTCAGATCACTTCGTTCCCACGCCTCATTCCAGCACATTTTTTGGTACAAAAAACAATATATCTATGATTTATCAGAAATGAGTTAAAAGGGCATCTTGATTTTTTTAGTATAAATTGTAGTATAATAAAATTATGGGAACAATTTTCTATATGAGTTCAAAAAAGTATATACTAATAAAAAACATTGATAAAAGTGTAGAATTAGCTATATATTTTACAGCATCATCAGACAATCAATTAACATTTAATATATATTATCTTACAAAACCACAAAAAAATATCCTACAACATCTAAAAACCCGTAAAAAATATATAAAAAAATTACTATCTGAGGGTATGGCTGTTGCCGCTACATGTTCAAGTAGCTCTGATGACATAAGGCAATTTTTACTAATATTTAATCAAAATGATTTTGTAAACTTTATTGATCAAACAATTGATGTAATTAAAAATTATAAAAAGGAAATAGTTTTATTTGATTTATATGGTTCACTAGACAAAAACAAGAAAATATATTTTAAATTAATTAAATATTGTAAAAAAGAAACATTGGTTCAATTTATCTATAATAATAGATTTTCAAATGAAGACAATAATCTCACTTGCGAGATAGTCTGCAATGATAAATATATAAAAAACATTCATAAAATTGGAAAAGATTTTATTAGAAAAATGAAAAATATGAAAATTATTACAAATACCCCTACTGCATATAACAAACGGTAACTGTACGCCACCCTATTCGGGTGGCTAGGCTGGTGTGACTGGGGGCGCTTAGGTAACACTTCCAAGGTAAAAATAAACCAGATCAAAAAATAGGAGGAACTGGCTATTCCTTTTAAGGAGGTGATATTATGGACGTTAAGAAGGAATTTTTCCTTAAAGCAATGGATGTGAATGTAAATTTTACAGAGTTTTGCCGCGAATATGGAATCAGCACAAAATGCGGTTACAAGTGGAGAAAGATATTTGTGTTTGAAGGTTATGCAGGTCTAGAAAAACATTCAAGAAAACCAATAAACAATGGCCACAGCATACCAGAGCCTGTCAGCGTAGAAATACTAAGAATAAAAAAGCTGCATCCGACATGGGGTGCCAAGAAGATACGGTCAATTACAAACGAAACAGCAACGGTAAATACACTCCTGTCCGCAGTACAGTAGAAAGACTGTTTGTGTGCGCAATATACACTGGAGTAAGGAAAAGAAGAAATATTGGAGGCGGAATAATTATTCAATAGCGCATGGCTCCCATATACTAAACGATGTATGGACAGTGGATTTCAAGGGTTGCTGGTACTCTCGGAACAAAGAGAAAGTAAATCCTTTAACGATACATGGTGAAAACAGCAAATGCGTATTAGCGATAGACGCTGTAGAAAAAGGCGATACTGCTGCCGTAAAGGCTATTTTTCTGCATCTTTTCAGGGAAATCGGCTTACCCCTGTATATCCGCAGCGACAACGATCCGCCGTTCGCGAATGTGTTAAATCCGTGGGGTTTGAGGAAATTATTCGCATGGTGGATGATGCTTGGTATTCAACTTGACAGGATAACGCTAGGACATTCGGAACAGAAAGGAGACATGAGAGAATGCACCGCGACATGAAAAAAGAATTACAGGGACAGATAGACGGAACGTTAGGTGAACATCAAAACATATTCGACCAGTGGCGTAATATTTAATACGGTGCGTCCGCATGAAGCATTACCAATGAAGACACCAGCGGGTGTATATCAAAAATCAGAAATAAAACTTATTGATGAACATTTGGAATTGCGTTACGGGAAAGACTTAAAACAAGATGTGTTAACGACAGAGGATACATTAACCGGGATAACGAACGAGTGTTTATTGAAAATCCTTTTAACGGTTATCATGTGGATTTAAAAAAAATGTTGACGCGCCGATGGAAGCGTAGTTTGCTGATATTATGTTAGGTAAAATAAATCCTGACACATGGCTCGTTGAGCCTGAGTTTAACAACGGTAAAGTTGTTTTTAAATCCTGAAAAGTGTTACCAATGTCATTATACATAACCGTGAACGATGTCATCGGGTCATACCGCAAATATTTAGAAGGAGCTATGAAAATAAGTTGACAAAAAGATAATATTATGAGAAAATATGGAACTTATGGAGATAAAGGTGAATAATAATTTTTATTTGCTAGATTTTAATAAAAGTTCAAGTGAATTAAAATTTATGGGTGAAATAAATTCAATTGAATTTGTTGAATTAATAGATGATATGGATTTAAGTTATTCCACAAATTATGTAAAAAGGGATTTATACTTAAAAAATCTTGGAAAAGAATTGTTCAGAATATTTAAAGAAAAAATATATAGAAAAAGTAAAATACAAATTGTAATAAATAGGGATATAAAATATATATCAAAAAAAGCAAGTAAGAATTGGGTAAAATTATTTTTTCTAAAAATATGCAAATTAAATGTAATTATAAGTATTAGTGTAATAAAATTTAAAAATTGCAATGAATATATTGATAACAATTATTCTGCAAAAACAATAGAAGCTCTTTCTCAAGATGAAATTGACAGTCTTTTAACTGCAATAAATATTAATGATGCAAAATAAAGTATGTGCTGTTTATGACTTGACAATATGTTAATATATATAATTTAAGGAGACAAATGATATAGCATGAAGAAGCTAACAGTTTATTTAGATGCAATTATAATAATTTTTTATATGTTAATGATTCTCCAAAACATAGAAAAGCAACTGAAGTATTTTTCTCTAATGGTATATAAAAAGATAAAATAGAACTTATCGAGCCTGTCCTAAAAATTGTGTAAATGGCCATAAGATGGTAGAAATACCGAAGGAGAAAACATGGTCATGGCACGAAAAAAGAAAGAAAAGGACATCCTGGATCAGATTCTTGATACCATTGATTTCAAGGGCCTTACCCAGGATGAGATTGCAGGGCAAGACGGTTTAATCAAACAATTAACAGGAAAGATACTCCAGAGAGCACTGGAAGCGGAAATGACGGAGCATCTGGGGTATGAAAAGAATTCCAGCGAAGGCGATAACAGCGGGAACAGCCGCAACGGACATACAGAAAAAACTGTCCTAATGGAAAACCAGGAAACAACAATCGAAGTCCCAAGGGACAGGAACAGCACATTTGAGCCTATAATAATCCCTAAGCATCAAAAACGCCTGGCACTGTTTAACGATCAGATAATTTCGATGTATTCATTCGGCATGAGCGACCGTGACATCAATCGGACTTAAGTCCGCACGCATCTGGAAAAGATTTACAATGTGGAAGTATCGCCTGATCTTATAAGCCGTGTAACGAATGCGGTATTGGAAGAAGTGAGGGAGTGGCAGAACCGGCCTTTGGAGAAGTCATACCCTATACTGTATCTGGACGCATTGCGAATCAGAGGCAGGGAAGAGGGGAAAAGCTGCATGAAAAGCGTTTACGTGGCTTTAGGAATCAATTTTGAAGGGCAGAAGGAGGTATTGGGGCTTTGGATAGCGGAAAATGAAGGGGCTAAGTTCTGGTTGTCCGTATTAACCGAAATCAGAAACCGAGGGGTCCAAGATATCCTTATCGCCTGCATGGATGGGCTTACCGGGTTTCCCGAGGCTGTTAGGGCTGTTTATCCTGAAACCCGCATCCAACTGTGCATCGTCCATATGATCCGTAATTCAACAAAGTTTGTTTCTTACAAAGACCTCAAAAAAGTATGTACTGATTTGAAAACCATCTATTCGGCCAATAGCGAGGCCGCTGCCAAAGATGCGCTTGAAGAGTTCGGTAATACCTGGAATAAAAGCTACCCGATGATCTATAAATCCTGGCTTCAGCATTGGGAAGATTTGGCGGAGTTTTTCAAATACCCTTTTGAAATACGCCGTGCGATTTATACAACGAATGCGATTGAGTCGCTTAATTACCAGCTGCGGAAAGTGACAAAAAACCGCTCGTCATTTTCCACCGATGATGCTATATTCAAGATACTTTATTTGGCGATTCGCAACGCCTCACAGAAATGGACTATGCCGATAAAGGAATGGGGGCGGGCGTTAAACCAGTTTGCCATTGAGTTTGGAAATGAACGGCTTCCGTTCAAATGATATTCTGTCATTTACACAAAAAAGCAAAAACTCGTACAGGATTTTCTTTGAAAAAACTCATCTTCGCATCAACCCCATTATTTTATATTATTTTTTTCCATTAATTCATATAATTTTTCAGTTGTGTTCCAATTTCTTATTGTCATATATTTATACATAGGCATCCCTATAATTTTTGTTAAATAAGTCTTACTAATTTTTTCCTTCAGCCTCCTGAAATAAATTATTCCATTCCCTTCATATATTTCATCTACGCCTTCTCTTGGCTGCATTTCTTTTATTGCTTCTTTAGCGGTTAAAGGCTCAATCAAAAATACTATGTCATATTTATATTTTTCATTTTCTTCCCCATATTTATCTGGCTTCTTTTTTATTATTTCGTTCATCTCAGACAATGTAAACAAGGAAATTTTTATTTCAGTATTTAAAGTTTCAAATATCTTTTTCTCAATTTTCTTTACAAGTTTCATTTTATCCTTTTCAAAACAATTAAAAAGGACATTTCCACTTTGAATATAAGTTTGGACATCTGACAAATTCATTTCTTCAAAGATCTTTTTTAATTCGTTCATTTTGATATTATTTTTTCCACCGACATTAATTCCCCGCAATAATGCAACATAACTTATTTTCTCCATAATGTTTTCCTCCATGTGGCAATAATATTTTCTTCTATAAATAGTTCAAATAATTCGCCAATCGCCAACACTCAGGCACGGATAAAAACCACCGGTGAATATTGAGATACAGCTTCATCCGCGCTAAGTAATGTAAGCCCTTCCGCCATTGCTTGCGCTATCAATATACGATCAAACGGATCTTTGTGGTACGAAGGAAGGTGCGCGACCAATAGTGTATGATGGCTTGAAATTGTCAGTTCATTATATCCATTATTCACAAGTCCGCAGTATAAATCATTTGGGTTAATATCGAAGTCATGACGATTCAGTCCCCTTTTTATAACAATTTCCCAAATGCTGGCTGAACTGAAAAACAACTCATTATCATCGTTGGAAAAATAAGAGACTGCTTCATTGGGAAGCGTATCATTTGCGGCCCATAAAAGCAGGTGGGTATCAATAAGAAGCCTCATTTTGCCGGAAGCTCCGCACCCTCAAAATCTTGGATAATATTTGGCTGTCCCATTCGGTCAAAATCAACCGGTATCTTTATTTGACCTTTAAGAAACCCTATCCGTCGGACGGTTTTTTGTGTTGATATGGGAATAACTTTTACCATTGGCTTACCTGCTTTGGCAATAATGAAACTATCTCCTACGGCGGCTTTATCCACCAGGGCAGAAAGATTGGTTTTTGCGTTATGTATGTTGTATTGTTGCATATATCCTCTACAGTAAACTTAGTCCATCAACTTAGTTTAGTCAAGAGGTAAATTAAATATACACTGCATGATGCCGAATCAGCCAAAAGGCGAGCGGGTATCTGCTGACTCATTCACCTTTTCCCCAAAAAAGGCGACACCTTCCCATAGCGTCCTTTTTGTGGAATACACCATATTTAGCGTGAAATTCTCAAAAACATCCAAAAAAATGTTGCTTTAATATTATGAATATGGTAATATTAGCCGGGAGGGGAATGCTATGAAAAGACCTTATTGCGTTTTTTGCTGTTTAATCGTAGTAGTATTGCTTAATTTTGCGGCCTGCGAAGCTCATACTCCGGTTCCTGCCGATAAATATTTACATACAGATAATAATAAAGCCAAACAGGATAGATGGGACGAAGTAATTAAGACAACGACTGAAGCCATACGCCTTGATCCGCATGATGCCTGGAACTATTTCAATCGAGGCGACGCATACTGCCATAAAGGCGACTTTTTCCGGGCTATTGAGAATTTGAACATAGGAATCAGCCTTGCTCCGGATAATATCGAATCCTTCTATCAACTCAGGGGAATGCTGCATTATTATATCGGCGAATACGACCTTGCGATTTCGGATTTCAGCGATGCCATCCAATTATTGCCCTTGTATTCAACATTATCCTGGCGAGCCCATGTATACAGCGCGAAAGGCGAATTAGATCTTGCCACCGAAGATCACGCAAAAGCCAAAGAATTGGGGTATATGCCTTTTTAGGTAAGAACAACAAGCCCGCTTTCCCTTAGTTCCTTCCAGATACTGTCAGCTTTCGTTTTTCCGGTAATTTCCGTAATGGATTGATAAAATTCCGCGCTGTCCATGCCTTTGCCCCGGGAGGCAGTCTCCAGCAAAATGGCAAGTTTTTCCGCCTTGTCATCGCTTATCCTAAGCTTATGTTCAGCGAGCCGCCAGCGCCAGAGGAGCAGGGAATTCTTCCCTCCCCGCCTGGGAAGCGAGCCAAGAAACAGCGCCCTGCTGCCTTTTGCGGGAATGGAGGCTCTGCAGCGATCCCGCTCCCGCGCGTATTTATCCAAAAGGGCGGTCACAAAATGCGGTGACAGCGAAGGAGTTTTTACCCTGAAGGGAAAAGCCGCCTGAACAGGGATTTCCGTCTCACCTGACATCCACGCTCCCAGCAGTTTTTCCAAACCTTCCGCGTATTTATCGAAGTTTTCCTCGCCCTCAAAAGAAAGATCGTTCAGGGCAAAAACGCTTTCCCCTGTTTTTAAGTCGTCCGTTACCTTCAAAGCCGGGTAAAGTCCCCGCTGTTTCCCGGCGTAGATTCTCGAATGGCAGGTGAGGACGAATTTGTGCCAGAAGGCGGAATCCAGAAGTCCGCCGGCAAAAAACTGCCTCAGAGTTTCGGCCGAATCAATGAGCTCTTCCTCATCTTCGTCCCAGTAACCGTAAATCAGGTAGGCGTGAACCAGAACCCCCGCCTCCTTGAAAGCGGCGCAGGCTCTCACGGCGTTTTCAGTGTCGATGCCCTTCCCCAGCCGCTTAAGTCCTTTCTCCGTGGCAAGTTCAAGGCCGGCCGAAACGCCGATGAGCCCTCCGGCGGCAAGAGCGGCTGCCGTGTCCGAATCGAAATCCCGCTCAAAGCGAATATTGCCCCAGAAGCAGAGAGGAAGTCCGGCTTCACGGTTCAGGAGGGCGAATTCCACAAGTGAGGAAACCGGGATCGCCTCATCGCAAAAGTGAATTCCCCGAACGCCGGTTTTCTCAGCCTGATTTTTCAGATGAAGAAAAAGCGCAGAAGTTTCAACAGGAATAAAGCTTTTTATATAGTCCAGGGTGACATCGCAGAAGGCGCAGGAGTGCCAGTAACAACCGTGGGCGAGATATGCCTTGAGCCAATGCCCGTCAGACCAAAGTCTGTGCATTGGATTGGCGTCATCTACAGGGTAAAGATACTGCCCAAAATCCACTGCCGAATAATCCGGGAAAACAGTTTTGACGGCCTCATCTTCGAGGGAAGACATCTCACGAGAAATATTTTCCCGTTCTTGCCGCGCCTCGTTATCTGAAGATATACCAGGTGAAGCAATGACTTTGCCCTCAAAGCGATACATGGTCTTGTAAAGGACCTCCGCGTGATTTTCACCGGCGTCAATATATTTCACAATGGAGAGCAGAGAACCGTAACCGCGGTCAAAGGAAAGATAATCAAAGTAATCGAAAATTTCCGGAGTATCAAGAAAGCGAAGCTCCGTGTTTACATATCCGCCTCCCGCAACCGTCCGAACGGCAGAGCCAAACTGCTTTTTCGCCGATTCCGCGCAGATCATCGCGCCGGAAAGACAGCCCGGAAACGGAATGGTTATCCCAACCAGAAGCATCCCGTCTCCGCTGCCGGAATCAGAGCGGCAGAAATTATCCTTTTTTAGGTTTTCCCATTCGGCCTTCAACAGTGGACGGTAAAACTCATTCATAATATAGCCTTTTTGTATGTCCGGAAAATTTCTGAAGCCGTTTTTTAAGGAAGCGCCAATTTCCGGCATATAACGAATCAGGCTGAAACCCCTGTCCAGCGTGTGGGTGATAAAATCGGCAAGATCGTCAATAAGCTTTGTCGCGAAAATCCCGGCCTCATCCGCCGAAAGATTTCCGTTTCCCCGCGTTAGAAAAGCGTCAGTCCTGGGCCCGCCGGGAAAACAGCCGTTGGCAAGTGCCAGAAGATGGCTCCATTCCCGGTCTCTGCCGCGGAGAAAGGAAACAAGCCTTTCGATTGAAGCGAGCCACAGCTCTTTCTCGGATAAAAACCTTTCGCTTATTTCATTGCCTGAATAATTTTTGCCATTTTTATATCGCCGCTCAGACAAAACCGCATCGAAGATTCGATTCAGGCCGGAGCGGGAAAAGATACTTTCAAAAAGCGAGATCGAATGATCAAAAACCTTTACAGAATATCCTCTTTGTTCAAGAAAACTTTTAAGGTAATAGGGGGCCGGATAGGGGCTGTTGAGCTGGATGAAAGGAGGCTGAATTAAAACAATTCGGGGCTTCTTCAAAATCTCAGTCTTTGAAATAGTTTCCACGGTTTCACCTATGAGCCGCCGCGCTGCTCATTTATTGTCTTCCAAATTTTTTCCCTGAAAGGCAAAACAGTGTTTTCCGGTTGAAAGAAACACTTCCATTGAGGGTAAATTCCGGCATTTGACGCCGAAAAGCAGGCACGAACGGGGGAAAGCGGGCTCCCAGGTAATTCTGAAATGTGTACACCGCATACAATCCGGAGCGCGATCAGGCGCGGGTGCTTCCGGGGTGACATCAGGGTTCATCCGTATTTGACAGCTTAACTCTCTTTGAGGTATCCTTCAATACAATGGAAAAGACAATGAAAAAGCTCAATGGAATTCCGGTATCATCGGGTATTGTTATTGGGAAGGCTTATATCCATCCTGAAAATGACCTCCCTGAAATAAAACGTTACAGTATCCGGAAAACTCAGATTGATACGGAAATAAACCGCTTTAAAATCGCCGTCGCCGGCGCGGCGGAAGATGTCCGTGCGCTGCATAAGCGCGCCACTCTTGAGATGGGCAAAGACCAGGCTGATATTTTTGCGGCGCATTTAATGATGCTTGAAGACGAATTTTTTCATGATGAGATCGTTAATAAGATAAGAGAGAGCCAGGAAAACGTTGAATGGGTCATCTATGACAGCGCCCGGAGTATGGTGCAAAAAATGCGCGCTTCCCCCGATCCGGCTTTCGGTGAAAGAGCGGTGGATATCAGCGATATTTCACGCCGGATTCTGGAACGCTTGCTTTCAATTCAAAAAGCTTTCCTTGCGGGCATTGACAGGGATATTATTCTGGTAGTTCACGATCTTCTCCCTTCCGACGTGCTGACAATGAACCGGAAGTATGTCAAAGGGATACTCATGAACATGGGAGGAACGACATCCCATACAGCCATCCTTGCGCGGGCTTTCAATATACCTGCCGTAATGGGTCTTTCAACGGCCACTTCCGAAATCAAGAACGAGGATACCCTGGTACTGAACGCCGCCGCCGGAGAAGTCATTGTTAATCCTGATGAAAAGGTTCTGGAGAAGTGGACACGGACGGAAAACAGATTCAACAAAAAAATGAATAAACTCTCCGCCCTTAGGGAGCTGCCGGCTGAAACCAAAGACGGCTACAGGGTATTGATAAAGGCTAATATCGAAATCCCTGAGGAAGTAGAGGAGCTGCGTAATTTCGGAGCGGAAGGGATTGGGCTTTACAGATCGGAGTTTCTTTTCCTCAATCCCGGAACAACCGCCGAAGAGGATTTCCAGCTTAACGCTTATAATCAGGTACTAAAAACAATGGGAGAGCTGCCGGTAACCATACGCACTGTAGATATGGGGGGCGACAAGATCCTGCCGGATTATTTCAGCGCTGCCGAGAAAAATCCACTTTTGGGCTGGAGGGCCATACGTTTTTCACTCGCCATTCCGGATCTTTTCAAAACTCAGCTCCGGGCGTTACTCCGTTCCAGCGTAAACGGTAATGTGAAAATAATGTTTCCCATGATTACGGGGCTTGAAGAAATGAACGATGCCCTTTCCTTTCTGGAAGAAGCAAAAGCGGAATGCCGCAAAAAGAAGCAGCCGTTCTCTGAAAACATCGAAGTGGGAACCATGATAGAAACCCCGTCGGCGGCAATAACCGCGGATATTCTTGCCAAAAAGGCGGATTTCTTTTCCATTGGGACAAATGACCTGATTCAGTATTCACTGGCAGTAGACAGGGGAAACGAAAAGGTAAGTTATCTGGCCCAGCCCGCGCATCCGGCAATACTCCGCCTGATAAAAAACACTGTTGATTCTGCGCACGCGAAAGGAGTGAAGGTCGCCATGTGCGGAGAAATGGCGGGCGATCCCGGAATGGCGGTACTGCTCTTGGGACTTGGGCTGGATGAGTTAAGCATGGCCGCGTCATCGATTCCCCAGGTCAAGAATATCATCCGGGGAGTTAAACACAGCGATTGCAGGAAGCTTACAGAGGAGCTTTTAAACGGTGTTTCTTTCATGACAAACAACGCACTCCTGAAAGCCTGGATGACGGAAAACTTCCCGAAGGAATAGCCGGTTCCGTATGGATAAAAGAAAAAAGCTGCCGGTTGTTGCCCTGGCAGGCCGTCCCAATGTAGGAAAATCAACTCTCTTTAACAGGCTCCTGCATAAGAGACGCGCCATCACAGATCCCACACCGGGCGTGACAAGAGATCCGGTTGCCGTGAATACTGTGATCCTTGGAAAGCCATTAAAGCTCATTGATACCGGAGGCTTTAAGCTTGACCGCGATCCTGATTCCCCGGAAGGAGAACTGGAACAGATCGTAGTGGAGCGGACGCTGGAAATTCTTAAAAAAGCGGACCTAATCATCCTCATGTTTGAAGCTGGAGAACTAAGCCTTGAGGATGAGGAGTTTATTGACCTGTTAAGACCATATCAGCAAAAACTCATCGCGGCGGTGAATAAAACTGAAGGAGGCCGCCGTGAGGCAGAAGCGTGGAATCTGCTTTCTTACGGATTTGAGAAAGTCTTCATGATTTCCGCCGAACACGGAGATAATATCCGGGAACTGGAAGAGGCGATTGCCGCACGTCTTCCCGCGGCGGAGTCACTCGGAGAAGATCAGAATGAACCGGTGCGCATCGCCCTTCTGGGAAAACCAAACACCGGGAAGTCAACGCTCTCCAACAGGCTCACCGCCTCATCCGCTTCGATTGTCAGCGAGATTCCCGGGACAACCAGAGACGTAGTCGAAGGCGCTTTTATATGGAAGAAACATAACTTTCAGATCCTGGATACGGCAGGAATCAGGCGCAAGTCAAAAGTAAGCGGGAACATTGAGTATTATTCGGTGAACCGCGCAATAAAAGCAATTGATGACGCGGACATTGTTTACCTGATTATTGACGCCCAGGAAGGTTTAACCGATCAGGACAAAAAGATAGCCGCTTTGGCGCACGACAAGGGCCGCGGACTCATCATAGTATTGAACAAATGGGACACCATGCCGCAGGAAAAAAACAGTTTCGAGGCGGTTCGGGACAGGATACATTTTCTTTTTGGCCAGATGGAATACGCTCCCATAATTGCACTCTCGGCGCTGGACGGAAGCGGAATTGAAAGTCTGCTTAATACCAGCCTTAAAATGCGCGACCAGCTTAACAAGCACATTGAGACCTCGGCCCTGAATCAGGCCCTGGAAAAATGGCTTTCCGAAAGTCCTCCGCCTTCGGGCCCGCAGAGCCGCTTCAAGATCCGTTATGCGGTACAGAAAGAATCAAACCCCGTAAAGTTCATTTTCTTCGCGTCCAGACCGCATGCGGTAATCCAATCTTACATCGCCTATCTCCGTAACAGGATACGCCGGGATCTTGGGTTTTCCATTGTTCCCGTTGCTATTGATATCCGCTCTTCGTCAAAGCGGGGATGACATGGCCTCTTACAGTTCGGCGGATGTAGAAAGACTGCTTCAGGTCAAAACCCACGTTATACGTTATTGGGAAAAGGAAATCCCGCTGATTCAGCCTGTAAAGGATATATACGGAAGACGAACATACAGGGATCGGGATCTGCAGATTCTCATCAGGCTCAAACATCTGCTGTATTGCCGCCGTTTTACAATAGAAGGCGCGAAGACACAGCTTTACAGTGAACTTACCGGAGAATACCAGGATCTCATGGGAAACATTTCAGCCCTTCGCTCCGAACTCTTGTCTCTTTTTTTTAAAGTAAGCGCACCTGCTCCCGAAAGCAAAGACATCGACGATACCGAAAAAAAAGAAGCGGAGATAACGCCTTGACCGGGCTTTTCCCTCCTCTCCCGGAAGAAACGCGGATAATTCTCAACAGTCTGCCCAGCCTCATAGACAAGGTCCTCCCGATGCCAAAACGTTTCCGGGCCGGCCTTCCCCGTGACATAGCCGATCTTTCGCAATTACTCACTTCCGAAAGATCAGAACTCGGCGTTTCCTATCTTGAGAAGCCGGCCATGCTTTCCGCCTATCTGCGTTACTTCCTGCCCTGGAATATTTACCGGCTCTCCCGGCTTTTCAGCTCTCTGCCGCTGGAATTAAAACCCGGCGACGCTCTCAACGACATAGGCGCGGGGCCTCTGACATTGCCTATTTCCCTCTGGATAAGCAGATCCGATCTCAGGAGCATACCTTTGGAAATCCGCTGCATAGACAGAAGCGCCGCGGTATTGGAAGCGGGGAAAAAATTGTTTACGGCTTTATCCGCCGAAGTAAATTGCCAATGGACAGTGAAGACCATCCGGGGAGAAGTGAGGCGTAACGGCAGCTTGTCAACGGAGATAAGGGGAAAACCGGCGGCCTTGAGTGCGGCGGTAAATTTGTTTAACGAGCTTTACTGGGATTTTTCTCCCGTTGACACGGACAGACTGAATCGTTTTGCTGAACAGCAGGCCAGGCTGCTTTCGTCAATTACGGAGGACTCCGGCTCAGTTTTGGTTGTCGAACCCGGCATACCGCGTTCCGGACAGTTTATTTCTCTACTCCGCTCCTCCCTGATAAAGTTAAAACGTCATTCTCTTTCCCCCTGCACTCACGGAAATTCATGCCCCATGCCCGGAGGACAAAATCCGGTCTCCGGCAAATTGAAGTGGTGTCATTTTGCCTTTGACACGGAAGACGCTCCCGAAATACTGCAAAAACTTTCTTTGGACGCAAAGATCCCCAAAGAGAGAGCGGTCTTGAGTTTCATTTTCGCGGGCTCAGTATCGCAAGAAAAACAACTTGCCGGAGCGCGAAAGGAGCGCTCTAAAGAACATTCCAAAACACCGGAAAAAATTCGTGTTGTCTCGGATTCTTTCCCGTTAGGCAGCGGAAGAAGCGCGTCTTCATGGGGACGTTACGGCTGCTGCGGGCAAGGTCTTGTCCTCGTAACCGGAGATCGCCATATCCTTGAAACATCTCCCTCGGGGGCAATGGAAGAGCTCCCGCTCGCAAGTGATCAAAAAGACGCGAAAAGTAATGCTTTCATTGCCGTTAAAAAGCAAAAGTCCTAATCAGGGAGAGCTTTCGTTTTTTCTTTATAAACAGTCATATATCCGGCCAGCAGAATAATAATGAGTCCGCCTATTATTTCATTTAACCGGGGAATTTCCATAAGAAAAACCGAAGCCAGAAGAATTGAATACACTACTTCCAGTCCCGATATAACTCCCGCAGTTCCGGCTTTTACAAAGCGCAGCCCCTTTACAAAAAGTCCGTGAGCTATTGCTGTAAAAATCACTCCCAGTATCGCAAGAAAAATTATATCTTCACTCCTGATTTCCGGTTTTATCATGAAGACAATCGGTAAAAGAAAAACTGTTGCCGTCAATTGTTCATAAAACACTATTGTTTCCGATTTGTATTTACTCGAAAAATTTCTGTTAAGCAAAGCCAATACTGAATATGATAAACTTGAGATAAGCCCAACAATTATTCCCGGCACAGTTCCGGCCAATTCCCTGTTTCTGGTCAGTACGATTATCAGGATTCCCCCAAGCATAAATAGGGAGCAAATTACGGTACGCACTTTGATTCTTTCTTTGAAAAACAGCGGCTCAAGAAGCGATGTGAACACGGGAAATGTTGAAAAGGTTATTGTCCCAATGGCGACAGTTGAAAGCTGAATTGACAGGATAAAACAAAACCAATGAATCGCCAGAACAATTCCCGAAAGTATTATCAGAAAATAATCTTTTTTCGAGTTTAATTTTATGGTGATTTTATACAGTTTGATTAAGAGAAATAAAAAAATCGATGAAAAGAATACTCTCCCAAAAGTAATTACTATCGCTGGCTGATTTACCAGTCTCGCGAAAAGCGCGGAAAAGCCAAAGAGAAAAACCGCCGCATGAATGTACAATAGGCTCTTGTTATGTTCGTTCAAAGGCGCTCCTTAAAATCGCTTGACCGGCAGATTATTCTGTCCAAGATTATTCTGTCCAATTGAGCAGCATTTTAGTCAACTGCGGAACCGGCATGGACGGGTCGTTTTTCAGCCAGTGCTGAACCACGCCAATGAAACCATTAATCAGAAAAACCGAATAATATGCCTTTGTTTCATTGTCCTGCTGTTTCTCCGATACAAGCTTCGTTATCTGGTTATGATTGGTGAAGTGCCGAAACATTTTCTTTTGAAAGTCTATGTCGCCGTTTTCGCTTAACAAAACCTGAATGGAATTACCGTTATTCGCAATATAGGTCAGCATTTCTTCAACCATCTGGGTGATTTCTGTTTTACTGTGTTTTTCCCTGTACTTGTCCAGCATGTCCTCAAAATAGGCAAGGGTTTCTTCTTCTATCTGGCGTAGCAGATCATATTGATCTTTATAGTGAGTGTAAAAAGTTGAACGGCTTACATCCGCAAGCTCGCAGACATCCTTGATCGTAATGCTCAGGATGGATTTTGTTTTCATCAGCTCCATAAGGCTGTCCCGCAGTACCATCTTTGTATAGCGGACTTTTCGATGCAAACCCCGTTTATTATCTTGCTGCTCCATAAGGCAAATCCCTTTACATTTTCACAAAAAATATATAGAATCGAACAAAACAGGCTGCATTGTACAGTACAATACATTTTTAACTGAACTTTGCGTTACATTTAATACTCAGTGTTGTATATTGTTTTCAAAGAGTCAAGATGGAAAATTTTTTAAAACATCCGGCCCTGATAGTTGGTATCATTGCGGTAATCACAGTATTTTTTGGAATCCAGCTTCCGCGAGTGGAACTGGACAATAATAATATACGTTTTTTGCCTAACAAGAACCAGGCCAAGATAATCTCGGATTATATCGACAATACCTTCGGCGGACAGGTTATGATCCTTGTCGGAATTGAACGTCCTTACCGGTCTGTTTTTGAAAAAGGTTTTCTGGGGCGGGTCAAGGAGTTCGTGAAGGCCGTTGAAGGCGTCGAATTCGTTAAAACGATCAATTCCATCATGTCAACGCAATACATTAGCGGCGACAGCGAAAGCATAATTGTTTCGGATCTTATCCCGGCCGATTTTTCCGGAACGGCGGAAGAAATAGCCGAACTCAGGCGGCGTATCGCGTCCTGGGATTTGCTCCAGGGCGCGCTTGTTTCGAACGACCTTTCCGCCACGCAGATAGTTATCACGCTGGATGTGATGACCGCGGACTCCGCCCGTCCGGAAGTAACCAGGAGTCTAAACGCGATTAAAAAACTGGCCGGCGAAATATTCACCGATGAAGAGGAGCTTTACTTTACCGGCCAGCCGATTCTCAGCGCGACTGTAAATGAGTCTATAATCGCGGATAATCTTCTATTAATACCGCTCGTTGTTTTAGTTGTACTGGCACTGCTCTTCTTCTCGTTCAGGCGTCTGATCTTCGTTGTCCTGCCGATTTTGACCGTTTTAATCTCGGTTATCTGGACTATCGGATTAACGCCTCTTTTGAATCTAAAACTTTCGATCATTACAACCATATTGCCGGTAATTCTCGTTGCGATTGGCCACGCGTACGGCGTTCACATTCTCACGCATTACGCGAAAGATACGCGAAGCAAAACACTCACCATAGAAGAACACCGGGATATTGTTCTCGAGCTCATGAAAAAAATGCTCAAGCCGGTAACTCTCGCCGCGCTTACCACCATAACCGGTTTTGTTTCGTTCTGTTTCACGCCGATTGTCCCGATGCGGGAATTCGGCTACTGCGCCAGCGTCGGTGTCATTACCGTTTATATCATGGCGATATTGTTTATTCCTTCAATGCTGTTACTGCGCGGCCCAAAAAGCAGACAAGAGGAACAGGAAAAACAGGCTGACGATGATAAATTGAGTAATACCATCGCTAACATATTTCTCGGCATTTCAAGAAGAAGAGTCCTCGTACTCTTTCTCGCGGTTCTGGTTGTGGTTGTTTCAATATACGCGCTGTCAATCATCGATGTTGATAATTCGGTCGTTGAATTTTTCAGGAGGGAAACCGACATAAGCCGTTCGGACCGTTTTATACAGGAACATTTCAGCGGCTCAAAAGATTTAAACCTTGTCTTTCAGACCGGTACTACGGAAGAGTTGCTTCATCCTGACGCGTTGCTGGCGATAGACGGTCTTTCCGCTTACCTGACTAACCATGTTCCCGAGGCGGGGAAGGTCGCCGGATTTACCGACGTTATAAAACGGATCAACCAGGTGTTTAATGTCGATCAAAGTCCTGACGGGATGCAAAGGGTTACTCAGCATATCGAAACGGACACCTTCGGTTTTGGCGAAGATATTGGCTTCGGTGATTTCGGCTTTGGAGGCTTTGAGGATGACATTGCCTTTGAAGCGCCGGTGCAAAAAGATTCCCATGATCTGAATCTATACAGCATTGCCGATATCATAAGTTTTTTTGACAGCGCCGCGGGAATTTCTCCAGCCATGAGCGGGACCGGTTTAGTGCGCGAACTGAAACGCCTCACCAATTATGACGGCATGGCGTATTATGAAATCCCCGCAGATCCGGCCCGCTACGGAAAAGAAACGCCGGAGGAACTTCAGCGCCTGATTGCGAATTATCTGGTACTGCTTGCCGGTGATGAAGATTCGGGGTATTCCGATGATCCGCTTGAACCGACCGCAATCAGAATGCTGATACAGCTTCGCACGACAGGAAGCAAGGCTATCAGAGATGTAATAAAAACCATTGAAGAATATATCGCGGCGAATTTTCCAAAAAATGTAAACGTAATGATTGGCGGCGGCGCGACACAGGAAATCGCGATTACAGACCTGATTCTCAGCTCTCAAGTGATTTCGATTTTTATATCCGTGTTTATGATTCTGCTCATTGTCGGAATCGCGCACAAATCGCTCATTGCCGGAGTCATCGGCGCCATCCCGTTGATACTCGCTGTTCTGTGCAATTTTATCGTGATGGGCTTCTTCGGCATAAAGCTAAACCTCGGAACCGCGATGATCGCGAGCATCACTATAAGCATAGGCATTGACGACGCGATTCACTTTATCGAATTTTTCAAACGTGAATACAGGAACGGAGAAGAAGGTTCCCTCCGCCGGACTTTCATTGCCTGCGGCAAGGCCATCTGCATCACCGCGATGACCGTCGGCGCGGGATTTGGAGTACTCGCTTTTTCCAGATTCAAAATTATCTCGGAACTTGGTATACTTATAGGATTGAGTATGTTATCAACAACTTTGGTAAGCCTCACTGTCATACCCGCGTTGTTTACCGTAATAAAACCACGATTCATATACAAGGAGAATCAACCATGAAACATTTTTTGACACTGGCTATATTATTAATCAGCGCCGGGATACTGAGCGCCCAGGATGCCGCATCAATAATGAATTCCGCGAAGAACCGCATTCAAATTGAGACCACGTCTTCACGCTCCCGCATGGTGATTACCGCGAAGGACGGGAGTACAACGGAAAGACTTATCGATCAATATTCAAAAGACGGGCCAAACGGCGGCCGCACCGTTATAGTTTTCCAGCGCCCGGCCAATGTAGCGGGGACACGCTTCCTGACCATGGAGACCGCCGCCGGTACTTCGGATCAGTGGATATACCTGCCAAGCCTCGGCAGAGTGCGCCGGATTGCGGCATCGGACAGCGGCGGAAATTTCATGGGCACGGATTTTTCGTATGACGACATCTCGTCAATGGACAGAAATGTTTCTTTCGACACCCATTCAATATTACGCGAGGAAACGCTTAACGGAAAAGTTTGCCATGTCATTCAATCGGTTCCCAAAGACAGTTCTTATCAGTATTCAAAAACAATAACATGGATAGACAAAGGCAATTCTCAAATCTATAAAGCTGAAATGTATAACAGCCGCGGAGAACTCGCAAAAATCATGGAGATGACTGATTACAGGGATGTGCAAGGGATTTTATCTCCCATGCAGACCAAAGTCTCCACAGTAGGAGCAGGAACTTCAACAACAATATTTATGGATATTTTAAAATATAACGATCCCATTCCTGAGGTGGTTTTTACCGCAGCATACCTTGAAACGGGGAGAACGAGATAAGTGAGGGATGTGGAATGAGGAGTGTTGAGGGAAAGATGTTAAAGAATTTTCTTTTGATTTTATTTATCGGATTTTTTATCAGCGGTCAAATTTGGGCGCAGGATTTTGGCTTTGGTTTCGATGACGAGAACACAGGCAGCGGAAGCTTCGTTTCGGGTACAGCTCCATCAGTCTCCATAAGCGGGGATGTGTCGGCGGCAATTATCGGATATCTCGAAGAAATTTCGGAAGGCCCAAAACATATCAATACAAGAGACATGTTTCAATTTTCGGGAAGGTTAAATTTTCTTGCGCGGGCATCCTTTGCCGAAGGAGCAATCAACTTAAAACTGGTACCTGCTCTTGTACCGGTCAGTATTGACGAAGCGTACATTCGCGCTTTTTTTGGCGGCCTGGACATTGCCGCAGGAATGAAAAAACTCACATGGGGCAAAGCCGACCAGTTCGGCCCGCTTGATGTTATCAATATGCCCGATTCATCCAGAATCTTCACCGAGATGGCTGACAACAGCAATCTTATGAGTGTAAAGATCGCAAGTCCCATTATCCATGCTTCGTACAGGTTCGGATTTTTTTCAAAAATAGAAGGAGTATTTTTGCCCAGTTTTGAAATTACCCGTATGGCTGTATCGTCCGCAATCAGCGGTTATGACCCAATACTGGCCGCCATAAGCGGTTACTCTTCGGCAGAAAAATGGATGCCAGAGCAAATGAAGCAGTTGGCACAGTTGGGTTTCCCTTTATTGGAGACGGATACTTCAGGACTTGATTACGCTCAGGCAGGGCTCAGATTTACTACCAGTATCGGAAGCGCAGACATTGGCGCGCAGTATTTTTACGGACGGATGTTTCAACCTGCCGTAAAATTTCATCCTCCGGCCGAGACGGCAATTACTCCATCGATTGAATTACTGTTTAACAAATATCATCAGATTGGGTTTGATTACGCGCAGGTACTTGCCGGTTTTAACATCAGGTCGGAAGTTGCGGCTAACATAACAGAAGATTTGAGCGGCGACGATGGATATATTTACAATCCCTCAATTGGGTGGTCTTTGGGTTTTGACCGCGATATAATTGCAGGCCTTAATTTGAATCTTCAGGCAAACGGGAGCATACGTCTCTTTGATAGCAAAGTCGGCGGCAGTAATATTCCCTTTACTCCCGATTTTGACAATGAAGCCGGGACGGCAATGACCATGACCCGGCTTACCGCGATGCTTTCCAAAAAATTCCTGCGGGATGAACTTGAAGCGCGCGCAGTAGCAGCATGGGACATTGAAAACGCTGATTGCGCCATCATGCCTGCCATAATCTGGACGAAAGAAGATTTGCGCGTAGCGTTTTCCGGAGGCTTCTTCGCGGGCAGTTACAGCGATCAACCGACAACCAGTATGCAGCTAAGTCAATACAGGGATAACAATTTTCTCAAAATCTCTTTGGCTTACACATTCTGAATATCGCCGGGTTCATTCCATACTCGTTATTCTGCCGGAGCCGCTAATCTTTGAATCTATCAATGGCCTTCCGCGGTAATTTAGTCTGCCGGAACCGGAAATCTTCACCCGTAAATTGTTTGTAGCCCAAATACTCGCATCCGCTGAACCGCTCATGTCAACAACGGCATCCTCAACGCGGAATTCATTGCCAATAAATTTTCCAGAGCCGGAAATATTAATATTCGCATTTTTACCGCTTCCAATAATATTGATTCTGCCGGAACCTGAAATCTTCGCTGAAACATTATTGCATTCAATTGTTCCGTCTATTCTTCCCGAACCTGATACATCCGCGTCAAACGTCGATGTAACTATTTTGTCGCTGCCGGTGAAACTCGCGGAACCGGAAATTGAAACTCCGGACAATGTTGGGCAATAAACGTCAATGATAAATCTTGTATATGAGTATGATTTATTCCCTTTGAATTTTACGCTCAGCACTCCGTTTTTTGTGACAATATCAACATAGTCAATGAGGTTTGAATCGGTTGTAACAACAACTCTGTATTCCTGGCTTGCGTGATAAAGCAGTTCGGCGCTGCCGCTGCCGGAGAGCTTCTCAAATGAAGGAACTGTTTTTTCAAGATTTACCAAATTGCCGTTCCCGATTAGAACGGGAAAGATAATACAGGAAGCAAGGAGTCCAACAACAACAAGAAGCAAAATAGGAAGACATAACTTTTTCATATAGCTCTCTCCAAAAATTTTCTTAAAGGCATCTTGCACCGAAAAAAGAAGTTTTTCAAGCAGGCACTCTTTTTCTCTGTACTGGCATGGTTTAATTTATATGTTATTGTTACATAAGCGTAAATAATTTTCAGGGAGTGATTTTCTTGTGAGCATACTAAACGCGATAATCCTGGGACTCGTACAGGGGCTGACTGAATTCCTGCCGGTGAGCAGTTCCGGTCATCTTGTTCTCCTGCATAAAATATTCGGCATATCAGAGCCTGCCCTTTTCTTTGACACTATGCTGCATCTGGGAACCCTGGCGGCGGTTTTTGTAGTTTTGTGGAAAGATATTTGGGGAATCTTACGGCGGATCGTTCAGCCGCTTACCGGCTTTCTTATTATAGCGACAATCCCCGCGGTTATTGCCGCTCTGGCGTTTGGAGATTTCATCGAAAGAGCTTTTGAAACAGGACGCTTTCTTGGTTTCTCTTTCATTATAACAAGTCTGCTATTGGTCACGGCAGAAGTTCTTTCAAGGCGCGCCGGCAGTGCACGGGATACTTCGCTGCATGATGCCGGGGGAATTAAAAAGGCCGAGGAAATGAATTGGCTTGACGCGTTAATCATAGGCATCTTGCAGGCGATTGCCATTTTGCCGGGCCTGTCGCGCTCCGGAGCAACCATATCCGGCGCGCTCTTCCGCAAACTGAACCGTGACTTCGCCGCTCGCTTTTCGTTCCTGTTGTCCATTCCGGCAATACTTGGCGCGGTTGTTTTGCAGACAAAAGACCTGGTAAAAGGCGGCGCTCAAGAACTGTTTTCCGAAAGCCTGCAAGCGGCCCCGGTTATAATAGGAACATTAACAGCAGCCATCATCGGTTTTTTCGCGGTAAAGTTTATGCTAAAAATCATCAGGGAAAAATCACTTTTCGGCTTTGCCATCTATACGGGAATCCTTGGCATTTTGGTTCTAATCGATCAGTACGTAACGCACTTGGTGTTTTAACTCTGCTCAATTTGTGTTGATAATCCCGCAATAGTCTGTTATTATTGCCTTTACAAAACGGAGGTAACAAAATGAAAAGTTTAGTTCTATATTATTCATATTCAGGCAAAACAAAAGCGCTCGCCGCTAAAAAGGCAGCCGAACTCGGCGCTGATATTGAGGAAGTTACCGAAGTAAAGAGATGTTCTATATTCAAGGCTTTTACCGCCGGCGCCTTCAGGGCGATAAAACGCAGGAAGACAGAAATTGTACCAATAAAATCAGAACTCAAAAACTACGATCAAATAATCATCATGGCCCCGGTCTGGGCAAGCAATCCTGCTCCCGCGTTTAATAGCATAATAGAGCTCATTCCCCCGGGGAAAAAAGTCGAGCTCGTTATGGTCTCCGGCGGCGGCGGAACAAAGGGCAGCGCTGAAGGAACAAAGGCGCTTGTCACCGCCCGTAACTGCGAGCTTACCGGATATACCGACGTAAAATCCTGAAACCGGCAAAAACACCAAAAAAAGGAGAACTATAAATGAAGAGCATTGGAATTCAAACATTTTCTGTATCGCTGAGGAACAATACAAAAAAACATTTTTTGCTTGTATTTTGTTTGTTTACTTTTGTACTGTCGTCATTGATGGCAAGACCTGCTACCGAACAGGATTATTTGAGGCAGCCGGCTAAGCAAACGGTTTCCGGCGCGATTACGAACGTTGACAGGTACGGCAATGTCGCAACAGACATCACCGGTGCCGCCCTTGCGGGAGCCGGCTTTGAACTTGGTGATATGGTCCGCCTTGTATCGGGAATTTTCAACGGAGAAACTCCCATGGTTACTACTTATGCGGATGTTCAGCGCGGAAATCCTCTGGTTAGAGTGAACAACGGATTTCTGGAGCTTTCCATCAGCTACGGTAACTTTGCCCAAACAAACGGAGTGAGTGTAGGCACACCTGTAACCGTCACCATGGTAAACAAAGGCGCCTATAAAGCGGAGCTGGAAATAAGAAATCTTACCAGGACGCAGGAACGTGCAGATTATGCCAGCGACGCTGTGTTCGCCAATTTCAGGGAAGCAAGACTGGGCACTATTCGCGCTAATTTACTATATAGAAGCTGTCACCCCGCTCTGGGTGACGCCCGGGCTCCGTACGCAGCTTTACTTGGTGAACAGGCAAGAATTGTCACCGTGATCAACCTGGCTGATACACCCCAAGAGCTCGTTGAGCGGGGCGCTTCAGTTCCCTGGTATCAGACTTTTATTACCAATGGAAACATTATTGCTCTTGGCATGGGGGTTGATTATAAGAATCCTGATTTTGCCGCGAAACTTAAGACAGGCCTTGAGTTTATGCTGACTCGCAGCGGTCCGTTCCTTGTTCATTGTAACGAAGGAAAAGATCGGGCAGGTGTCGTCGCTGCTCTTCTTGGCGCTCTCATGGGAGCTTCCACTGAGCAAATTGTTGAAGACTATATGCTGAGTTATGAAAATTACTATGGAGTTACCAGGGGTGAAGAACGCTACACCCTTATCTCTTCAATAATGCGGGACATCCTCAAAGATTTTAATGAGGGAGTTATGCCAGGACCAGGCGAGACCGTTGGAGCGGCTGAAAAATATCTTCGCGGAGTGATCGGTTTTACTCCTGCCCAGATAAGCTCCCTAAAACTTAAACTCGCCGGGAATTAAAATACACCGGAAGTTACGTCAGGGCCATGAGAATTGATTATGGCCCTGACAACAGGTTTTACTATGCTTTCACAACCCGCTGCGATTCCCACGACATCGGCGAAATTGGATCAAACATGAATATTGCATTATTAATAATTGACATGCCTATAGTATTTGAAGAAATAAAAATATAAAATATAAACAAGGAGAAATTTATGGAAATTTTGGATGAGATCAATAAAAAATTAGAAGTAATTAATGAAATAAGACCATTTGAAAGCATATATCTTCAGCAAATTAATCAATTTTTTAAAATAGAGACAACTTATTCTTCAAATGCTATTGAAGGTAATACCCATACATTAGAAGAAACAAAAGTAATACTTGAGGATGGAATTACTATAGGCGGACATCCATTAAGGGAATTTTATGAGGTAGAAGGTCACGGAAAAGCATATGATTATATGTTTTCGTTAATAAAAAAAAGAGAGATAACTGAAAAAAATATTTTATTTTGTCATGAATTGTTTAGTAAAAACATACCAAATTTTATCAGTTCTGGTGAGTACAGAAAAATTGAAGTTATTATAAGCGGCAGTAAAAAAATATTACCAAAAGCAAATGAAGTTCAAAAAAAAATGGAAGAATATATTGAATGGGTTACCACTGAAAGGAATAATTTTCATCCGGTTATGTTTGCAGCAGAAGCACATAGAAAATTGGTAAATATACATCCTTTTACTGACGGGAATGGCAGAATATCAAGATTGGTAATGAATACATTTTTATATCAGGATAAATTATTTCCAGTTTCGATACCTATATTAAGAAGAAGTGATTACTATAATGTTTTAGAGAGAAATAAGAGTAAAGACTTTGGATATTTTATAGCAGAAATTGAATTACAAACAATAAAAGATTTAATACGTTTTTTACATTTAGAAATATAGAATGGATTATTAGCAAAAATAGGTATAAAAAATGGTTGGTGACGATACCTGTATCAAAGTATGAGGAAAACCTGTCTCGTCAAATGAGGGAGAAGATAGACAAACCATAATACAAGAAATTATATTCAAAGAGGCTTAAGATAATAGAACCAGTATTAGCTAATATAACGTATTGTAAAGGAATAACGCGTTTTACATTAAGAGGCAGTGAAAAAGCAAATATTCAATGGAAGTTATACTGTATAGTGCATAATATTGGGAAATGTAACGCAGAGGAAAGAAGAAAAATGGCGGTATAGGGTTAGAAAATATAACTTTTCTGCAACCTCAACAAACGGTAACTGCTGTTTGCGCCCTCGGGGTTCAGTCGGCTAAGTTGCTCGCCTGCGGTTTGCTCCCACGCCTCCCTCACCCACATTTTGC